>ENA-OZGD01000352-OZGD01000352.1-human-gut-metagenome-genome-assembly--contig:-NODE-352-length-22680-cov-12.026961_pt1 | contig 22680 bp, 20 predicted proteins | sample MGYA00244653_ERZ653652 | MGnify/ENA primary metagenome ERZ653652 (study PRJEB26926, sample SAMN06164983) | human gut metagenome | biome: ENVO:00009003; feature: ENVO:2100002; material: ENVO:00002003... | reverse complement strand
CAGGCGGAAAAGACCCGCTGTTTGGGCATGTTGACGGTTTTCAGATAGACCCTAATTGGAGCTCAGTATGACACGTCTGTCAAAGGCACAGAAAAGAGGAATAGAGATATGTATGTCAGGAGAAAAGACATAAAGCCCTTTGATAAGAAGGTATGGCTTGCTTCGCCGACGATGCATGGTGACGAGCTGAAATATATCACGGAAGCCTATGATTCCAACTGGATGTCCACGGTGGGCGCGAACATCAACGAGGTGGAGCATATCGCGGCGCAGAAGGCGGAAATGAAGTACGCGGTGGCGCTGTCCTCCTGCACGGCGGCGCTGCACCTGTGCGTCAGGGCCGCGGGGGAACGGCTCTACGGAAGACCTGCCATCGGCCACGGCGCAGTGGAGGGCAGGCGGGTGTTCTGCTCCGACATGACCTTCGCCGCCACGCTGAACCCGGTGGTCTATGAGGGCGGCATCCCCGTGTTCATCGACACCGAGCGGGACACATGGAACATGAACCCCCGGGCTTTGGAAAGAGCCTTTGAGATTTACCCCGAGGTGCAGCTGGTGGTGGCGGCGCACCTGTACGGGTTTCCCGGCAAGGCGGACGAGATCCGCGCTGTGTGCGACGCCCACGGCGCGCTGCTCATCGAGGATGCCGCCGAGTCCATGGGCGCTACATATAAAGGAAGGCAGACGGGCAGCTTCGGCGACTACGCGGCGATTTCCTACAACGGCAACAAAATCATCACCGGCTCCAGTGGTGGCTGCCTGCTGACCAATGACTTGGAAGTGGCGAACAAGGCGCGGAAGTGGTCAAAACAGGCGCGGGAAAACACGCCATGGTATCAGCACGAGGAAGTCGGCTACAACTACCGCATGAGCAACGTGATCGCGGGCGTCGTCCGGGGTCAGTATCCGTATCTGGAAGAACACATCGCCCAGAAGAAAGCCATCTGGGAGCGCTACCGGGACTGTCTGCGGGGTCTCCCTGTTAAGATGAACCCCTTCGACCCGGAAACGTCCTGCCCCAACTACTGGCTGTCTGCGCTGGTAATTGACAGGAGCGCCATGTGCCGTCAGGTGCGCAGCGACAACGACGCGCTGTATCTCCCGGAGCAGGGAAAGAGCTGCCCTACGGAGATCCTGGAGGCCATCGCGGGAATCAACGCGGAAGGCCGTCCCATCTGGAAGCCCATGCACATGCAGCCCATGTACCGGATGAACAGCTTCATCACCGCCTCCGGCGAGGGCAGGGCAAAGGCCAACGCCTGCATTGCCGGCGGCGTGGAGGACGTGGGTGCGGACATCTTTGAAAGAGGTCTGTGCCTGCCCAGCGACAACAAGATGACGAAGGAACAGCAGGAGCAGATCATCAAGGTCATCCGGCGGTGCTTTGAATAGTTTGGAAAGGCGGCGTTTCGTTGCGGAGATTCATCTTTAATCTGGTCAGCGTGCTGTTCAGTGCGGTGAAATTCGGGATCATGAAGCTGTTTCATTTCCATCATTTTTTCTATTCCGGCGTTCAGCGGTTTTCTCCTAACACGGAGGTCGTCATCGCGGAGGGCGGCACCATCCGTCTGGGCAGGCACGTCCGTGCCCACAGAAGATTGAAGCTGCTGGCCATGGACGGCGGTACGCTGGAGATCGGCAGCAATACGGCGCTTGGTAATGGCGTCAGCGTCAACTGCATGGAAAGCATCGTGATCGGCGAGGGCGTGCAGATCGGCCCGGATACGAAAATTTACGACCACGACCATGATTACTGCGTCCCCGGCGGCATCGGGGCAGGAAAATTCGTCACCGCGCCGGTGACGATCGGCGACAACAGCTGGATCGGCTGCAATGTGGTCATCCTCCGGGGAACGACCATCGGCAAAAACTGCATCGTCGGCGCGGGAAGCGTGCTGAAGGGTGCATATCCGGCGGGCAGCGTGATCGTGCAGAAGCGGCAGACCACTGTGACGGTGTATCCAACAGGAACGGAGAAGTAACGATGGAGCATAAACCTTACGGCCCCTACGAAATGTATTTCAAGCGGCCGCTGGATATCCTCTGCGCACTGGCCGCGCTGATCGTGTTCGGCTGGCTGTACATACTGGTGGCGGTTCTGGTGCGCATCATGCTGGGCAGCCCGGTCATTTTCAAACAGCCCCGCCCCGGCAAAGATGAGAAGATTTTCGACCTCTACAAATTCCGCTCCATGACCGACGAGCGGGACGAAAACGGCGAGCTTCTGCCGGACGAGGTGCGGCTCACGAAATTCGGAAAAGTCCTTCGCGCGACCAGTCTGGACGAGCTTCCCGAAGCGTTCAATATTCTGAAGGGGGACATGTCGGTCATCGGCCCCCGGCCGCTGCTGGTCAAATATCTGCCCCGGTACAGCGAGCGTCAGCACCGGCGGCACGAAGTCCGCCCGGGGCTGTCCGGCTACGCGCAGGTTCACGGCAGAAACACGGTCAGCTGGCAGGACAAATTTGAAATGGACGTAAAGTACGTAGACCACATTACCTTCCTCGGAGACCTGAAGATCATCTGGGACAGCGTGATGGCGGCATTTGTAAGGCGTGACGGCATATCCTCGGAAACGTCTGTCACGATGGAGGAATTCATGGGAAACGGGATGGTGGCAAAGTGAAGCGGCTTGTGATCCTCGGTGCCGGCGGGCACGGCAGAGTCGCCGCGGATATCGCCGGAAAAAACGGCTACGACAGCATTGCGTTTCTGGACGACACGAAAAAAACGTGCGGACGCTATCCCGTGATGGGGGAAAGCGCCCGGTTTTCGGAATATGACTGCGATTTCTTCGTAGCCATCGGCAATCCGCAGGTTCGCAGGCGGATGCAGGAGATGCTGCTCACCGCCGGGAAACAGGTCACGACGCTGATCCACCCCTCCGCGGTCATCGGGGAGGACGTGACCCTCGGCACCGGCACATTGGTTGCGGCGGGGGCGGTCATCAACCCCGGCGCGGTCATCGGCGATGGGTGCATCATCAACAGCTGCGCGTCCGTTGACCACGACTGCGTTCTGGAAGACTTTGTGCACGTTGCCGTGGGCGCTCATGTGGCGGGGACAGTAAGCGTCGGCACGGGAACATGGATCGGCGCGGGCGCGACGGTGAGCAACAATCTTCAGATCTGCGGCGGCTGTATGATCGGCGCGGGCGCGGTGGTTATCAAAAGCATCACGGAAAGCGGGACATACGTAGGCGTTCCCGCGGAGAAAATCAAATGAGAATTCTGATCCTGACGAATTTCGACGTCGGCCTGTACCAGTTCCGAAGGGAGCTGATACAGGAGCTTCTGACGAAGAACGAGGTATATATATCCCTCCCCTACGGGGAACTGGTGGCGCCGCTGGTGGAGATGGGGTGCTTTTTTTTCGACACGCCCATGGAACGGCGGGGCATGAACCCGGTCAGGGACGCAAAGCTGTTTGCCACCTACCGGCGCATATTCCGGGAGGTAAAGCCGGAAAAAGTGATCTGCTACACCATCAAGCCGAACATCTACGGCGGCTTTGCCGCGCGGCTGGCGGGGATACCCTACGCCGTCAACATCACCGGACTGGGGACGGCCTTTGAAAGCGGCGGATTGCTGAAAAAAATGGTCACGGCGATGTACCGGCTCAGCTGCAAAAAGGCGAAGACGGTATTTTTTGAGAACGCAGAAAACCGGCAGATTTTTCTTGACGCGAAAATCGTGAAAGAGCGCCAGACCTGCCTCTTAAGCGGGGCAGGGGTCAATCTGGAGCGCTACGCCGTGGCGGACTACCCGGCGGGGGACGTTGTAAAATTCCTGTTCATCGGCCGGATCATGCGGGAAAAGGGCGTTGACGAGCTGCTTTCGGCCATGAGACGGCTCACCGGCGAGGGCGTCCCCTGCACGCTGGACATGGTTGGCGGATACGAGGAAGATTACGGCGCGGTGGTGGAAGAAGCCGAATCCGAAGGGTGGTTAAAATACTGGGGCTATCAGGAGGATGTCCGCCCGTTCATCGCCGCGTCCCACTGCTTTGTTCTGCCCTCGTGGCATGAGGGGATGGCGAATACCAACTTGGAATGCGCTGCTTCCGGCCGGCCGGTGATCACCAGCCGCATTCACGGCTGCATGGAAGCGGTGGAGGACGGCGTGACAGGCTTCCTGTGCGAAAGAAAGGACTCGGGCAGCCTTTACGCGGCAATGAAGCGGTTCTGCGCCCTGTCCATGGAGGAGAGAAGAGCCATGGGTCTGGCGGGCAGGAAACGCATGGAAGCCGTGTTTGACAAGAAAAGGGTCGTCGAAGAGACGATCAAACGACTATAATCTGCGCATAACAGGAGGTGCCGGAAAATGAAGGAACAGCCGCTGGTCAGCGTTATCATTCCCGTTTACAACGTGGAGCGGTATCTGGCACAGTGCCTTGACAGTGTCAGCCATCAGACTTACCAAAATCTGGAAATTATCTGCGTCAACGACGGCTCCCGTGACGGCAGTCCGGATATCCTGCGGCGGTACGCGAATGAGGATGCGCGGATACAGGTCATCGATAAGGCGAACGGCGGCGTATCCCGGGCGCGGAACGACGCGCTGGACTGCGCCTGCGGGGAATACATCATGTTCGTGGACTCGGACGACTGGGTCGAGCCGGACGCCTGCGAAAACGCGGTGAACGCAATGCGCGAATATGACGCGGATATCGTGATGTGGTCGTATGTGAGCGAAACGGAGAACCGTTCCTCCCGGAAAGTCATCTTCCCGGAAACGACGGTTTTTGAAAAGGAAGAAGTCCGGGCAAAGCTGCACCGAAGATTTGTCGGGGCAATGGGAGAGGAGCTTTCCCACCCGGAGCTGGTGGATTCCCTCTGCCCGGTCTGGGGAAAGCTGTACAGGCGTTCCCTGATTCAGAAAAGCGGCGCCAGATTTGTCGATCTGGCGGAGATCGGAAGCTACGAGGACGGCTTTTTCAATCTGGAGGTTTTTGGAAAGGCCGACAGGGTGGTGTATCTGGCAGCGTACCTGTATCATTACCGCAGGGACGGGTCTTCCTCGGTCACGTCCGGGTACAACCCAAGGCTGTATGACCAGTGGCAGACGCTCTACGACCGGATGGAAGCCATCATCCGGTCAAACCAGCTGGGCGGCGAGTATGAAGCCGCGCTGAATAACAGGATCGCGCTGGGCATTCTGGGGCTGGGGCTGAACATTACGGTTTCCACTCAGCCGATGGGGAAAAAAGTGAAGGATATCCACAGGATCATCCGTCAGGAAAGGTATCGGAAGGCGTACAAAAACCTGCCCTTAAATTATTTCCCAATCCACTGGAAACTGTTTTACGGCTGCGCAAAACATGGATTTGCCTTTGGTGTGTACGTGCTGCTCACCGTGATTCAGAGGATTATTTCAAGGTAAAGGAACAAGAAAATGGTTATTCATTTTTCGGTTTTGGCCGTGATTCTGGTCTGCGCCCTGATCTGGGAGCGGCCAATCCGGTATCACAAGCTGAATTCCATATATTACGGCGAACGCTACGATTACAAGTCGCCGCTGATGCCCTGGCTGATCGTGTTCGGCTACATCGCCTATCTGGCCGCCATGCGCTCCGGAATGAACGATACCTCCGGCTATATTCAGTCGTTTGAGCATATCCCCGGCACATGGGACGACGTTTCCAGAATCCTTGACGGGGACGGCAAAGACAAAGCGTTTGACATAACCGCCAACATCTTCAAGATGTACGTGAGCGACGATTACCACGGGTGGTTTGGCCTGTTTGCGGCGGTGGAGTCCTGCATTTTCATTCATGTGCTGCGCAGGGAGTCCGTCAGCTTTCTGGACAGCTGCTTTGTGCTGTTCGCTACCACACTGTATTATAATTACTTTTCCATGATGCGGCAGTGGTTTGCCGTGGTGCTTCTGTTCGGCGGCACAATATTCATCAAAGAGGGAAAAACGATCCCCTATATCCTTTTGTGTCTCTTTGCGGCGCAGTTCCACAACAGTGCGTATCTGTTCATCCCGGTCTATTTCATGGTAACAGGCAGGGCGTGGAGCCCCAAGCAGAACCTGATTATTATTGCGGCTGTGGTCGGCCTGCTTTTCCTGAGGCCGATTCTGGATGCCGTGGAAAGCTCTCTGGCAAATTCGACCTATGACTATGCGGTGGCGGCCATGAACAGCGATTCCGGTTCTTCCATCATCCGCCCTGTTATCGCGGCGGTGCCGGTGGTGATCGCGTATATCCACCGTGACCGGATTGATGCAGGCAATAAAATGATACACATCTGCATCAATATGTCGCTGATAAACTTTCTGCTGAATCTTCTTGCGACGTTTACATGCGGACTGTACGTGATCCGTCTGGCAACGTATACCGCCGGCTACAGTCTGATCCTCTATCCCTACCTTCTGAATGTGACGGTCAGCAGTCGAAACAGGAGCGCCCTGAAAGTGGGATTTTACATTCTGTATTTTATTTTCTACTGCTATCAGATGTCCCATCAGGGTTCGTGGGGGTACAACAGCGACATTCTGGGAGTATTCTCCTGAGAGGAGAGGTAATGCATGACGACAGAGCCAGTCAGGGTTTTGAACCTGTTTACCATCATGAACCGCGGCGGCGCGGAGACCATGGTGATGAACTATTATCGGAACATCGACCGAAGCAAGGTGCAGTACGATTTCATGGTGCACCGTCAGGAGCGCGGCGCCTATGACGATGAGATCGAGGCGCTTGGCGGCAGGATCTACCGGATGCCGCCGATTCGCCCCTGGACTGCCGGGGAGTACCGGAAGACGGTGCGGGCGTTTTACGCAGAGCATCCCGAGTACCGGGTGATCCATTCCCACATGTCCGAGCTTGGCTATTACGATTTCCGGGAAGCGGAAAAGGCCGGTGTCCCGGTGCGCATCTGCCATGCCCATAACCGTCCATACGGGATCGACCTCAAATCTCCCGTCCGCTGGTATTACAAGGCCATGATGCGGCCGCATATTACGGATCTGTTCATGTGCGGCAAGGAATCCGGGGACTGGCTGTTCGGCAGGAAGAACGAAGCCCGCTTCATCCAGCTGAACAACGCCATCGACGCCCGTCAGTATGCCTACTGCCCGGAAATCCGGCAGAAAATGCGGCAGTCGCTGGGCATCGGGGAGGATCAGCTGGTCATCGGCCACGTGGGGCGCTTTTATCCGCAGAAGAACCATAAGTTTATCATTGATATTTTTCAGGCTGTCCGGACGAAAAATCCCAAGGCGGTTCTGCTGCTGGTGGGAAATGACGCCGGTGAGGGCGGAAAGGAAATCCACCGGAAGGCAGAGCAGCTGGGGCTGACCCCGTGGGTGAAATTTCTGGGAACCCGCTGCGACGTGGCGGAGCTGCTTCAGGCGATGGATGTGTTTCTGTTTCCGTCGCTGTTCGAGGGGCTTTCCGTCGCCAGCATCGAGGCGCAGGCCGCCGGATTGCCGGTGCTGATCTCCGACAGCGTCCCGATCGAGTGCAGGAAAACGGATCTGGTTCATGTCCTGCCCTTGAGCGCGCCGCCGGAAGAATGGGCAGACAGCGTTCTGGAGCTTGCCAGAATCCCACGCCGTAATACTTATGAGGAAATCAGGGGCGCAGGCTTTGACGTTGTGGAGAACGCCAAGTGGCTGCAGGCGTTTTATTTACAGGCAGCGCAGAGATAGGAGGGAGCTATGCCGACACTGACGATCTTTACGCCCGCCTATAACCGGGGACACACCCTTCCCCGTACATATGCTTCTCTCCGGCGGCAGGACTGCAAGGACTTCATATGGCTTGTGGTGGACGACGGTTCCACCGACAACACGGCGGAGCTTGTCAAAGTCTGGCAGGCAGAGGAGACGGAATTTGAGATACGCTATCTCTACAAGGAAAACGGCGGAATGCACACCGCCCACAACGCGGCCTACGCGAACATTGACACGGAGCTGAATGTCTGCATCGATTCAGACGACGCGCTGGCAGACGGCGCTGTCCGCTGTATTGTGGACCTGTGGGAGAAGACCGACCGCCGGAAATACGCCGGTATCATCGGACTGGACGCCGATATGAACACCGGAAAGGTGATCGGGACGGGCTTTCCCGAAGATATGAAGGAGACCACTCTGGCCGGATTTTACGACGCGGGCGGAAGCGGCGACAAGAAGCTGGTGTATCGCACCGACATCATGAAAGAATTGCCGCCGTATCCGGTTTTTGAGGGAGAAAAATATGTTTCTCTGGGATGGAAATACCAGCTCTGCGACCAGAAGTACAAGCTGGTGACCACCAATACGGTGCTGTGCAATGTAGAATACCAGCCGGACGGTTCCTCCAGAAACATGCTGCGGCAGTATCTGCGCAATCCCCAGGGCTTTGCGTTCATTCGCAAAGAGAATCTGAAGTACATCAAGGACTGGAAGCGGAATGTTATCGACGTGATCCACTACTGTTCCAGCAGCCAGATCAGCGGGAATCCCCACTATGTCCGGGAATCCCCCAGACCGTTTCTGACAGCGCTGTGCATCCCGGCGGGACGGCTGCTGACGGCGTATATCAGAAAGAAAGCACGAACGGAAGGGTAAAGAAAATGGCGGCAGAAAAGAAAATCGGTGTTGTGATCCCGGTCTATAACGCGAAGCGATATCTGCGGCAGTGTATCCAAAGCATCCTGAACCAGACCTTTCAGGACTTCTGTCTGGTTCTGGTGGACGACGGTTCCAGTGACGGAAGCGGGAAAATCTGCGATACATACGCGGCGAAGGACTCGCGCGTTTGCGTGATACACCAGCCCAATCAGGGCGCGGTGCTGGCACGGGCTGCGGGCGTACTTTCGGAATATGCCCAGACGGCAAAGTATATCTGCCTGTGTGATGCGGACGATATGCTGGAACCAGACGCGCTTCGTGTCCTCTATGAGGAAGCCGGGAAAAATAATCTGGACTGCGTGTGTGCTGCCACAGTGAAAATGTGGAAGGGCGTCAGATTCCGCAGCAGGTTTCACGCCCCCTGCTTTGAGCAGCCCAAAGTATATTCCGGAGAGGATATTATCAACGATTTATATATCAGCTGCTTTGGTATCAGCAATTATCCCGTGTCACTGTATGCGAAGCTCTATCGCACGGAGCTGATCACACGGGTAATGGGTTATCCCCCTGTCGTATGGTTTATGGGAGACGATTTGAGCATAACACTTCGTCTGCTGCCTGAAACGCGGCGGCTTGGCATTTTGCCGGAGGCAGTCTACAATTACCGCATCGGCGGAAACACGTCCCGGTATATGCCATACATGCTGGATGATTTCCTGCGCCTTTACCGTTTCAAAACGGAAATGCGGCAAAAACATCCCATGCCCCAGGATGCGGAGTATTTCATGGCAGTTGAACTGCTGAACGTTCTGATGACTTGGTTTGAGATGTACAAACGGCAGGGAAAGCACACTGAGATGGAACTGATAAAGGAAATCGGGCGTGTGGCCGCCCTGCCGGAAGTGCAGGATGCTTTGAGAGTGTTGCAGGATAGAAATAAAAAGCACCGGATTTCAGGATATCTGGAGCATGGAGAGTATGGCAAGATCGCGGAAATGGTGATGCAGAAGCTGAAAAAGGAAGCGCCCAGGCGGCTGCTCAGGCAGATTCTGTATTCGCTGTAAACGAACAGGAGCATATATGATACCCAGAAAAATTCACTACTGCTGGTTCGGCAGAGGGGAAAAGCCAAGGCTGGCACAGAAATGTATTGCCAGCTGGAAAAAATACTGCCCGGATTATGAAATCATCGAGTGGAACGAAGATAACTTCGACGTGGACCGCAATGCCTATACGCAGATGTGCTATAAGGAGAAGAAGTATGCGTTCCTGACGGATTATCTGCGGCTTCTGATCGTGGAGGAGCACGGCGGCATTTATTTTGACACGGACGTGGAGGCGGTGCGTTCCTTTGATGAGCTGCTGGACAACCCGGCCTTTTTCGGCTTTGAGAATGACCGGTTCGTCAACACCGGCGAGGGCTTCGGCGCGGAACCCCATAACCCGGCGGTGCGGCAGATGCTGGCAGAATACGACCCGCTGCTGGACGGGCAGCATGGGACGATCGGCTGCCCCCGGCTCAATACGGATGCGCTGCTGAAGCTCGGGCTGGAGCTGAACGGCGAAAAGCAGAAGCTGAGCGGCGCCGTGGTATTCCCGGAGGATTATTTAAACCCCAGAAGCAGCGTCACCGGCGAACTGCGGAAAACGGAGAATACCCATTCGATCCACTGGTATTCGGCCAGCTGGATGCCATGGCACAAGCGGCTGCGGTCGGCGATCAGCAAACCGGTGCATTTTATCCTGGGGAGGGCAAAAGGACGTGGCAGATGATACAAAGCGGATGAATGTCCTGTATTCCAGCGACGATAACTATGCCCAACATATGGGCGTGTCGATCTACTCCCTGCTCAGGCACAACGCCGAGTTTGAAAACATCCGGCTGTACGTGATCGACAATGATATCTCGCCTGAGAACAGAGATAAACTTCGGGAAATGGTGAGCCGGTTTTCCAATGCTGAAATTATGTTTCTTCCTTTCCTTGAGTGGAAGGAAAAGCTCCGGCTGAACATGAGCTGGGACATTTCCATCAGCTCCTATGCCAGACTGTTTATGGGGGAGATGCTGCCCGAAACCGTTGACAGAGTGCTGTATGCAGATTGCGACATGATTGTCTGCGAACCGCTACGCGAGCTTTGGAACACGCCATTGGACGGCAAGGTGTTGGCGGCGGTGCAGGACAGTATCAGCGCGGACACCAAGGCGGCTGTTGGATTGCAGGCCGGAATGCGCTATTTCAACGCGGGACTGCTTCTGATCGATCTGGCGGAATGGCGCGCCCGGAAAATGGGGGAAAGGTGCATGTCCTTTATTGAAGGACACGGGGGCAATGTCGTCCACCACGATCAGGGCGTCCTCAACGGCGTGCTGATGGGAGATTATGTAAACTTGCCCATAAAAGACAATCTCATGACCATCCATTACATGCTCAGCCGGGAAAAGCTGCTGAACTATTTTCACGAGGAAGCAGGCTTTTACCCTCAGGAGGAAATAGAGGCCGCGAAAAAGGCACCGGTGATCCTGCATTACACCCCCAGCTTCACCAGCAGACCGTGGTGCAGGGATTGCAGGCACCCGTTAAAGGCGCTGTACTGGGAAAATCTGGCGCAGACCCCGTGGAGGGGAGCCGCGCCGGAAAAATCGAAGGATAAGTGGTATGTAAAACTGATGAACTGGAGATATCGGAATCTCCCGTTCTGACAGGGGGGGCACGGAATGATAAGCGTTATTGTGCCGGTGTACAATGGTTCGGCGTACATCGAGCGGTGCATCAACTCCATTACCGGGAGCACGTTCCGGGATATTGAGATCATTGCCGTCGAAAACGGATCGACGGACAATACATGGGAGGTACTGGAAGCGCTGGCGGCCGGAGATAGCCGGATAAAACCGATCTCCACGGAGATACGCGGGCTGTCCAACGCGCGGAATATCGGCATTGACCATGCGTCGGGGGACTGGATCGCTTTCGTTGACGCCGACGACTACATCAGCCCCTTGATGTATGAACGGCTGGCGGAAGCGGCGCAGACACACGGTGCAGATCTGGTGCTGTGCGATTTTGCGCAGGGGACGGAAGAACATTTCGACTTTACGGAGGCAAACCGCCCGGCAGAGGGCTGCAACGCGGCGGAGGAACTGACGAGGGACGATTACTTCCGGAAAACATACCTTCGGGCGCAGTACAAATACAGCGTGGCATGGAACAAGCTGTTTCGCCGGGAAACGATGGGGAACATTCGATTCAACCCGAGCCTGCACTACATCGAAGACAGAAACTTTGCGATTCAATTTGTCCTGAACAGTAAGAAGGTGGTTTCCATTTCCGAAACCCTGTACTACTACTATCGGAACGGGAATTCTATCTCCAATTCGGCAAGCCAGCGGCAGAGGGTCGGGCAGGTATACGATACGCTTGAGGATATCGATATTCTGGAGCGCTCCGGGGAGAAACTGCTTTACAGCGACTGCGCCTACGCGAATCTGCTGCAGCTGGCGGACTTCAGGCTGCGTCAGGCGAAAAAGTACCACATGGACGATGTGCAGCAGGAGCTTCGCCCAATCATCGCCAGAGCAAGGAAAGCTGTGATAAAGGGAGAACTGCCGCTTAAGGAAAAGCTCCGGTTTTTAGGGGAGCACTACTATTATGTGCTTCAGGGCTTACGAAAAAAGTGATTGGAACAGAGCATGAAGCAGAAAATCATCATACTGCATTTTAATATGGAGCTTGGCGGGGCGGAGAGCAGTCTGCTGGGGCTGCTGGATACCATCGATTATGACCGTTATGACGTTGACTTGTTCCTGTATGCCCATGAGGGCGAACTGATGTCGATGCTCAACCCCAATGTCCGTCTGCTTCCCGAGATGAAGGCGTACCGGGCGCTGACGGAATCCATGAAACAGAATTTTGCGCAGGGCTGCATCCCGATTGGGATGGCGAGGGCCGCGGCGAAGGTCAGATGTGTCCTTTCCGGAGGCCCGATGCAGAGCGGACATAGCTACAAGCAGTATTTCCACAAGCTGTGCATCCCCTATCTTCCGGACATTCCGGGAGACTACGACCTTGCGATCAGCTTCAATGACCCGCATTACATCGTCGGGAAAAAGGTCTCCGCGAAGGTCAGGATGTCATGGTTCCACACCGATGCTTCTCAGATGGTCTTCTGCGACGCCATCGAGAAGGAAATGTGGGGGATGTCCGACTACGTGGTGAACGTGTCGGATGCGTGCAAGCAGGCGTTTGACGCGAAGCACGGCTATCTGACGAACAAGTCCATTGTTGTGGAAAATATGCTGTCAAAGAACCTTGTGCAAAGCAGAAGCGCGGCATTTTCCGCCGAGCGGGAGATGCCGTCAGACGGCAGCATTCGCCTGCTGTCGATTGGCCGGTTCTGCGCTGCCAAGAATTTTGACAATGTGCCGGATATCTGCCGCCGGATATTGGCTTCGGGCTGCAATGTAAAGTGGTATCTCATCGGCTACGGCGGGGATGAAGCGCTCATCCGGCAGCGGATACAGGACGCCGGGATGGAGGAGCGGGTCATCATTCTGGGGAAAAAGGAAAACCCGTACCCCTACATCAAAGCCTGCGGCCTGTACGTCCAGCCCAGCCGGTATGAGGGAAAATCGGTGACCGTTCGGGAAGCCCAGATCCTGAACAAGCCCGTGGTGATCACCGGTTACGCCACCTCCGCCAGTCAGCTGGAGGACGGTGTGGACGGCGTGATCGTCCCCATGGACAACGAAGGCTGTGCGGCGGGGATCGCGGCAGTGCTTCGGGATGAGGCGCTGCGGCAAAAACTGACCGAAAACACGAAAATAAGAGACTATACAAACGCCGGGGAGATCGAGAAGATCTACAGGCTGCTGGAAAACGTATGAAGATCAAAACAATTACCTGCCATGACGTGTACAATGTGGGCGCGAGCTTGCAGGCCTACGCGCTGGTGACCTACCTGCGCAAGCTGGGGCATGACGCCCAGATCATTGACTATAAGCCGGACTATCTGAGCAATCATTATCCGCTTTGGGGGCTGGGGAATCCCGCATACGATAAGCCGGTCATTCGGGAGCTGTATAACCTTGCGAAACTGCCGGGGCGGCTTAAGGCCAGAAACGGGAAAGCGGAATACGACCGGTTTACCGCGGAGTTCCTGCCGCTGACCCCGCGCCGCTACACGTCCAATGACGACTTGAAGCAAAACCCGCCGGAAGCGGACGTCTACTTTGCGGGAAGCGACCAGATATGGAACTGCTTTTTCCCCAACGGAAAAGACCCGGCGTTCTATCTGGACTTTGCGCCTGCGGGCAGCGTCAGAGCGTCCTACGCGGCCAGCTTTGCCATGGACGACATTCCGAAGGAATGGAAGCCGGACGTGAAGCGGCGGCTGTCCGGGCTGGATCATATTTCGGTCCGGGAAAGCTCCGGGGCGGCAATCGTGGAGCGGCTGGGCATTCCGGGGGCCGTGCAGGTGATGGACCCGGTGTTCCTGCTGGACAGCGAAGCATGGGCTTCCATTGAGAAGCCCGTTCCCAATACGGAGCCGTATGTCCTGCTGTACGATTTTGACCGCAATCCGGAGATGGTTCGCTTCGCGCGGAGAATGGCGGAGGAAAACGGATGGAAGCTGTACTCGGTGCTTTCCTGCAAAGAATGCGACAGATGCTTCGAGCAGGATGGGCCGCTGACGTTCCTGAATCTGGTACACCATGCGCAGTTTGTGGTATCCAACTCCTTCCACGCCACCGCGTTTTCGCTGATTTTCCGGAAGCAGTTCGTGGTATTCAACCGGCAGGAGCATATCAATACAAGAATGCGGGACCTTCTTTACGGCCTTGGCCTGCGGGACTGCCTGATGGACAGCGCCGGCAGGGACTGCCCGCGGATCGACTATCCACAGATTTTGGAAAGATTGGACGAGAAAGTAAGCGTGTCCAAAGCGTACATTGAAAACGTTTTGTCAGAGGGGAAACGATGAAGAAGATCCTGTTCATGATCAATTCCATGGGCGTGGGCGGCGCGGAAAAGAGCCTGTCCTCCCTGCTGAACCTGTTTGACTACCAGCGGTATGACGTGTATCTGCAGATGATAAACCGGGGCGGCACGTTTGAAAAGCTGCTGCCGCCGCAGGTGAAGATTCTGCCGTCGATACCCTATTTTCAGTTCTGCGGTCTGCCCCTTGTAAAGCAGCTGACAGCCGGGAACATCCGCTTCTTAAAGGCGCGTCTGGCCGTCAGCGAACAGCTGAGAAAGAACGACCGCGCCGGTAAACCCCTCCACGCCACGCAGGTTCTTTGGAATGGCGCGCGCAATGCGTTTGACCTGCTTCCCGGGGCGTATGACGTGGCCATTGCATGGGGTCAGGGGACGCCCACGCATTTTGTTGCGGAGAAAGTTAACGCTGCGAAGAAAATCGCATGGGTCAATGCCGACTACGAGGGCGTTGGATTTGACAGAGGCTTTGACCGGGAAACTTATGGGAAATATGATTATATTTCCTGCGTTTCGGAACAGCTGTCGGAAAAATTCAGAGAGGTCTTTCCCGAATACGCCGAAAAAGTGGTAACGGTTTACGACATCAACAGCGAAAAGCTCATAAGAAGCATGGCGGAGGAACCGGCCGATTTGCCGTCCCTTCACGGAACGGTGATAACGACCGTGGGACGATTGGTGACGCAGAAGGGGTATGACATCGCGATCGAAGCCGCCCGCATTCTGAAGGAACAGGGCGCAGACTTTACCTGGATGGTCTGCGGTGAAGGCCCGGAGCGAAAAATGCTGGAAGAAAAGATCGGCCAATATGGTTTGCAGAAGGATTTCATTCTGTTGGGAGTGCAGGCAAACCCCTACCCCTATATGAAAGCGGGAGATATTTACGTGCAGACTTCCCGCTTTGAGGGCTACTGCCTGACGCTGACCGAGGCCAGAATTCTGAACCGCCCCTGCGTGGCAACCAATTTTGACGTCGTATATGACCAGATGGTACAGGGTGAAAACGGCCTTGTGGTGGAAATGACCCCGGAGGCCGTAGCAGAGGGAATTCTGCGTCTGATGCGCGACCCTGCTTTGTATGCCCATATCCGCCAGTACCAGCAGTCCGAGGGAAAGGGAAACGAGGGGGAAATCCAGCGGGTTTTCCGGATTCTGGAAGGGTGAAAAGGAAGACGGAAGAGCGACCCCTGCGGAACCATTCGCGGTGAAGCATACGAACATGACTGTGCCGTCAGACGGCGCTTTCCCAATGTCTAAGCTAAGGAGATCAGAAAGTGAAAGGGTCCAGAACGCAGAAATCTGTCACAAATACAGTGGTATCGTTTGCCTCGCAGCTGATCGTGATTCTGCTGGGGTTCCTGTCCCGGCGGGTCCTGATCTACAGTGTGGGCGTGGAATATCTGGGCATCAACGGCCTGATGAGCAACATCCTGACCATTTTCTCGCTGGCGGAGTCCGGTATAGGACTGGCGATCGGTTATGCGCTGTATAAACCTCTGGCGGAAAACGATATTGAACAGGTCAAATCGCTGATGCGGTTTTTCAAGTATACTTACCGCGCACTGGCGATAGGAACGGCTGCGATCGGGATAGCATTTTACCCGCTGCTTCCATTCTTCCTGAAAGACAATACCGCGCCGGATGCCAATCTCGTGTATTGGCTGTTCCTGCTTGGTTCGGTGTCCTCCTATTTGTGGGTCTATAAAACGACGCTGAACACCTCGGACCAGAATAAGTATCTTTATACCATCGCAAGCACCATTGCGCAGATCGTGGTGCTGGTGCTGAAGGTGCTGATACTGTATTTTGCGCAGAATTATATTCTGTACCTTGCTGTTGACATCGGCACGACCATTGTCAAGAACCTGATTTTCTGCCGCATTGTTGACAGGCGGTATCCATATCTGAAGGACAAGAACGTCCGGAAGCTTGACCCCGAAGTCCGCAAGAGCCTGTTTACAAACATCAAGGCGCTTTTTCTGGGGAAGGTGGGCTATATCATTTCCCAGTGTTCCGACAATCTGGTTATTTCCTCGCTGGTCAGCGTGACCGCCGTGGGTATGTACAGCAATTACACGACCCTGATCACTTCTGTTTCCGGGTTTGTGACCACCTTCTCCAGCGGTGTTACAGCCAGCATGGGCAACCTGATCGCAAGCGAAACGAAGGAGCGGGCATACGAAGTGTACAAGCGGGTAGATTTTATCAACTACTGGCTGTATACGTTCACGGCGACCTGCCTGCTGTGTCTGGTAGAGCCGTTCGTCGCGATCTGGCTGGGGCAGGACTTTGTGCTGACAAAGGCCATTTTGATTCTGGCAGTTGCGATATACTATTTCAAGGGGATCAACTCCGGGATCGACATTGCCAAAAACGCGGCCGGACTGTATTACCCGGACCGGTTTATCCCGATGGCGGAAGCCATTGCAAACATGGTGATCTCTATCGTTCTGGCAAAGCGGTACGGCATTGCCGGTGTTCTGTTTGGCACGCTGGTCAGTTTCCTTGCCCTGTCCTTCTGGGCAAAGCCCTATTTTGTCTGCCGGGACGTATTCGAGGTCTCCTTTGCCAGATACGCTGTCCGGGAGGGGCGGGAGATTGTGGTTTCCGTTCTGGTTGCCGCTGGAACGTGGTATGCGGTTTCACTGGTGTCGCTGGAAAATGTGCTGCTGAGCTTTGGTGTGAAGGCGCTGCTCGCTCTGGCGCTATCCAACGGTCTGCTGCTGTTGGTTTATTTTAAGACGAGCGAATTCCAGTACCTCCGCGGGCTGCTGGAAAGCGCGGCGAACCGTATTGGGAAACGGAAAAAAGCATGAATAAACTTTTTTGGCTGATTTATATACAGCCGCTGCACAGGATCATGATCTTCATGATTCTGGCGGCGGTGCTGTGGGGATATCTGGGGAACAGGGAACATGGCAGCAGGCGGTGGCGGATACTCAACGCGGCCGTTTTTGCCGGAATCGCGGCGGTGATCTTCTATATGACGGTCTGCGCAAGAGGGGAAGAAACGGCGGAAGCTGTGCTTGTTCCATTTCAGAACTTCCGGGAGGCCAGAGAGCAGCCGGAACTGTACCGGTCGATGCTGATGAATGTTCTGCTGTTTTTCCCCATCGGGCTGTCCCTGCCGTTCGTGCTGGGGAAATGGAAGCTGTCCGTCCCCGTCACGGTCGTGCTGGCGTGCCTTTCTTCGGCGGGAATTGAATATTTGCAGTACCGTTACAGTCTGGGAAGATGCGAGGTGGACGACGTCATCATGAACACGCTGGGAGCGCTGCTGGGCTGCTCGGCCCGGTGGATATCCCACAGTCGGAAAAGGAAATAGACAGACCGCGCTTTTTGGAAAATCCGTTTTGGGAGAACGGTTTCCCTCCTTCGACATATCTTGACTTTTGACAAAAAATGCTTTATACTGTATCCGTGTTTATATATGCATCCGTACCCCGCCGCGCGGGGGCGCGGAACGCTTTTTACAGACAGGGGGGCGAAGGAATGCGCGTACATGGAAATTGCCGGCGGCTGACTGCGGTTCTGCTTTCGCTGACGCTTCTTTGCGGCATCGCCGCTCTCCCTGCCACCGCCGCGTCTGTTGGCGAAGTGGTACGTGCGGGCATTCCGGAAAACGCGGTTCCCGGTGATATCCGGATCACGACCTACGCCGTGCCGAATGAGGCGCAGATGGCGGGTCTGCGGGAGGATGCCGCGCAGAAGACCCCTGACGGATTTGTTTTTTACGGCTGGTACGTAACAGGAGAGGAAGGAAGCTTCGCCATTGCCGACAGCGGGCTTGAAAACTGGCTCTGTGAGATTTATGCCGACGTGGCGCAGGACGAGGATTGCAGACTCGTGCTGCAATACCTGTACATCCCCGCGGAGGTGAAGGCCCCTGCGGAACCGACGGCGGCCGTCGAGGAGACGGCTCCCGCAATTACCGAGGAAGCAGCTTCGGAGACCACCGGAGAGGACGTCCCGGAGGAGACGCAGAGCGAAGAAAAGACGGTCATTTCCACCATTCCGCAGTATTTCCAGAACGACTACCCCTACACCATGTACGGCAGCGGCACCATTGCGACCAGCGGATGCAGCATCGTTTCTCTGGCCATGGTGGCAAGCTACCTGACCGACCATGAATACACCCCCGACGAGCTGGCGCACTATTTCGGCGGACGGGCGATCAACAACATTGCCCGGCTGGAATACGGCAACAAGACGCTTCAGCTTGCCTGTAAGAAGGCAGCGAACTGGCACGTTGTCTACAAGGCGCTGCAGGAGGGGCAGGTCGCCATCGTGCTGATGAACCACAACTCCATCTTCACCAATTCCCAGCACTTCATCGTTCTCGCCGGCATCAATGAAAACGGGAAGATCATCGTCAATGACTCCAACCGGGACAATTACGACTTCTGGCAGCTGAAAAAAGGCTTCGAGGAAGGCTTTAACCCGGAAGACATTCTGCTGGGCTACGACGGCGCGTGGATCTACGACAAGAGCGCCATGCCGGAGGAACCCTTCATTTACTACGAGGAGGAACCCGAACGGGGCGAGCCCCGGTACGCCGATATTACGCTGAGTCAGGACGATATCAAGCTCCTGGCGAAGGTCGTCTGGGTGGAAGCCCAGGGCGAGTGCGCTGAGGGTCAGCAGGCCGTCGCGGAGGTGGCGCTGAACCGGATCGCCTCCGACAGCTTCCCTGATAACCTCCATGACGTGATCTACGGGCAGGGACAGTTCCGTTCCGTGCCCCGTCTGGACAAGGCGGAACCCTTCCAGGCGCAGTACGAGGCCATTGAAAGAGCGATCTACGGCCCCTATATCTTGCCGAAGGAAGTGGTGTATTTCGCCACGAAGCCCACCAACAGCAACATCTGGGGACAGATCGGCGGACATATCTTCTGCTATGGGAACGACTACATCGCCGCGGCGGAGAAATAAACAGCCCGGAAAATGAAATTTGACCCCCGCCGTGCGGCGTGACCGCGCGGCGGGGGTTTCCTGCGCAATAAAAAAGCCCTGCCGGAAGGCAGGGCGGTTGACAAAATGAAAGATTTGGGAGATAGCATGGATACAGGGGTGCTGGTAGCACCACCGATGGCGTAGCACAGATTTCGACAGATTGCAAGAAAAAAGAGCGGGGCATATCGCGCAGCAATGCGGCGATATGCCCCGCCCGGTTTTTACCGGGATGTCCGCAGACCTTACCGGTCAGCGGATGTCATACACGGACTTGATGGTCAGATTCTGTTCCAGCTCCTCCACGCTGCGGGAGGTCTGCACCGTCACGCGGTAGGGCGCGGGGGCGGTGAGAGCGAAGAAGTTGTCGGACAGAACGCAGTCAAAGTCCCGGAAGTCCAGAAAAACACCCTTGGCAAATACATCGGCCTGAACGGAAATTTCCGCCCCACCGGGGACGGGGGCGATCCGGACGTCAAACGCCGGCTTGCGCCACCGGAAATGCTTGGCAGGCACCAGCAGTTCCACCTGACGCATAAGGAAGCGGCCCTGCTCATCGTACAGGTCGGCATACAGGAAGGTGTCGTAGGGGTCGCGGCTGTCCACGCGGTAGGTCAGCACATCTCGGGAGGACAGTGCTTCCACCTCCACATCCCGGCGAAGCCCGTCCAGCACGGTCAGATTCCCCTGGCACATGGCCAGATGAATGTGGCCACGGAAACCGGCACGGGTCTCGTTGGCAATGTTGACGGTGAGCGCCCCGTTTTCCAGAAACAGGCCCATGGCCACGGGGGCGTAGAACTTCCGGGCGGCGTAGTGCAGTGCTTTGTAGCGCCCGAAGCAGTCCACGCTGGACCAGGAGGCCACCGGCCAGCAGTCGTTGAACTGCCAGTAGGTAGAGCCCATGCAGTATCCCCGCTGACGGCGGAAGTGCTCCACGCCGTATTTGATGGCGTCCGCCTGCAGCAGCTGGGACGCGTACACCAGATTCTCGAAAGCGGCAGGATACAGGTAATTGTCCGCCAGATACCGCAGGATCTTCCCGTTGCCGCCCCGGCACTTCTGGTGGTTCTCCATGACACGGGAGAAGCAGTTCAGGTCTTCCTCCCGGGCGAAGGTGCGGATGGTCTTCATGGAGGGGAAGCTCTCGAAGCCGTACTCGGAGCAGAAGCGGAAGCGTTTCTGCCGGTAGGTGGTGAAGGGGACGCCGCCGTGCCAGACCTCCCAGTAGTGGGTGTCGCCCTTGGCGGGGTTGTCCGGGTCGTCAAAACCGCCGCCGGAGGAGGGACTGGACGGCCAGTAGTAGGTGTCCGACGCATAAGTCTCGCACAGCTCCGGCAGCAGATGGCCGTACAGGCGGGTGTAATCGTCCCGCACCAGCTGGTTGTCCCGGGAACCCCAGTTGATGACACCGCTTTCCATCTCGTTGTTGCCGCACAGCAGGGCGAGGGAGGCGTGATGGTGCAGCCGCTTCAGGTTGCAGATGGCTTCCTGGGTGAATTCTTCGGCCATTTCCGACGTCAGATAGATGTTGGCGCAGGCGACCATGAAGTCCTGCCACACCAGCAGGCCGTATTGATCGCACAGCTCGTAGAAGCGGCTGTCGGGGTAGTACCCGCCGCCCCAGACCCGCAGGGTGTTGAAGTTGGCGTCCACAGCCTGACGGACGATGGTTTCCCACCGCTGGTCGGTGATGCGGCTGAGCAAATTGTCCATGGGAACCAGATTCGCGCCCATGGAGAAAATTTTCACGCCGTTCAGCACAAAGCAGAATTCGCTACCCTTGCCGTCCGCGTCCGGCTCCGTGCTGACGGTGAGGGTGCGCAGGCCGAGCTGCTTGTGGCAGCGGTCGATGACCTCGCCGCCGCAAACCAGCTCCACATCCAGATCATAAAGGGGCTGGTCGCCGTAGCCTCTTGCCCACCACAGCTTCGGGTTATCCACTTGGATAATGCCGTGGCCGTTTTTCAGGAGAACGCGCTTGCCGTCGAAGTCTGCGTAGATCTCGCACCCGGCGTGACATTTGGTGGTCACGTCCAGCTCCACCGAGACGCTGCCGTTTTCGTGGTGCTGGCGGACGGCCACGCCGTCGAAACGGTCCACGTTCCAGCCCTTCAGCTCCACGCCCCGAAAAATGCCCATGTCCGGCAGGGTGGGGCCCCAGTCCCAGCCGGATTGGTACATGGCCTTGCGCAGATGGGCGGCGCCGGGAAGGGTGTCGCCGTCGTTCATGTACAGGTAGTGCTTGTGCTGCTGTTGGGCGAAGTAGCGCCGGGGGGACTTGAATTCCAGCCGGAGGGTGTTTTCCCCGGCTGTCAGCAGGGGCTTGACCTCGTAGACGTACTCCCGGTGCATATTTTTGACCTTGCCCAGCAGGGTGCCGTTCAGGTAAATATGGCAGATGGTGTCAAGCCCATGAAATACCAGCTCGATATGTTCCCGCGTGAGCAGAGCGGGCGGGGCGGAAAAGACGGATTCAAAGACGCAGTCCTTTTCGGCCAGATATTGCAGCTCCCGCTCGTTTGTGCCGTAGAAGGGGTCGGGGATTTTTCCGTGGTCATAGAGCACGCTGTACATGGTGCAGGGCGCCTGACAGGACAAAGGCCCGAAGTTGCCATAGTACAGTGTCCAATCTTGAATGTTCATGAAGGTTCCTCCAGATTCGGGATTTGCTGTTATTATGGCGCAAAACGGCGAAGGTTTCAAGTCCCAATCTTCCGGGGCGGCCATCGGGGAAGAAAGAAGGTCGGAAACCGCAAAATTCGCAAAAAAAGGATTGCCAAACGATGCAAAGCATGTTATAATGCTCTGTGTGTCCGGCCGAAGGGCGCCGCGCCAACATTGGGATGTCGCCAAGCGGTAAGGCACCAGACTTTGACTCTGGCATTCGTCGGTTCAAATCCGGCCATCCCAGCCAAATCTGATCCGCTAGCTCAGTTGGCAGAGCAACTGCCTTTTAAGCAGTGGGTCCGGGGTTCGAATCCCCGGCGGGTCACCAGAAAAAGCACGCTTCGGCGTGCTTTTTCGCTTATTTCAGAAGGCCAAAGACCTTTTGAAATAAAGGATCTGACAGTCTGCTGCGCGCACGCCCTGGCCGCCTGCGGGCTGCTTTCCTCTGCGAGGTTTTTGATACTATTTCCTGATTAAAATCTTTGATTTTAATCAGGAAGGCATCGCCT
>ENA-OZGD01000348-OZGD01000348.1-human-gut-metagenome-genome-assembly--contig:-NODE-348-length-22835-cov-6.207024_pt1 | contig 22835 bp, 16 predicted proteins | sample MGYA00244653_ERZ653652 | MGnify/ENA primary metagenome ERZ653652 (study PRJEB26926, sample SAMN06164983) | human gut metagenome | biome: ENVO:00009003; feature: ENVO:2100002; material: ENVO:00002003... | reverse complement strand
TTCTTGCAGACTGTACATTCCTTGTGCTTTGAGCCTTTAACTCCGATAGAAGCCGCCTTGTCGACTATCCAACCGCTTGATTTGTGACCTGTGGCTGGGATAGTTTCGGTGTAGGAGTCACCGCATGAGCAGGTGTATTTTACTGTGCCTGCGGTGGTGCAGGTGGCGTTGCTGAGAACTGTTTTTGTATAGCTGTGTTCATGATAATCGTCAAGCGCAAATGGTGAGAGCTTGTAAAGGGTCGGTGCTGAATTATTTGTGACATACCATTTTACCATGCCGTCACTGCATACAATAGGTTGACAATCTGAAAGTCCGAAGGAGTGAGAAATGGCTTTGGTAACAGTTTTGCCGTTTGAGTCAACTGTCATTGTCTTTGTGGCGGTCTTGCCTGTGGAACTGTTGTATTCTTCCCACATAACAAGGAACAGATTGTCATTTATCTTTATAAGCTGAGGGGTGCGGCAGGTCACTTTACTTGATGTGCCGTAGTTTGTGAGGGCAATGTTCTGTGTACCGTTGAAAAGCTCGTCTGTGACGCTTATGTAAACATTTCTTGTCTTACAATTGCTTGAAACGTCTTTTGCATAGGCTATCAGACAGTTTCCGCTGCCAAGCTCAAAACCGCCTATTGAAGCGCCCGTGTAGTTGCTTTTGTTCATATCGAACTTAACAGGGATAGAAACGTTCACGGCGGTTGATTTTCCGTCAGCCTTATATTTTGTGAGAGTAATGCCGTTTACAGAGAGGTAAGAGCCGTTCATTGTGTAGTTGCTTGATTCTGAGTGGTCAACTCTGTAGATGTATTTTCCGCTTTCGTCAGCTTTGATGAATTGGTTGAACGAGTGGCTAACATAGCCGTCTGTAAGATTTGAAACGTCATACATTGAGTCGGTCAGGGACATGGAGGATTCGTCAATGGTGAAAAGCATATTTGCCTGATGATTTATGCCGTCGCTGTCAGCATACATCTCATGGCAGGTGTAAACATAAAGCTTTCCGCCTGCTTCTTCCATTCTCAGTGAGCCTGCCGAGAACGGCTTTGTTGTATTGACACCTGAGATACTGCATGAATTTACCTTGCTCCAGCTCTTGGTGTATTTGACTACTCTTACAACTTCCTTGCTGTCGCTTTCGGCAGTGTTGTTCTGACCGAACACGAGATAGTTATAGTCTTTTCCTGAATAGAATCCACCAAATAGGTTAAGCTCTTTTGAAATAGTGCGTTGTGAGATAAGCTTTTTGCCGTCTGCGGAGTAGTTTTCTACCACAATGCCGCTTGATGTGTTTTCAAGCCTTGTGAGCGTTCCGTCGCTGTTTTGTACAAGATAAGAGTTTGTGACAGATGACCATGTGATGTAATGGTTATCTGAAGCATTGTCTGTTGCACGTCCGCTGAGTATAGTGGCAGAGCCTTTTGTGTCGCTATCCATAGGCGTAACTGTCACTGTACAGCTTGCTTTCAAACTGTTGTCGGTGGTAGCGGTTATTGTGCATACGCCTGCCTTGTTTCCGTACACCTTGCCGTCTTTTGTAACAGAAGCCACAGAATTATCACTGCTTGACCATGTGAAGCCGTAGTCTATATCGGAATTGCTTCTTGCAGAAAGTTTAAGGCTGTCGCCCGTTTTGAGCGTGGCAGAAGAATTTGAAATCGTAACACTGCTAGGCTTTTTCCAAGCAATATTCTCTGAGTAGAAATTGCCGTCAGTATCACGCTCTATAGCTGTCACAGTGCCGTTTGTATAATACAAAGCGAAAACAGGATAAGCTGTTTTATATGAAGCCACCTGCTTGAAATCATTGTTGAACTCCATAAGAGTGTTGTTGTTTACATACATGATAGTGCTGTCATTTTCGCCGTTGTATACAGTTCTTGTTCCAACGCTGTTGTAGAGATCATTTTTGTTTTCATGTTCCGCTCTTGAAACGCTTCCAAAGAGATATAATGTATCATCTGTTGATGTATGAAATTTGGCAGAGTCCACGATGTTTACAGTACCGCTTGCAGAAGAAGTCCACGCAAGCTTGCCGTTGCCAAGCATTTGTGCGTTGTCATAATGATAATCGTAATATTTCTGATAGAAATAGTCGATAGATTTATCAGACACGGTTATTTTGTTATTTGAAATATTTCCAAAGCCAAGGGCGTTCATTTTGTGACTATAGCCCCAATAAACGTAATCAGCGTTTCTTTCAAAATAGAAGTTTCCGTTTGTGCTGTCAAAGCCTGAGAACTTTGTTATGGCAACATCGGTGCTGCAGGAGGACAGCTTATTTCCGTTTGAGTCCAGCAGGAATAGATTATCGCCTTTTTCAGCACCGCTGCTGTCTGTTACATAGTAATATATCCTGCCGTTATCGTCAACGCCAAAACAGTTTGGGTAATTTAAAATACCATTGGGGGTATACTTGCTCACATTAACGCTTTTGGTCACCTTTTCCGTATCGGTGTCAAAGGTCTTTATGTAATAAGAATATGACGAGTCCTTCACGCTGGAATTGTATGTGCTGGTATCTCTTTCGATATAATAGATCTTGGAGTTATTGGCATATACATTTATAATGTCACCAAGCGTTGCTACAGTTCTCACGGAGTTGTTGGAAAAACTATAGAATTTAATTAGCTTCTTGTAGTTTTCCACAGTATAATAGTATAGTCCGTTTTTAGTGGCAGAAACCATGTTTACGAAAACCTGATCGGAGCTGTTAAAAGTCAGAAAATCTGACGGCATTTTTACGGCGCCGTTTGCAGAATAAGCCTGAGCTGATATAGCGGTGTTCCCCAATATGCCGTTAATGCTTTCTGGAAGCGGAAGCAGTGCGGCAGAAGCTGTTATAACAAAAGCTGTAAGTCCGGCGGCGATCTTTTTAGTCAACATATTTATCCCTCTTTACTATGATCTTTACCCCGACCCTATGTGTATATTATACTACTTTTTTGCCTGATTTCAAGTAAAAAGCTCCGCCACAGCGAATGCCACGGCGGAGTTTTTAGGGCTTTTGGGAGAAATTACTTGTTGCCTGTTGTCTTGTAAGCGTCGATCATCTTCTTGACCATCTGACCGCCTACAGAGCCGACCTCACGAGCTGTAAGATCGCCGTTGTAGCCCTGCTTGAGGTTTACGCCAACTTCGTTAGCTGCTTCCATCTTGAACTTGTTGAGTGTTTCTCTGCCTTCCTGAGTTGTGATACCTTTCATTTTCGTATCTCCTTTTCATTTGTTTTTCGGGTTTGCAATAATATTATATGTCTGCATGATTTGATTATAAGAGGTAATTTATAGAACGAAATGGGGCGGTTTTTGGAATGAAAAAAATTAAAAGCTAAAATTAGTATGATTTTAAACGGAGCAAAATTCAAAAAAAATCATTTACATATAAATTATACTTCTTTTGGAAATTGTGTGATTTTGTATAGTCACTGTTTTCAATTGTCAAAATACCACTGGACACAGTGATTACATGCCCTGCACTGCTGCTGCCGTATTTCAGCACATAACCGTTGAGATCAAGGGTGATGGTGCGGTTGACCACTAATGTGGTGTAAATGGTAATGTCTGACGTCAGTTTGACTGTTCCGTATGAAGCTTCTCTGATTGCTGAAACCAGTTCCGCCGCTGTGGAAACTTCCGCCGTCCCACTCGCTGCCATATTATCCTCGGCAAATACACTTGTCGACACAAGGCAAAGAACCATACAAAGGGTGAGCATGATACTGAGTATTCGTTTTTTTATTTTCCGTTACCTCTGTTTTCGTGTATATCGGCTCAGTCAAGAGCAATGATTGTAATATTATAGACAGCACCGTTCAGCTGTGTGCCGGGGGTCAACTGGATAAATTCATATTGCAGCACAATATCACTGCCGGCATTGTAGATGCGGTTGAATGCAAACGGCATCCACACTCGTGAATTATCTGCATCGTTCATATACCTTTCGATCAATGTATCATTAAGAATGCCTTGTCTGCCTTTCAATACTACCGAGTGCCATCCACCCATGTCGTGAGAAATGCAGACCGAACCGCTGAATGAAATACTGTATGTATGTCCGGCTTTCAGCGTTACGGTTCTATTGGCTCGATCCCATACAAAAAGTCCTCCGGAATTGCAATCTTCAAACAACTGAAGCGGCTGATTGAATGAAGCGCCGGTGCCGCCGTTTGAGGCGTGAAAATACCCCGAACAGCTGCCGTTCTGACCGGCATCGCCCTTGTCGCCTTTATCTCCTTTGTCGCCCTTTTCTCCGGCATCACCCTTGTCACCTTTATCTCCCTTGTCACCCTTTTCTCCGTCTGTGCCGTCAATGCCTGCCGCTTTTACGCCGGTGTCGGTTTCTCCAATCCACCAGTTGCCGTTCTCGCCGATAAACGGGGTGTTTCCGTCCACACCGTCAGAGCCGTTTTGTCCGTTTGTTCCGTCCTTGCCGTCGGCTCCGTCTTTTCCGTTTATACCATCCTTGCCGTCAAGACCTTTCAAAACCGAAAGATCGTACAGGTTCAGCCATATTTCATCGCCGACATAGCGCCACTGCAGGGTGTTTTCGCTTACACGGAACTCCGGTGTCTTTCCGTTTGCTCCGTCTGCACCTTTCTGCCCGGTGGGGCCTGTGATGTCGGCTATTGCCACAAGGTCCTGCCACTCATCGCCCTCGTAACGCCACTGTATGTGGGTTTCAGCTCGCTGCACCTCTATGCTTTTGGCGTTAATGCCGTCAGTGCCGTTGATACCGTCTTTGCCGTTGGCTCCGTCTTTACCGTCAACTCCGTTAATGCCGTCTTTTCCGTTTGTGCCGTTTATTCCGTTCTTACCGTCGGCACCATTAGAGCCGTCTTTATCGTCTGTGCCGTTCTTTCCGTTTTCTCCGGCAGCGCCCCGCAGCTCGGTAAGCGCCACAAGGTCGTGCCAGTCGGCTTCGTCGCTGTATTTCCACTGAATCGCCGTGCCGTTGTTTCGTACCTCCGGCAATGCGTCGCCTGTTTTTGCCGCCTTGCTCCATCCTATTGCAAGCACGCTGCAAAGCACCAAAAGAGCGGCGCAAAGCGCCAAAAGTGTACCTGTGAGTAGTTTTTTTCCTGTTTTCATTTTTTTTCCTCCGTTCGGAATTGTTTATCACGGCGGAGCTTTGCGCCGCTGCCCACGCCGTAAATGAGCGGCGGTCGATAGGCTTATGCTTGGTTTGCTTTGTACTTATCCACAAACAGGGCGACCCCCTGTTTTAAGACCTCCATCTGGGTTTTTAGATAATATTCATCCTCAAACATCGCGTAATGAACGCAGGCGCGGACGAATATAAAGATCAGCGGCGTGATGACCGTATAGGGAATGCCGATCTTCGGCTCCAGTCGCTTGGCGTACTCGGTATAGCGTTCGTTCACGCCCTCAAAGAATTTCTTGCCGTGCTCGATATACTTCGGGTGCGTATATATCTGATACATCAGGCGATATTTTTTTCCGTGCTTTTTTGCTGTCCAATACGGGACCTCCTTCACAAAACGGACAACATCCTCGGGGTCGGTGGGTGCCATCTCCATAAAGTCGTCCTCAACCTTTTCCATACAGTATGCCGTTGACTCAATGATCAGTTCATCAAGGTTTTTAAAATACGAATACAGATTTGCTTTCGTGCATCCGCACGCATCGGCTAGTGCTTTAATTCCTGTGCCTGTGAGCCCGTTTTCCGCATAGCACTCGAAGCACTTTTCCATTAGTTCACGTTTCCGCTCATTGTGCTGTTGCTCAGTTGTTTTCATGTTGCTTCGCTCCTTTTATGCGTACCGACCGTTCGTTTATGATTAGTATAACACAGATTTATAACAAAGTCAAGAATTGTTCAAAAAATGAAGAAAATAAAGTTTCAACATGATCTCATAAAAAAAGTCCTTACAGCAGAAAGAAAATAGCGGCTTACCTCAACGATCAAAACCGTACTAATAAATATGTCCATAAGACTTATGGAAAGATGGGATAGGCTTATTGACTTTCCATGTTCTCATATGATATAATAAATTCATATTAACACAACATTTCTGTTCAGGGGGTATATCAAATGAAAAAGCAAAATGCAGGGCTTATCGCTCTGAGTATCGTTTTTATTCTTATGGGTGGTTTCTCTACTATCTATAATCTCAGCAAGTATGTTTCAAACAGGGTTTTCATGTCAAGTGCTGAGAAAACCACAGGCTATGTGAAGTGGATAGACCATGAGTTGAAAACTTGGGGACATAACAAAAAGGCAAGCAACAAAGCTGAAACATATTACATAACTGTCGCTTTTGATGTTGGCGGCAAGGAGTACACAAGAGAGATCTTCACAGGCACATATTATGTGAGTCAGAACGAAAAAGTGAACGTGTATTACAACACTGATAAAAACGGTGAGCCTGATAAGGTCGTGACCGATATTGATAATGATAAAAGACCGTATCTCACTTGGCCGCTGATACTTTTGCTTGGCATTGTGCTACTTGTGCTTACTAAGAAAAATATTATCTCAGTGGGGAGAAAAAGATAAAAAAGTAATCATTAAAATAGTAACCAAAAGAAACTTTGTGCAACTAAATAACAGAAAAGCAGAAAGGAGATCTTTATGAAGGTGATCTATAAATGTGCCGCCATTTTGACGGCGGCGATATTGTCAGTGCAGTTTCCTTGCGCAGCTTTTGCGGATATGGAGCATGGCGGAGATAATGACAGCCCGAAATTTAAGATGGGCAGGATAATTTTTACTGATAATGGTTATGGCTACGAAAAGGAAGGTCTGGAAAAATCGGAGATTGCTGATGAAGATTTGGTCGATACGGACGACGGGGTTTCACCTTATGCACAAAAGGCAACGGCTTCGCTGCCTGCGAAATATGACCCCAGATCTAAGAATTCGCTGACGACTATCAAAAATCAGTTCCAGACAGGCACTTGCTGGGCGTTTGCGGCACTTTCCTGCACTGAGAGCAATCTTATTCAAAAGGGTCTTGAAAATCAAAACGTGCAGTTTTCTGTGCCGAGCCTTACCCTTTCTACATATGCTAACGGCGGATTTGACGAGTCAATATGGGATTGCGGCGGAACGTGGATGGATTCGTCACTTGCAATGGCGGCTCATAGGGGACTTTGCTATGAGGAATATGAGCCTTTCGTGTCCGACGGAACGGAAACCACTATCGTATCTGAGGAGAAAAAGGGCGTTTGTGAATATCAGCTTAATTACGCTTCCACTATCACAGGCGGACGAAACGCCATTAAAAACAAGATAAAAGAGCTTGGCGGCGTAATGGTGAGCTATTATGCAGACGACCTGTATATGACCTTTGATAACAAAAGCTATTACGATCCGGAAACTACAAAATATAGTGGCATTAATCATGCTGTAAGCTTAGTGGGCTGGGACGATAATTATAGCAAGTCAAATTTCCTTGCAGGCTATCAGCCAAAGAAAAACGGAGCATGGCTTGTGAAAGGCTCCTGGGGAGTATCCAGTGGCACAGACGGCTATTACTGGATATCCTATGAAGAGGCAGAAATGACTGATTGGGTGGCGTTCGATCTCACTGAAAGCTGTGATAATAATTACCATTATCCTGCCAATAAGGATAATTCTATATTTTATGTTTGCAATGAAAACCAAATGAGCGGTGCTGATGTTTTTACAGCAAAAAAAGACGAGCTTCTTGACAAAGTGGGCTTTATGTATCTTGGCTATACCGGAAAGGCTGACTACACCGTGCAGGTCTACACTTCTGTTTCAGACAGCACGCCTGTGGGGATACTTGAATGTGAGGTCAGCGGAAAGGTGCAGAGCGACGGCTTCTATACTGTGGATATCCCTGATGTTGAGCTTGACGAGGGCGAAAGATATTCTGTCGTGATGACATTCAGCGGTGATGACGGCTCAGCCTATGTGACCGTTTACGGCTATTCTGACGGGGTCATGAAGCCTGGTCAGGCGTATATTTCCAATGACGGTGACAGTTGGACGGACGTTACCGACGAGGACGCTTATACCGGTCAGCCTATAATATTTGCCTATACCGATGATATAGATAAGGCTGACAAAAGCGAGCTTGAAACACTTGTGGCAAAGTATGAAAAGCAGAGCGGTTATGAGCGTGAGGTCAATAACGGCAAGAAAGTCATTGCAGACGAAAACGCTTCAAAGAACGATATCACCAATGCCAAGCTTCTTATAAAGGCAAAGGCTAAAGAGATAAAGGAACAAAGCCTTGTTATAAAGACGGCGACGGATTGGAAAAACTTCGCAAAGCGTGTATCAGGCGGTGAAAGCTTCGCAGGGAAGCGTGTTGTGCTTGAAAAAGACATCGACTTCGGTGGTGCAAAGATATCGGCAGTAGGAACAGCTTCAAAGCCTTTTTGCGGATATTTTGACGGCAACGGACACGTTCTGAAAAACGCTGTTATCCAAAACAATTCTTATGCAGGTCTGTTCGGCTATGCTGAGGACAGGGCGCAGATAAGAGATCTCAGTGCTGAGAAAATAACTGTCAGCGGTAAGTACGCAGGGGGGATCGTTGGTGAATTTGATGCGGTATCTATCCAACGCTGTACGTTCAGCGGAACTGTCAAGGGTACAAGCTCGGCAGGCGGAATCGTGGGCAAAGCAGGTGGTCTGACCTTGACAGAGTGCGCTTCAGACCTTGCAAAGTCAAGCAGTTCAAATGCTAAAGCTATGGTGGGCAGTATTGATAATGACGCTTTTTATTATGGACAGCAATCTGCCAGTTGCTGGTATAACGGCAACTTTTCTGACAGCAAGGTAAAGAAAACGGCTCTGTCTAACGTTACAAGCTCTGCCGCTTATTCGCTGAATACCGTTGGCGGAAAGCAGACAGACAGCGGCAGGTGGACAATGGCAGGCGGCAAAGCAAGGCTAACTCGTCCAGGGGAGCAGGCTTCGCACAAGATAACATTTGAAGCCCCTGACGGCAAGCATTATGCCTGCACTGATAAAGACGGCAAGGTGAAATATCCTGTTGTCAAAGTGCAAAGCGGTTATGCTCTTAAATGGTACAAGAACGGCATTGCTGTCGATGCGAACACAGTTTATACTGCTGACAGCACAGTAAAGGCAAAGCTTGTTGAAGCAAAATTTGTCACTGTCGACTATGTTTTAAATGGCGGCACGAACAGCACAGGCAATCCAGAATACCTCAGCAAAGGCGAAAGCGTGACGCTTTCCGAGCCGACAAAAGAGGGTGCAGACTTTGCAGGCTGGTATGATAATGCCGCACTTTCTGGTGAAAGAATAGAAAGCATCTCATATTCAGGCGGTGCAAAGACCCTTTATGCCGCATGGAAGCCTTATACATATAATGTTACGTTTGTGGATAAGGACGGCAAGGTGATAAGTCAGCAGACAGTGGAATACGGCAAGTCTGCAAAAGCTCCGAAAGCCCCTGCTATAAAGGGTCTGCGTTTTACAGGCTGGGACAAGGACTATAAAAACGTCACAGAGGATATGACTGTCACAGCGGAGTATTCTGACAGCAAGCTTATTGCAGACTGCGAGATATCAGGCTTTAAGAATACGTTCACATACACAGGAAAGGATATTGAACAGCCTGACGTAACGCTCGCCTATGAGGGCAAAGAGCTTAAAGAGGGCGTGGATTACACTGTTTATTATAAGACCAATCGTGACGCAGGTCCTGCAAAAATGACCTTTGTGGGCAATGGCGAATACAGCGGTTCTGTTGCGAAAAGCTTTACTATCCAGCCAAAGGACGCTTCCAAGTTCAAGCTTTATTATGCTACACCGCTGTCGTTCACCGGCAAGGCAATAACACCTGATGTGCTTATAAAGGACGGCAACAAGACCCTTGAACGTTATGTTGATTATATGGTGATGTATTCCTCAAACGTGAACGTTGGCACGGGCAAGATATCAGTTGAATTTTACGGCAATTACAAGGGCAAGCAGACCGCTTCCTTTGTTATAAATCCTGCAAAACAGCAGATACAGGTGCTTGAAACAAGATACAAGGGCTTTTTTGTGGATTTTGTGCAGAAAGGATCTGCAACAGGCTATGAAGTCCAGTATGGCACAAGATCTGATTTTTCAGGCGCTTCCACTTACAGATCCACCACCAACAAGACGGATAAGATGACGGTACTTGGATTAGGAGCTTCAAAGACATATTATGTAAGAGTTCGCTCTTATACTGTCAAGGGAGGAAAGACCTATTACGGCAATTGGTCAGACGCTAAAAGCATTGTGACGGCAAAGACTAATTTTGCAAACGCAAAGGTCAGCGGTATTTCTTCAAAAAGCTTCACAGGCAAGGCGATAACGCAGAAGATCACAGTAAAATACGGCTCAAAGACCCTTAAAAACGGCACAGACTACACAGTGAAATATTCTGCAAACACAAAGGTCGGCACAGCAAAGGTGACTATCACTGGCAAGGGCATTTACGGCGGAGTTATCACAAAGAGCTTTGCTATCTATCCTGCAAAGCAGGTGATACAGAAGCTTTACGGCACATATGCAGGCTTCTTTATAGACTATGCACAGAAAGGCTCTGCCACGGGATATGAAATATCATATTCACAGCGTTCCGACTTCAAGGGAGCAAAAAGCGTAAAGGTAACAAACAACCGCACCGATAAAAAGACAGTTTCTGGGCTTGCGAGATATCAAAAATATTACGTCCGTGTAAGAAGCTACACTGTCAAAGACGGAAAGACTTATAACGGAGCGTGGTCCGATAAAAAATGGGTCTACACTCAATGATATGACAGACGATAAAAATGCCCCTGATCATTTTCTGGTCAGGGGTATTTTTTTGCTCAGAAAAGTTCTGCTTTGTACTTGATAGAATCCTCCTCAGTTATCTCACGGATAACTCTGCATGGATTTCCTGCCGCAAGAGAATTTGGCGGTATGTCACGGGTGACAACGCTTCCTGCACCGATAACACAGCCCTCGCCTATGGTAACTCCGCCTGTGATGACAACATTGCTCGCTATCCAGCAGTTGGAGTGTATTGTGATAGGCTTGCCGTATTCATCATCATAAACAGTGCCATCAGACTTTTTCTTCATGTTACGCTCCTGCCATCTGAATGGGTGAACAGGTGTGGCAATGGTGCAGTTGGGACCGAAAAACACGTTGTCGCCAATGGTCACAGGGCAGGTGTCAAGCACTGTCAGATTGAAGTTAGCATAGCAGCCTGAGCCGAACTTTGTGAAAACGCCATAGTCAAAATACACAGGGCCTTGGAGAAAAAATCCCTCGCCATGGTCGGGCAGAAGCTCGTTAAGGATAGCTTTTCTTCTCTCATCATCTTCATACAAACTGCTGTACTGCTGTGAAAGCTTGTGAGCCTTTGTCCTCAATTCTGCAAGCTCCTTGTCGGAGGAGTCATATATCTTGCCAGCAAGCATTTTTTCTTTTTCAGTCATTATAAAACGCCCTTTCTGTGTGTAGTTCCATTTGATTTTGTTGAGAGTATAGCACAAGTTTCGGGCTGTGTCAATAGTTTTTGGGGGGCGAGTGATAGAATAAAAAATGGTATACAAAAAGTGGAGAATGCTTATGGGCAAAGCACTCCCCACTTTATCATAATATATGAAAAGCTTGGCAGGGTAGAAAAAGTTATAGGTAAAATCCCTGCATATAATTTGTGTACATAAATGTGTCCTCGTCATCAGCGGTATTGTCACCAGCAGGCTTTTTTCTGACACTGGCACAGGAAGCCAAAATTATCAGACCGCCTAGAACAATTGCAACGCTCACTCCAAGGACTACCAAAACCGCACAGAAAATTTTTACTATCATAAACACCGCTCCAATCATATTTCTCATACTTCGCCATAATTACTATTATGATTATATGCTGGTTTTGCCTGATAATCAATAAAAGCCGTGTAAAATGTAGATAAAAATCAAGTCAGCTTTTGTCTGCATCAAAAATCTTGTAGTAAAAATATTTTTCAAAACGTTTCATGATTTAACAATTTTAAATGAAGAAAATTATAGCTTTCAGCTTAGTATAAAATTGCACAAACTGAGCTTTTTGTAAATGGTTAGCATTGTATATTACACTGAAAATGTACGATTCTTGAAAAAATATACATAAATGTGGGGTGAATACTTGACTAGATGAAAATTTTGTGATAAAATTATTAACGTGAATAAGTGTAATTATGGTTACTTATATGAAGTAAATATGGAAGAGGTAAAAAATAATGGAAAAGATAGAACCCTTTAAACAAAAAGTATGGCTTGCGTCACCTACAATGCATGGTGAGGAGCTGGAATATGTTACTGAGGCTTATAATACCAACTGGATGTCTACAGTCGGTAAGAATATAAATGAGGTCGAGAAGATAGCGGCGGAGAAGTCTGAAGTCAAGTATGCTGTTGGCCTTTCATGCTGCACGGCTGCGCTTCACTTGTGCTGTAAGCTTGCTGGCGAGAGGCTTTATGGCAAGCCTGCTATATCTCATGGCGCTCTTGAGGGCAGAAGAGTTTTTTGCAGCGACATGACCTTTGACGCTACTCTCAACCCAGTTGTTTACGAGGGCGGTATCCCTGTTTTTATCGACACTGACAGAGATACTTGGAACATGGATCCTGTGGCGCTTGAAAAGGCTTTTGAGATGTATCCTGAAGTCAAGCTGGTAGTAAGCGCTGAGTTATACGGTTTTCCTGGAAGAATGGACGAGATCAAGAGAATATGCGAGAAGCATGGTGCGCTTTTGATCGAGGACGCTGCTGAGGCTATGGGCGCTACAATTGACGGCAGACAGTGCGGAAGCTTTGGCGATTACAGTGCTGTAAGCTACAATGGCAATAAGATAATAACAGGTTCTAGCGGCGGATGTTTGCTGACGAACAGCCTTGAAGATGCAAACAAGGCTCGTAAGTGGTCAACGCAGGCTCGTGAGAATGCGGCATGGTATCAGCATGAAGAGGTCGGATACAACTATCGTATGTCAAATGTTATTGCAGGAGTCGTTCGTGGTCAGTATCCGCATCTTGAGGAACATATTGCGCAGAAAAAAGCAATATACGAGAGATACAAAGAGGGTTTTAAAGGACTTCCTGTTAAAATGAATCCTATCGTTGAGGGAACAGAGCCAAATTATTGGCTGTCTGCACTTATCATAGATAAAGACGCAATGTGCAAGCAGGTCAGAAATGACAGCGAGGCTTTGTACATCAAAGAAGCTGGCAAGACCTGTCCTACTGAAATTTTGGAAGCGATTGCGAGCATAAATGCAGAGGGAAGACCAATATGGAAGCCAATGCACATGCAGCCTATGTACAGAATGCACGAGTGCGTTGGACGCAACGGCAGTATCAGATGCCGCACAAATGCTTATATTGCAGGCGGTGCAGAAGATGTAGGCGCTGATATCTTTGACAGAGGCGCTTGCCTGCCTAGCGATAATAAGATGACTGAGGAACAGCAGGAGAGAATTATTCGAGTTATCAGGAGTTGTTTTGAGTAATGTATGCGAAATACATAAAGAGAATACTTGACTTTGTTTTGAGTTTAATGGCACTTATCAATATTGGGCAGGGGATAGTAGTATAACAATAGAGGTGAATGAGAGAAACCTTGATTATACAAGAGTTTCGCTTATTTAGTTGGATCTAGGTATGATGATTTTTTCTACGTGGTTGTGTCGGGTGAGCAGCAAGACTATGAGAATCCAATGGTTTCTTAGATGCTTATTTTAGATCACACTATAAGCTTGAAATTCATGATAATGGGATTTGAACTAGCCAACGTATGCTTTTTTTAATAAGGCTGTACATTAAAATCTAGAATAATTTTGAAGTCAACAAGTGTACTTGAAATAAGAATTGAAACAGAGTAAAAAATTATTTACACCGCTTGAAAAGAAGTAAACCACAAAATAGAAAAAATATGAAAGGATGAACCCATCCGATTTTTGCGGGGAAAACAATGGATAGAGCAAATGAGAATAGTATGAATATGGATCGTACAAAGCAGAGTAGCACATCTAATATCAGGTGGATGCTTATCGGGTATGATTTGATTATGTATGCAGTGGTAGTAGCAATACTGTTATTACTGTATGGAGGAATTGATAAGTTATCAACTATAGGAATACTTCAGCAAGTATGCCTTTCGGTACTGTGTATTTTTGTAGCACGTCTTATTGGTAAAGTATATGGGCAGGTATGGAGATATGGTGGAATACAGTGTTATATCCGGTTACTATTTACCGATTCTATTGCTTTTGTAGCTTATCTGTGTCTGGAATTATTACTTCCAATTCAAAAAATTACATTTGCTAGAATGCTTTCAATTGTCAGTTTGAACCTTCTAGGAGCATTAGCGCTTCGTATGATGTATCGCTATGCGTATAAGTGCGGAAATCGGGAAACTACAAAAGGAAAAATTCTTTCCGCGTTATTACATATGTTTTCTGGCATAGAAGCGGAAAATGAAAAAGAAGTTCAGAAAATCAAAGTTGCAATTATTGGTGCAGGACGTGTTGGTGTAAGTCTGGCAGAGGAACTAATAAATAATGAAGAAACAGCATATATTCCGAGATGTTTTATAGATATTAGCAAAGAAAAAGTTGGTCGTGAAATTCATGGAATCCCAGTTTGGTCAGAGAATGAGGCAACATTTAACAGATTGGGTGAATTTGAAGTACAGGAGATTATTTTTGCAATACCGTCAATGGATGCTGACAAGAAAAAGGCACTTTATGAATATTACAAAAATGCAGGATATAAATTAAAGGTTTATGATTATCCGACTATGTATACCGCAGGAGGAAAGAGGCATCTTCGAGAATTTGATATTGAGGAACTTTTGTTTAGAAAACAATTAGTGGTTTCTGATGAAAGAACAAATGCTTACTATAAAGACAAAGTTGTACTTATCACTGGTGGTGGTGGTTCCATTGGTTCAGAACTTTGCAGACAACTGGCAAAGATGAATCCAAGGAAGATTATCATTTTGGATATTTATGAAAATGGTGCATATGATGTTCAACAGGAGTTAAAAATCGCATACGGAGATTGTCTTGATCTGCAGATCGAAATTTGTTCTATCACAAATAGGAAAGCTCTTGAGAAAGTATTTGAGAAATACCATCCTCAGATAATTATTAATGCAGCTGCTCATAAACATGTTCCGTTAATGGAACATAACTGCGTGGAAGCTATTTACAATAATGTATTCGGTACACAGAATCTAGTAGAGCTTTGCGAGAAGTTTGGAACAGAACGTTTTATGATGGTATCCACAGATAAAGCAGTTAACCCTACTAACGTTATGGGTGCTACAAAGAGAATGTGTGAAATGATTGTGCAGAGTGCAAGTACACACGGAAAAGTGAAATACAGTGCTACACGATTTGGAAATGTACTAGGTAGCGCAGGATCAGTTATTCCATTATTTAAGCGTCAGATTGCGAATGGTGGTCCGGTTACTGTTACAGATAAGAGAATTATCAGATATTTTATGACAATTCCAGAGGCCTCACAGCTCGTTCTTCAGAGTGGAGCGATTGCGGATAATGGAGAATTATTTGTTTTGGATATGGGACAGCCAGTTAAGATTATAGATTTAGCAGAAAATATGATTCGTTTATCTGGTGTTCAGGGAATTGAGATTGTTGAAACGGGATTAAGGCCAGGCGAAAAGTTGTATGAGGAACTGTTAGTTAAGACAGAAGAACTTGACAAAACTGATAACAGCATGATTTTCATTGAAAGGGATAGTGCATTGAGTAAGGAAGAAATCTACAAAAAGATTGATGTACTTAGAGATGCATGTAATACAGGTGATGATATGATTGCAAAAGAGGCACTCCGAAGTGTTGTTCCAACATTTCAAAAACCAGAAGACGTAAATAAAGAGATTGCTTGATAAAAGTGTTTGTTAAATTATGAGAAATAAGGTTTGGCCCCCAAAAGTAAAAGGCTAAACTTAAAGGAAATAATAAATATGAAAAGTTTTAGTTCGAAGTATCGTTGAAGTCTTACCATAGATGGTCTGGTAATTGAATATGTTAATATATTGGTTGCAGATACGCAGATGCATCAGAGAAAAAGCAAGTATTCTGCTTTGATATGACTTTTAATGCAACTGTAAATCTAAAGTGAACAGTAAAGTTTTGCCTACCAGAGCTTTTGAAATCTAACTCATCCATTAATGTAGAATGATGTCCAATTTGGAACTCAATGCATAAGGGGTCAATTTTTCATTTAAACTCATTTGTTGTTAGAACTAAAAATGGACGTGCAAAATTGAATATGTATATTACCAGTGGAGTGAATTATTGAAGTAATAAAGTTTGTTTTGAATGATCAATTATAACAACTATATGGAGAAATAATATGTACGCAAAGTATTTTAAGCGATTGATTGATTTTTCATCAAGTCTAATAGTGTTAATTATCCTTTCACCTCTTTTGGTGCTTCTAATAATATTAGGGGCTGTGTTTATGAAAGGAAATCCTTTTTTTACACAGGATCGTCCGGGAAAAAATGAAAAGATTTTTAAATTAATAAAGTTTCGGACAATGGATAACCGGAAAGACAAAAAAGGAAACTTATTGCCTGATGAAGTTAGATTAAATAAATATGGACGTTTTTTACGAGCATCTTCTCTTGATGAATTGCCTGAATTGGCTAATATCTTAAAGGGTGATATGAGTCTTATAGGACCAAGACCATTGCTTGTTGCGTATTTGCCAAGATATAACGAGTTTCAACATCATAGACATGATGTAAAACCTGGATTAACAGGGTATGCTCAGGCACATGGAAGAAATGCAGTTTCATGGGAAGATAAGTTTGCAATGGATGTATGGTATACAACTCATATTACTTTTAAAGAAGATATTAAGATTATCTTATCGACAATAAAAACTGTCGTGAAGCATGAGGGTATTTGCTCTGAATCATCATCAACTATGGAAGAATTTATGGGTACTCCGAAAGGTGTAGTGGCAAGATGGGAGACTCCCAATTGAAAAAATTAGTAATAATAGGTGCAAGTGGGCATGGAAAGGTCATTGCAGATATAGCTCTAAACAATCAGTATGACGAAATCGTTTTTCTGGATGATGATAAAAGGGTAACAGAGTGTGCTGGATTTGCGGTAAAAGGGACAACTGAAAATATTGAAGAGTATTTATCTTGGGACTTTATTGTCGCAATAGGAGATGCACTTGCTAGACAAAATGTTTTAAAAAAATTAGAGAATATACAATGTAATATAGTTTCGTTAATTCACCCCAAAGCTGTAGTTAGCAGAAGAGTAGAAATTAAAATGGGAACTGTAGTTATGGCAGGTGCTGTAATTAATTCAGATACCAAAATAGGTAAAGGATGTATTGTGAATACGGGAGCGTCTGTTGATCATGATGGGATAATTGATGATTTTGTTCATATATCAGTGGGTGCACATGTTGCAGGCAATGTGCATATTGGTTTGAAAACCTGGATAGGGGCAGGGGCAATTGTTCTGAATAATTTAAGTATTTGCGATAACTGTATAGTAGGAGCAGGAGCGGTTGTAATTAAAGATTTAGAAGAAGAGGGGACATATATTGGTGTACCAGCGAAGCGTTTGATAAAGGAGTAAGAGAATGAAAAAAATATGCTTTGTAACGACTGTTTCTATAACAATAAAGTCATTTTTATTACAGTTTAAAGATTACTTGGTCAATAACGATTATGACGTAACCTTTATTTGCAATACAGATGAGGGTATGTATGAGTTGTGCAATAATCAAGTACATTATATCCCAGTTCCTATGAAAAGAGGAGTGGGATTGGAGGGTTTATCAGTAATTAATAAACTGACAAGAATATTTAGAGATAATAAATTTGATATTATTCAATATTCAACACCAAACGCTGCATTGTATGCATCAATAGCGGCAAAAAGAGCAAAATGTTCAAATCGCTTATATTGCCAGTGGGGAATTAGGTATATGGGATTTGATGGTGGCATTAAGCGTATGATTTTAAAAAAAATTGAAAAAATAGTTTGCAAAAAGTCATCGGTAATCGAGTGTGAAAGTTATTCAATTTATAGATTTAGTATAAGTGAAAAATTGTATCCGTCATCAAAGGCTTCAGTTATATGGAATGGTAGTGCCTGTGGTGTTGATTTGAATAAGTATTGCATAGAAAAAAAAGAAAAATGGAGAGAAGAAATAAGATCAGAGCTAAAAATTACAGAAAGAGCACCAGTATTCGGATATGTTGAGAGAATAACAAGGGACAAAGGTGCTAATGAATTATTGTCAGCTTTTAGAGAAGTTGTTAAGAAAAAGGATGCATATTTATTAATGATTGGTATGTTTGATGATGCTAATACCATAGAGGCTGAGTTGCGTAAATGGGCTGAGGGGTCCAAACATGTAATTTTTGTTGATTGGACAGATAAAGTTGAAAAATATTATAGTGCAATGGATGTATTTTGTTCATTAAGTTATAGAGAGGGATTCGGCTTGGTTGTTATTGAAGCTGCAGCAATGGGACTGCCGGGAATAGTTACAGATGTACCAGGACAGGTAGATACTATAGAACCGAATGTTGATGGGTGGTCTGTACCAGCAAAAAATATTGATAAAGTTATTAGTACGATAGAACATTGTATTGATAATCCAGAAGAAGTAAGAAAATATGGTTGCAATGCAAGGCAGCATGTAGAAGAAAAATATGAGCAAAATGAATTATTTAAAAGACTGACTGAACATAGAAATAGTTTATGTAAAACAGTAAGGTAAATGGGTGAGGTTGGAAGGATGCCGAAGATTTCTGTAATAATGGGTGTACATAATGGAGAAAAGACATTGCCACGAGCAATTGATTCCATATTGAATCAAACTTTTGCAGATTTTGAGTTGATTATATGTGATGATTGTTCAACAGATGCAACTATTAAAGTAATAAAAAGTTATACAGAAAAGGATAACAGAGTTATTTTAACAAGAAATGAGTCAAATTGTGGTTTGGCATCATCTTTGAATAACTGTATAAATATCTCCAAGGGAGAGTATATTGCAAGAATGGATGATGATGATATTTCTCATGCCGACCGATTTGAAAAGCAAAACAATTTTTTGGATAAGCATCAGGAATATGCAATTGTAGGAACGTGCAGAAACACTTTTGATAATGCAGGAATTTGGAATACATATGGACAGGGTGGAGAATTAACTAAGGAAGATATTATCAAATGTAATATTTTTACACACCCAACAGTGATGATGCGTAAAGAAGCGTTGGTTTCAGCAGGAATGTATACTGTTTGTGAACGGACAATGCGAGGCCAAGATTTTGATCTTTGGTGCAAAATGTATGCTTGTGGATATAAGGGGTATATATTGCCAGATGTCTTGTTTGATTATTATGAGGATCGAGACAAAATAAAAGAAATAAAAGCAAAGTATAGGTTAAATAACTATCGAACACACAAGATATGGCGAAAAAAAATGGGATTATCAAGAAAATATGATGTGTATGCTTACAAAGAGCTTTTAGCTATAATTGTTCCGCATAGGTTACTTGTTAAGTATAAGAAAATGCACCAAGGAAAATAGGAAGGATGCATATATGGAATCTAAAATAAATGTTGCAGTCACAGGATATTTTGGAACCGGTTCATCAGCGGTTGTTGATTTATTAAAGGAATATGAAAATGTACGAGTTGTTCCTTTTGAAAATCAATCTTATGAGCATAATGTTCTATATCATCATGGTGGACTGTATGATGTGTGTACACTGTTATCAAGAGGAAATACATTGTACACATCTGATAAAGTGATTAGTACATTCATAACAGAAATGAAACGATTGAATGATTACAATTATGTGTGGTTTGGCTCTTATCAGAAGATGTTTGGTAATAAATTCATGGATTTGGTATATGAATTTGTTGAAAGTATCGCAGAAAAAAGGGAGGATAAAACCACAAATCACATTGTTAAAACACGATTTTCATTATTGAAAGCGACAGCGCAAGTTGCTCTCCATATAGCACAAAAAAGACGATTTTCAAATTATGGAGTTAAATATATATATGATAAAGAAGATGCTTACTGTGCATTACCAAGTGAAAAAGAATTATATGATGCGGCTAAAAAATTTACGTCTGGATATTTTTCGCTTTTTGATAATGGAACAGAAAATGAAGTAAAAATCTTTGATCATATAATTTGGCCAGGTCAAATAGACGATTTTGAAAAATGTTTTGATGATAATTTTAAGATGATAATTGTCGATAGAGATCCGAGAGATTTATATATTTTGGATCAGCATATATGGTCAAATAATGCATTTAGAAAAAGTAGTGTTCATTTTCCAACAGATATGATAGCTTTTTCGGAAGAGTGGAAAAATACTTTAGTAGAGGACTTTAAGAATCCTAATGCAAAGAGAGTTCATTTTGAAGATTTGGTATATGATTATGAAAACGCCGTAAATAGTATTGAAACTTTTTTGGGCTTAAAGAAAGAACAGCATATACATAAAAAAGAACATTTTAACCCAAAAGATTCAATTGAGAATACACAAGTATTTAGAGTACACAAAGAATGGGAAAAAGAAGTGAAAACTATTGCAAATCTGGTGCCGAACTTACTATACAAATTTCCGTATGATAGAAAACCAGAAAGAGAAAAAATGTTTGCAGATGATTCAATGGGAAAAGTAAAGATATAAGTGGTGAGGTAGAAGTATGAAAAAAAAAATATTATTTGTTACTAACCATTTCCGATTTTCAAATGGTGTGGCGACAGTATTACGGAATTTAATTGCTAATCTTGATGAGAATGAATATGACATTTCATTACTTGCAATATATGAATTTAATCAAGAATTTGCAGCACCGATAATGAATAAAATAAAAGTTATACCTGGATACAATTTTTATTTTAGAGGGTTTGATAAACTTATAAATTTAATACCGCCAGAAAAGATATATAAGAAATTTGTCAAAGAAAAGTATGATTTGGAGGTCGCTTTTCAATTTGGAATACCGACTAAATGTATTGCAGTAAGTCCTAACCCTAATAAATTATGTTGGATGCATGGATATGATACGAAAATGATTTTAAGAGAATATTACAAAATGTTTCCAAAAGTAATTAATGTTGCAAAGTCAGGTAGAGATAGAATGATTGAAGACGGGTTTGACCCTGAAAAATGTGATTATTGTTATAACATTATTGATGAAACACCAATTTTAGAATTGGCGAAAGAAAAATGTCCAATAACAAAAAAACATAAGTATTGTGTGATTAATGTATCTCGACTTACACCAGAAAAAGGGTTTATGCGTTATTTAGAGTGCATAAAGGAAATTGTGAAGAGCAACCAAAATGCGGAGTTTTGGATTGTTGGCGGTGGTAGTGAAGAGAGTAAGATGCAGCAGTATATAAAGGATAATAATCTTGAGAAATATGTTATTATGACTGGTAAACAGACAAACCCGTATAAATATTTGAAAGAAGCGGATTTGTATTTCTGTGCATCCTATAGAGAGGGATTTAGCACATCTTGTCAGGAGGCTGCGTTATTGGGCATCCCTGTTGCGTCAGTTGATGTAGGAGGAGCCGTTGAGTTAAAAGAATTATCCGGTTGTGGATGTGTTATTAGAAATGATAAAGAAAGCATTTGCGATGAATTGGGAGAAGTTCTAAGCAATGAAAAATTATTAAAAGAATGGAAAGAACAGGCGAATGCTTCAAAAAAATTATTTTATAAAGAAGAACGAATAAGACAAGCAAATGCTATATTAGAGGCTGGTATGGATAATGCTTAGAGAAGAATAAATATATAACTACACAGGAAGGCGTGGCATGAGAAGAAAGATTGTTTTATGGGAAATATGTAATTTTGTGGCGTTCTTCTATTGTATTTTTGCTTCGTTGAACAGACAGACGGAGTATGGCTTTTTTTTACTCCCTTTGGTGTATAGCATTTTGTTTGCTATATGTTATAAAAGTAGGAGATTAATTGGTAAGACACCAGGCGCAACAGTAATTATGGGTGTTATGTTTTGTAGGTATGTTGTTTTGCCAGTAGTACTTTGTAGCTCTGGCGAGTTATCAAAATATGCAAATGATTACAGATATATGGTACAAGCTGTAATAGTTATGTTATATGAAATGTTTGCGGTTTTTATTGTGCTTGAAGTTACTGCTACAAAAGCGTGGTATATATATACCAAACAGTATAATCAGGGTAGAAAGAGCGTAACAGTAAGACCCCCTTTTTTAGTAGTCATTGTAATTTTTTGTGTTTTGGTTGGAATTTATTTAACAAATCAAAATATATTAAACGGAAATATCTTTCTTGTGAATGATGTTACTAATGAGGTTGATGAATCTATTCAAGATGTGTCTGGCATGGTGAAAATAGTTTGGCAATGTATGACAGCTTGGTTTTTTGTTTATGGAATTAATAGACAAAAGGATAAATATGCAGTTGATAATAAACGAATGCATGTAGGAATTTCTATCATGTATATGCTTATGTATGTGATCATAACATATATTGGTCAAGCCAGAATCTCAAGATGGTATACATTAGTAAGTGCAATCACAGCGATCTTTGTTTTGATTTCTTTGTTCCCAGGTGAAAAGAAAATGATAGCTCAAACAACAATAGTACCAGTCATTGCATTGATATTAATGGCATCAGCGTTGAAATCAGGGCTTGGCTTTGAAAGAGAAACAGGAAGCTTATATTCGTTATTTTCAAAACTCATAACACCAACAAGTGGAGATGCTTATTTTGCAGGACCAGTTTCAGTTAATAATGCGATTGGATTGAGCAAAGCCTGTCTCTTATACACATCTGAC
>ENA-OZGD01000338-OZGD01000338.1-human-gut-metagenome-genome-assembly--contig:-NODE-338-length-23431-cov-11.501583_pt1 | contig 23431 bp, 19 predicted proteins | sample MGYA00244653_ERZ653652 | MGnify/ENA primary metagenome ERZ653652 (study PRJEB26926, sample SAMN06164983) | human gut metagenome | biome: ENVO:00009003; feature: ENVO:2100002; material: ENVO:00002003... | reverse complement strand
GGGCTCGGAGATGTGTATAAGAGACAGCTTTAAAACACTAAGTACTCCGTTTTCCCAGTAAGGCGCACAGGTGTGTTTTGCGGCTGCGATAACTTCCTGGCGGGCATTTGACACGGCGTAGCTTATACCGGCATTTTGAAGCATCTCAATATCATTCAGATTGTCACCGAAACAGCATACTTCGTCCGGAAGCAGGTCGAATCTGTCTATTAGGTATGAGAGTGCAGTCCATTTGCTGACACCCTTTGCGTTGCAGTCTACCCATTCCTTGCCGGCGGCTGCCAGGTGAGCTTTTTTATTCCATGCCGGAATGAAAACCGGTGTACACAGCTCTTCGCATTTGTCGGGATGAAAGACAGTGAATTTGATGATGTCATTTCTGTCAAGCCTTGTGATGTCATCAACCTCACGCATCTCAAAGCCGTATGAATCACGAAGCAGATGAAAGATTGGGCTGCCACCATCCTCTGCAAAGCAGAAATCAGGAGTAGCAGCAAAGTAATCGCATGCAGGCAGCTCATCGCGGACCATCCGGCACATGCTCTTCCATATATCCTCGTCCATAGGATAGGTTTTTAGGATTTCCTTTGGAGTGCGCACGACTGTTCCTCCGTCTGTTATATACAAAAGCTTGTGCTTTATCGGAGCAAACAGCTTAAATTCGCTTGAAAACTGTCTGCCGGAACAGACTACAAATATTATTCCTTTGTCTATGAGCCTGTCGATGACAGACATGTACTCAGGATCTATGAGCAGTGAGCCGTCCTTTACAAGTGTTCCGTCTATATCTGTTGCTATTAGTTTTATCATTATTTATCTCCCAGGGCGTATATCTTTTGAATATTCAACTATATCATTATAAGAAATTATAATCTCATATGCAAGGGACTTATAGTGTATTTATTACTGTTTGTGAAAGAAAAAACCAGAATATATTGAAAGTTTCCTGCTCATATTGTATCATAGTAATACTGGCTTCATCTTCAATGCGTTGAAGCAATGAAAACTAAGGGGACGATATTTACTATGATAGTAGCACTTATTGAAAAAGTTTATTCTTTCTTGTGGGGAGATCTGATACACATTCCACTGCCAGGCGGTGGGAGCGTGGGAATCTCACTGCTCATAATTCTTTTGATTCCGACAGGAATTTATTTCACTGTAAGGACAAGACTTTTACCAATCAGAATGTTTCCGGACATGATAAAGGCGCTGACAGGTAAAAAGGAAAATAAGGATAGCCTGTCCACGTTCCAGACACTCATTGTCTCTACGGCGACGAGAGTGGGCATGGGTAATCTGGTTGGTGTTGTGGCTGCCATATCAGTTGGAGGCGCAGGTGCGGTTTTCTGGATGTGGATAACAGCCATTATAGGTTCATCCACGGCTTTTGTGGAGGCTACACTGGCACAGCTTCACAAGGAGCCTGATCCATTGTACTCAGGCTATCGTGGAGGTCCGGCGTATTACATACACCACTACTTTGAGGATAAATCAGGCAAAAAGAAAAAACATGTTATTATAGCTGCTTTGTTTGCTATATCCGGACTAATCTGCTGGTGTGGCATAAGTCAGGTGATCAGCAATTCTGTCACATCATCATTTGAAAATGCATTTGGCGTACCACCTATTTATACTACAATAATCCTGGTGGCAGTGGCTGCTGTAATAGTGCTTAGGAAAAATGCTACGGTAAAGGTGCTTGACATAGTTGTTCCTATCATGGCGGTGTGCTATTTTGCCATAACCATTTTTATCATAATTAAAAATATAGGCATGATGCCATCGGTTTTTTCAAGGATATTTGAGGAAGCCTTCGGTATCAGGCAGGTGGCTGCGGGAGGCTTTGGAGCGGTGCTCATGAACGGTGTAAAGAGAGGTCTTTTTTCAAATGAGGCAGGCTCAGGCTCAGCTCCATGCGCTGCAGCGGCGGCAGAGTGCGATACTCCTGTAAAGGCAGGACTGACGCAGGCGCTCGGTGTATTTATAGATACGATAGTGATTTGCAGCTGTACGGCAATGATCATGCTCACTGCACCGGAGAATATAGTGGCAGGGAAAGAGGGCATGGATTTATTACAGTCAGCTATGAGGTATCATCTTGGAGATTTTGGAGTTATTTTTATAGCAGTCACATTGTTTTTATTCAGCTTTTCCACCTTTCTTGGTATACTTTTTTATGCAAGGAGTAATGTTGCGTACCTGTTTGGGGATAACTGGATTTCACAGACCATGTACAAGGTGCTGGCTCTTGTTATGCTGTTTGTAGGCGGTATCGCGGCATACACATTTGTCTGGGATCTCGGAGATGTAGGAATCGGCCTTATGACTATATTCAATACAGGTATTCTCTATCTGATGGGTGGACAGGCAATAAAGGAGCTGCGAGTCTTTGAGGAGAGTAATAAAGCACAAAGCAATAGTCAATGCTCACAGCAGGGTGATAACGTAACGCAATAACAATAGGAGATATATAAATATGAAAAGAGAATCATTTAAATCACGTCTGGGATTTATACTGGTAAGTGCAGGATGCGCTATAGGCATAGGCAATGTATGGCGTTTTCCGTATGTGACAGGTCAAAACGGTGGCGGTATTTTTGTACTGTTTTACCTTATATTTCTGGTATGCATGGGACTTCCGGTGCTTACGATGGAGCTTGCTGTAGGCCGAGCCAGCAGAAAAAGTGCTGTGATGAGCTACAAGGCTCTTGAGAAAGAGGGCAGTAAATGGCATATTCACGGATGGATAGCCATGCTTGGCTGCTACATGCTCATGATGTATTACACAACAGTCTCAGGCTGGATGGTTGCGTATTTCTTTAAATTCCTAAAGGGAGATTTTACATCAGGCATGAATACTGATGACACGGCAGCTGCATTTGGAAACCTCCTTGCGGATCCAAAGCAGATGGCTTTCTGGATGATAGTTACGGTAGTGCTTGGCTTTTTGGTATGCAGCCGTGGTCTGCAGAATGGGCTTGAGAAAATCAGTAAATTTATGATGAGTGCTCTGCTTTTGCTTATTATAATCCTTGCGGTGCACAGCATCACGCTTTCAGGGGCGCTGGAGGGCGTGAAATTCTATCTTGTTCCAAATCTGGATGCGGTTTCTGAAATTGGAATAAAGAATGTCATAACAGAAGCCATGAATCAGGCGTTTTTCACGCTGAGCCTGGGCGTAGCTGCTATGGAGATATTTGGCAGCTATATGGGAAAGGAGCAAACTCTTGCAGGGGAGGGAGCAAAAATATGTGCTCTCGATACATTTGTTGCTATCATGTCAGGGCTTATCATTTTCCCGGCTTGCTTCAGCTATGGGGTGGAGGTAGACGCAGGACCAAGCCTTATCTTTATCACTTTGCCAAATGTGTTTGTAAATATGCAGGGAGGCCGCATATGGGGCTGTCTTTTCTTCTTGTTTATGACCTTTGCCAGCTTTTCAACCGTTATTGCGGTATTTGAGAATATTATGTCGTTTGCCATTGATATGTTTGGCTGGTCCAGAAACAAGGCTGCGCTAATAAATGGTGTGATAATACTTATTGCAAGTATGCCGTGTGTACTTGGATACAATATGTGGAGTAATCTGCACCTCATAGGAGGCAGGGATGTGCTTGACAGCGAGGACTTTATGGTAAGCAATCTGCTTCTCCCGATTGGCTCACTGGTTTATCTGCTTTTTTGTGTGACAAAGTGGGGCTGGGGCTTTGATAAGTATATAGATGAGGCAAATACAGGATCAGGACTTAAGATTTCAAGGAAGCTTAAGCCGTATTTTCAGTTCATACTGCCGCTTTTAATTTTGTTTATTTTTATCCAGGGATTGATATAGTTATGTAGTTTTTGGAAATCAGACAGGAGAGTGTAAAATATGTTAGATCAGAATACCTTTATAGAGACAGTGCAGAGCGTGGCCGAGATTATCAGGACATCAGCGGAGCCGATAGGCAGAGATGAAATCATGTCTTATTTTAAGGATATGGAGCTTAATAAAGCGCAGGAGGATATGGTATTTGAATTTCTCATCACACCACATGAGCAGGAGAATGAGAGTGCAGGCGATTATGAGGATGAATCACATGAGGACGAATTACATGGGGGTGAATCGTCTGAAAATGCTGCATTGAACAATGTAATTTACTCAGAAGGCGATTCGATGGATGCCATAGCAGGTGGAAAGAATAATAAGGCCAAGCAGGATAATGAAGCTGAGCCTGATATAGACGAGGACAGCCTTATCCCGGATTCACCTATGTTTAGGATGTATCTTGAGGAGCTTGAAGAGATACCTGATTACACAAAGGCCGAGCAGGATGATATGTACAAAAAGCTGCTCGCAGGTGATGAGAGTGTGATACACACTATATCAAATTTCTGGCTCAAAAGTGTGCTTGCCATGGCAAAGAAGCTTGCTGTTACATCAGAGGGCTTTGAGGACGTAGTACAGGAGGGAAACATGGGACTTTTCATGTGCCTTACTGAGCTCTGTGGCTGCGAGGATGAGATAGATGTGGAAAAAGAGCTTTTGGATGCTATAGAGGAGTCTATGAAAGAGTGTATCAGGGAGCAGACCGGTGAGGATGAGAGCGAGAATACTGTGGTAGGAAAGGTTTCATTGGTAAACCGTGCAGTGGAGAAACTAAAATCCGATAAGGGTTTCGAGCCGAGCCTTAGTGAGCTTTCTGGCTACACCGGCGTGGATGAGGAAGAACTTGAAAAGCTTCTAGAGCTTATCAAAAAGGCTGATGTGGAGAAAAATAAACAGGACAGTAAATAATCTGTGGCATTTGTAGATTTGTGTCATATATTAAACCATACCTGAATATATGAAAGGATGGAAAATATATGGCACGATTTACTAATCAGGCGCAGCTTCGTTATGGCAACAATGTAGCCAATTCAAATATAGCAGTCGGAGAAATACTGGAGGTGCTTTCTGCTACGAAAACAGCAGTCAAAAACACCTACAATCAAAACGATACAATAACCTATGTGGTGAGTATCGTAAACTCCGGAAATACCGCGATAAACGGTCTGACACTTTCTGACAATCTAGGTGCTTATACCTTTAACACCAACACTCTTGTACCATTAACCTATGTGAATAACACCGCAAAATACTATACAAACGGCACACTCCAGGCAGCGCCTGCAGTAACCCAGGGACCGCCTCTTAGCATAACAGGCATAAATGTCCCTGCAGGTGGCAATGCAACTGTCATCTATGAGGCAGCGTTAAATGAGTATGCTCCTCTTGGTATAGAGGCTGCTGTTACAAACACTGCTACAGTTAGCGGTACCGGAATCACTCCAGTCACAGCAGCAGAGACAGTAAATGCCGAGGCTGCACCAAATCTTGCAATTACTAAGTCAGTAAGCCCTGTTCCTGTGACGGAAAACGGTACACTGACCTATACCTTCAGGATTCAAAACTACGGAAGCGTTGCGGCAACCAATACCACAGGCGTGGTTATAACAGACACATTTGCTCCGGTTTTAAACAATCTTACAGCCGCATTAAACGGCACAGCCTGGATTGCAACTACAGATTACACTTATAATGAGGCGACAGGCACATTTTCGAGTACGGCAGGTGCAATCACTGTTCCGGCGGCAACCTACACACAGGATAGCACAACCGGAGCGTGGGTTGTCACACCGGGTGAGAGCACACTTGTCATCACCGGAACAGTGTAGCGGCAGAAGTGATTAATTTTAAGAATTGTTTAATTTAAGGGATAAAAGTTGAAATATTGATACAAAATATGTAAAATAAATATAGCTATTTATGAATAAGATGATGAAGATGATCATCGGCAGTTTAAAATGATTAACTGGGGGATAAGACAAATGAATAATGCACAGTTAGTGATAGACGAAGTAAAAAAGGCAGTAAAGGGCAAGGATGATTGTATCATCAAGGCATTTGCTGCCTTTTTGGCAGGTGGACATATACTGCTTGAGGATGTGCCGGGAGTGGGAAAGACTACGCTTGCAGTAGCTTTTTCAAGGGCGATGGCGCTTGTGAATCACAGAGTACAGTTCACTCCGGATGTGCTGCCTGCTGATATACTTGGCTTTTCTATGTATCAGAAGCAGACCGGAGAGTTTGTGTACCGCGAGGGTGCCGTGATGTGTAATCTGTTTCTGGCAGATGAGATTAACAGAACAAGTCCCAAAACACAGTCTGCGCTCCTGGAGGTTATGGAGGAAGGAAATGTTACTGTGGATGGAATAAGCAGGAAGGTCCCGGAGCCGTTTATAGTGATGGCCACTCAAAATCCAAAGGGCAGCGCCGGTACACAGCTGTTGCCGGAGTCACAGCTTGACAGGTTTATGATATGTATGAGCATGGGATATCCTTCACATGATGCAGAGGTGGATATCGCAAAGGGCAAAAGTGTGAAGGCTGATGAGTATACGATAAAGCCTGTTATGAATGCACAGGGACTTGTTGAGATGCAGGGAGAGGTCGAGCAGGTGTTTATACATGACAGTATTTACTCGTACATTGTGGACCTGGTTGATGCGACAAGGACAAGTCCGTACATTGAGCTGGGAGTGAGTCCGCGAGGTACGATTGCGTGTGTTAGGATGGCAAAGGCATATGCGTATCTGAGTGGGCGAAGCTATGTCATACCATCTGATGTGGTTTCTGTATTTGCGGATGTGACAAAGCACAGAATCGTGCTAAATACCAAGGCGAGAGTATCACACGTATCAGAGCTTTCAGTGATAGATGAGATACTAAAGGCTGTTAAACAGCCGACAACTTATGTGAAAAAGGCAGGTAATCGTGATTAGTTTTTTGATAGGAATAATTACTGCGGCAATAGTTTTTTATATGTCGATGATATACGGTAATGCTGCGCTGGCACTGCTTGGCTGCTTTATGTGTGTGTTTATGGTGCTGACATTTATAGCATTGCTTGTAAAGGCGCACCGGGCGGTGGCAGCTATAAACATTCCGATAGCTATCGCCACGCAGGGCGAGAGTATCAGGGTGAGTCTTTCCTGCCGGCTGAAGGAGGCAGGCTTTGATGGTGTAAAATACCGTGTAACGGTGAAAAATAATTTATCCGGCGAAAAAAGTACAAAATGGCTGTCTGGAGGCAGTGATTTTTTGTACAGCGTAAACCTATGCGGCAATTATGAATTTGAGCTTGTAAGGATAAAGCTATATGATTTTTCGAGGCTTTTTTATGTCACGAAAAGAGTTAAAAAATATGCAAATGTTGAGGTGATGCCGCAGATTGATGAGATTCCTGTGAGGATAACGGACAGAGTAAGAAATTTCTTTGGGGATTCTGATATCTATGATGATTTAAGACCGGGATATGATCCGTCGGAGATGTTTGATGTCAGGGAGTTTCAAAACGGTGACAGGCTGCAGAGTGTGCACTGGAAGCTTTCTGCAAGGACTGATGAGCTGATGGTAAAGGAAAACAGCCTGCCAAAGGCATGTGCGGTGGCCATAGTAGCAGATTTAAGGGGGATAAAGAAAGGCAGACAGGCGGATGCTTTTATGAAGCTTCTCGTCTCGCTTTCTTTTTCGCTTATGGATCAAAAATGCTCTCATTATGTGGCATGGTATGATACCGCCATAAACGATATTGTGAGAGCCAGAGTGGATGACGAGGAGGGCTTTTACATATTTTTGAACAGTTTTCTTAAAATAAAGCCGGATACAAAGAATGATGCGCTTTTTTTGTATGAGGAAAAGTACCGGGCAGAAAAGCTTGTGTGTCTGCTTAGCGTGGACGGAAGACTTCAGATAAAAAGGGGAGAGGAGATAGTTGGCAGAGCGGATGAAAAAAACGAGATTGTCATTTAGGAAAAGCAGATGGCAGAGATCTGACACAAATGAGATAAAGCCTGATTATAAGAATGCATTTACAGTGCTTGGTGTCCTGCTTACTGAACTTGCCAATGCAGCTGCAGCAGTACTTCTTACGGTGTGTGCAGTGTCTGTTGTGAATACTACTGTTTCACATGTGAGATGCCTGTATTATGTGTATGTGTGGCTGTTTATTTTTTCGGTGATAAGTGGCTTTATAAACAGGCTTACATCGCTTGACACAAGAAAATGGGTGCGCCATGCGATAAATACGGGGCTGTTGCTTGTATTTTTGCTTGGAGTGTTTATTGCAAACTGGCAGGCTGCAGAGCATATAAAAGACGGCTTTTTGTATGTAAAGGGCAGGTATCTTGAGATAATAAATGTGTACTATGGCACTTCATTTGTCTGTCCAAAGGGCGATAAAGCCTTTGCGGGGGCATTTGTTGGCTTTGTATCGTTTATAGTTATGCTTTTGCTGGTGACACTGGCGGTTCAAATTAAAAGAAGACGCATGCTCACATTATTTCCAACGCTTCTGCTTGCGGTACAGCTGTGCATAGGCAAAAGCCCAAGTGTCAGCGAGGTTGTTATGCTCACGCTGTGTACACTCTGGTGTCTTATCGCAGATGGCAACGCACGCACAGTGGCAGGATATGATGTAAATGGCAGTGAACATGGCAATGATGTTTTTAGGATAGCACAGGCGTTTTTATATATGGCGGCAGTGTCAGCAATACTTTTTATATGTGTATTTTCGTTTAAACCTCTTGCTGATACACTTGCCGATAAAAAGCCGCAGATGCTTGCCTTTCAAAAAGATTTGGAGGGCAGCGTAAAATCATTCTTCAGCGTGGGGATTGATTTACAGGATGGCACGGTTAGCAACCACTATCCAAGCTACAGTGAAAAAACAGTGATGACGGTAGAAGCAAAGGCAGGAGTACCTTCTAATATTTATCTGAGAAGCTTCTACGGTGATACCTATGAGAATGGCAGATGGATTAAAAAGTCTGATTTTTCCGGGATGGAAAAAGAGTATCATGATGCTTCAAGGATGACAGTCTGGCAGACTACAATCGGATTAGCAACGCTGCTTGATGGTTATTATGATGATGAGACCAATCCGGCCACCGAAAAGTATACAATCACGATGGAGAAGCTTTCCACCAAATACGCCTATTTACCGTACTGTATAGACCCATACAGTATAGATGCCAAGGGTGATATAGATTTTGACGAAGACTTTTTTATCACAAAGGATAAAGGGTCAAAGACTATCGAGGTGTCGGCGTGTCCCGGCTTTTTCGATGGTAGTCTGGAAACGTCCAGCCTTGAGCCCGAGCAGCCTCTTGAGGTCAACAATGATTTCTATGCGGCATACAATAATTATGTAATGGAAAACTATACTGCAAAGCAGGGTGGTGACGGGATTGTTGCGGAAGATGCAAAGTGGCTTCTTAGGACAGGACAGCTCACAAGCAATATGATGTACACAGGCTATATAAGAGAAAATGATGCCAACAGGATTGCGGCAGCACAACTGGTGCAGCAGTTTCTGACATCGAAAGCTTTTAAGTACAGCAAAAATCCTCCCTCCACAGGCGGTAAGGATGTGGTTGAAAATTTTCTCTCAAATAGCAGACAGGGCTTTTGTGTGCATTTTGCATCGGCTGGCACGATGATACTCAGACAGATGGGCGTTCCATGCCGTTATGTAAGCGGATATTGTGCAAAGGAGGACAGCTTCAAATCCGGTGAAAATGATGAGGATATATGTGAGGTGAAGGATTCGCAGTCGCATGCCTGGGTTGAAATATATCTGGATGATTTCGGATGGATTCCGGTGGAGATGACACCGGGATATTTTGAGTATGTGACAGGTGAGAATCCGTTTGACTATATTGGAGTCAACGGAAAGAAAACAAACACCGGTGCTGCTTATAATGATAGTGAGCATATGAATGATACTGCGGCAGATGAAGATAAAGCAGATGAAGCTGCAGCAAATGAAGATACAGAAAATACAGATTCAGAAAATGATGACAAAGCAAAAGATGATACATCAAAAGCTGTAGCAAACAGTACATCAGGTGATGGCAGTGAGAATGCTTATGGTTCACAGTCAGGTGCTGATAAACGCACAGACACTCATAGCTCAAAAACAGGACTTCATATACCACCGGCGATTTTAAAAATCGTACTCTGTGTGATTTTTCTGACTGCACTTATAGCCGCCATAGTTTACATCAAAAGGCGAAGAAACATTTTGTGGGAAACAAGACTTGCAAAAAGGGTGAAAAAAGGCCGTTACAGCAGGGCAGCAATAATGATAAACAACCGCATCTACAAAGGACTGGGACATCCTTCAAAAAACAGGACAGATGAGCTTTATCTGGCTAACCTGAAGGAAAAATACTGCGGACCGGATTATTGCGGAATCCACTGGGATGAGTACATGTGCATCATACAAAAGGCTGTGTATTCATCAGAGGGTATCACAGGTGAAGAATGCTTTATGGTGATGGAAATATGGAGGCGTCTGGAGAAAAAAGATATTAGACATAATTCACAAAAAAACATGTATAAAAACAGCATGATTAACAAAAAATAAATTCGTGGAGAAATTGTGTTGAAATGATAAAGCTTCTGTGATATAAACTTAAACAGACGTGTTACTTTTAGGGAGGCATTTGTCGTACATAACTTTTAACAGGGTTAGTGTATGATAGGTGCCTCCTTTTTTGTCGCTGGAGCAATAAAAGACTTACAGGTGCAAATCAATACATACCCAGCATTTATAGGAGGAAAAGCTCATGAAAGACAAAATTTTTGGTGTCCTGCAGAGAGTAGGACGAAGCTTCATGCTTCCAATTGCAATCCTTCCGGTAGCAGGCTTGCTGTTAGGACTCGGAAGCTCATTCACCAACACCACAACAATTGAGACCTATGGTTTACAGTGGCTGCTCGGAGATAAGACTATACTCCATGCACTTCTTGTAATCATGAATGCGGTCGGAAGTGCCATATTCGATAACCTTCCGCTCATTTTTGCGGTCGGAGTAGCAATCGGAATGGCAAAGAAGGAAAAAGAGGTGTCAGCACTTTCAGCAGTCATAGCATACTTTGTTATGAATGTATCAATCAATGCGATGCTCAAGATTTCCGGAAAAATCCTTGCAGACGGAAGCATTGCTAAGGATGTGCTTGATGGAACCATCACATCAGTATGTGGTATCCAGTCGCTGCAGATGGGCGTGTTTGGCGGAATTATCGTAGGACTTGGAGTGGCAGCACTGCACAACCGTTTCTACAAGATTGAGCTGCCGAATGCATTGTCATTTTTCGGTGGAACAAGATTTGTGCCTATCATCTCAACCGTGGCATATCTGTTTGTAGGAATCCTAATGTATTTTATCTGGCCTACTGTGCAGAACGGAATTTATGCACTCGGCGGAGTGGTGACAGGAACAGGATATTTCGGAACACTTCTCTTTGGTATTATAAAGAGAGCTCTTATTCCATTCGGACTGCACCATGTATTTTACATGCCGTTCTGGCAGACAGCAGTCGGTGGAACAATGGAGGTTGCAGGACATATGGTTGAGGGTGGACAGAACATCTTCTTCGCACAGCTTGCAGACTCTGCAAACATCACACATTTCAGTGCCGATGCCACAAGATATTTCTCCGGAGAGTTCATTTTTATGATTTTCGGACTTCCGGGAGCAGCGCTTGCAATGTATAAATGTGCAAAGCCGGAAAAGAAAAAACAGGCAGGAAGCCTTTTACTTTCTGCAACACTTGCATGTATGTTTACAGGAATCACAGAGCCTCTTGAGTTCTCATTCCTTTTCGTAGCACCGGCTCTCTTTGCAGTACAGGTAGTGCTCGCAGGAAGCGCATACATGATAGCACATATTTTAAACATCGCGGTAGGACTTACTTTCTCAGGCGGACTGCTTGATTTCTTCCTGTTTGGTATATTGCAGGGCAATGAAAAGACAAGCTGGATGCTCGTGATTCCGGCGGGAATAGTATATTTCTTACTGTATTACTTTATTTTCAGCTTCCTTATAAAGAAGTTTGATTTCAAGACTCCGGGCCGTGAGGATGATGATACAGAGACAAAGCTCTACACCAAGGCAGATGTAAATGCAAAAAAAGCTGCCAAGGACACAAAAACTTCTGACGACAAAGCGACTGTAGACGAGCTCTCACAGACCATATCACGAGGTCTCGGCGGTAAAGTCAATATCTCAGATGTGGACTGCTGTGCGACAAGGCTTCGTATCACAGTAATTGACCCTGACAAGGTAAACGATGCGCTTCTTAAATCAACAGGAGCATCAGGAGTCGTACACAAGGGACAGGGCGTACAGATTATCTATGGACCGAGAGTAACGGTAATAAAGTCTGACCTCGAGGATTATCTTGCAAGTGTGACAGAGGAACACTTCGAGGATGACGCAGCAGAAAATAATACAGCAGTTGCAGATGAAGCAAAGAACGAAAATGCAGCTTCGACTACTGATTCAAATACAGGGGCATCAAACACAGCTTCTGACAAAGCGCAGGAATCTGCCGACATCAAAGAGCCGACAAGCACAGTCATAATCTCAAGCCCTATGACAGGAGTAGCAGCAGACCTTTCAACAGCGCCGGATGAGGCATTTGCCAGCAAAATGATGGGTGATGGAGCGGTAGTCACACCTGAGGAGGGAGTCGTTGTAGCACCTGAGGATGGAACGGTTTTATTCGTTTTTGATACAAAGCATGCTTTGGGATTTACAACCGACTCAGGAATTGGTATGATAATCCATGTAGGAATCGATACAGTAAAGCTCGAGGGTAAAGGCTTTGACGTACAGGTTGAGGCAGGACAGAAGGTGAAGAAGGGCGATGTGCTTATGAAGCTTGATCTGGATTACTTAAAAGCAAACGCACCATCAGTTACCACTCCTGTCATCTGCACAGAGCTAAAGGATAATCAGAAAATCCGCCTTATCACAGACGGACCGATTAAGGCAGGAGAGCCTCTCTACGCAGTTGACACCTACGAGAAGTAATTCATGCTTCATGATAATTGAATTGTCCGGTTATGTTAATAATAAATAGTTCGTATAAATTATCAGGAGTACATTAATAAATGTCAGGGGAATGATATGTACAGAATCACAAAGGTCTTAAATCACAATACAGTGCTTGCGGTAAAGGACAAGAGCGCAAGAGAATATCTTATAGTCGGAAAGGGTGTGGGTTTTGGAAAGAAAATTACACAGTCTGTCGAGCCAACGGAAGAGGATTCACTGTATGAGCTGACCCAGACAAGGGACAGAGGTCCGGCAAAGGACATAGTAAAATCCATCGAGCCGGAGTATCTTGAGATTGCAAACACACTGCTCGATAATGCAGAGCATGAGTTTGGACATATAGACAGAAGCATATTGTTTCCTATGGCAGATCATATAGCATTTGCTGTAAAGCGTATGGAAAACAAAGAACAGATCAGCAATCCTTTAAACGATGACATCCGTGTGATGTTTTATAGGGAGTACAAGATAGCTGAGAATATACGCCATATACTAAAGGATAAAAAACAAATTGATATAATTGATGATGAGATTGGCTACATTACTCTTCATATTCATACATCCTTAAACAATTCAAAGGTATCGGATGCCATGGAGATGGCGGCAGCAGTTCGAAAATGCGCCACATTTATAGAGGAAAAGATTGGAAAGCACATAGATGTCACTACTATGGCCTACAACCGCCTCATGAACCATATCCGCCACATGGTATCAAGAGCCGCGACCGGAGAAAAATTAAAGGTTGATCTCAATCAGTTTATCGAGAAAAATTACCCGGAGTCATTCGCGCTGGCTGGTGAAATATGTAAGGAGCTTGGAAAGGACTTAAATCATGAGTTTTTGGACAATGAGACAGGCTACCTTGCCATACATATCGAGCAGATTAAGTGCGATGAGATGATAAGTGAATAAAAAATGTGAAAACCTTCCTGCATATTAGGTTATGTACAAATCTCTTGCAATGTGGTACACTACATAGTTGTATCAACAAACATCCGATACACAAAATACATATGAAATCAATTTAAAGGAGATATATATACCATGAAACTCGGAATCGTCGGACTTCCGAACGTCGGAAAGTCTACATTATTCAACTCACTCACAAAGGCAGGAGCGCTTTCAGCAAACTATCCTTTTGCTACAATCGACCCAAACGTAGGTATTGTTTCAGTGCCTGACGAGAGAATCGTAAAGCTCGGAGAGCTCTATCACACAAAGAAGGTTACACCTGCAACAATCGAATTTGTTGATATCGCAGGTCTTGTGAAGGGAGCCAGTAAGGGTGAGGGACTTGGAAACCAGTTCCTTGCAAATATCCGTGAGGTAGATGCAATCGTACACGTAGTGCGCTGCTTTGAGGATACAAACATTATCCATGTAGATGGCTCTGTAGATCCTGCAAGAGATATCGAGACAATCAATCTTGAGCTTATTTTCTCGGATGTTGAGATTCTCGACAGGCGAATTGCAAAGATTGCAAAGCAGGCAAGAATGGACAAGACACTTGCAAAGGAGCTTGAGTTTGTTGAGGCAGTAAAGGCTCATCTTGAGGACGGAAAGATGGCCAGAACCTTTGAAGTGCCTGATGATGAGGATGCACAGCTTTGGTTCAAGGGATATAATCTCCTTACAGCAAAGCCTACCATCTACGCTGCAAATGTATCAGAGGACGACCTCGCAGATGACGGCGCAAGCAATCCGCATGTTGCAAAGGTAAGAGAGATGGCAAAGGAAGAGGGTGCAGAGGTATTTGTTATCTGTGCACAGATTGAGCAGGAGCTTGCAGATCTCGATGAGGACGAAAAGAAGGAGTACCTTGAGGATTTAGGTGTTGAGTCAAGCGGTCTCGATAAGCTTGTAGCAGCCAGCTATTCACTTCTAGGACTTATTTCCTTCCTCACAGCAGGAGAGGATGAGTGCCGTGCATGGACTATAAAGAAAGGTACAAAAGCACCACAGGCAGCCGGCAAGATACATACTGACTTCGAGCGTGGCTTCATCAAGGCGGAGGTAGTCAACTATCAGGATCTTCTCGACAACGGAAGCCTTGCAGCCGCAAGAGAAAAGGGCATCGTAGGTATGGAAGGAAAAGAGTACGTTGTTAAGGACGGAGATGTAATTCTTTTCAGATTTAATGTATAATTTTATGAATAAAACGCTTTTATAAGCACAAAATCAAAAAGAAACGCATAAGATAGACCAAGGGAGGTCTGTTTTATGCGTTTTCTGGATTTATGCGAAAAAGAGGTTGTGAGCGTGGAGGAGGGCAGGTTCATAGGGCATGTGCGGGATTTGGAGTTTGACCCAGTCTGTGGCAAAATCTGTGCGATTATCGTGCCGGGACCGGGAAAATATATGGGAATATTTTGCAGGGATTACGAATATTGTATTCCATGGGTTAAGATTGTGAAGATTGGACCCGATATAATATTGGTAAATATATGTGAGTCTGATATGCGGCGCAAGCTGTTATGATTTTATAAATACAAAAAAATTATAAAAAAGTCAAAATCAGTACAAAACATATTGACAACGAAAATTAGTATAGATATACTAAAATATGTATAGGTCTTTTTAAATACAGATGATGATTTGAAGTATTATAATGAGAAACAAAGATATTTTGCTTCTTCATATTATATGATATCTACGGAGGGTACAGCATGAAGTGTCCATTTTGCAGTAGTGACAACACAAGGGTAATAGACTCAAGACCGGCTGATGACAACAGCTCTATCAGGCGCAGAAGGCTGTGCGATGATTGCGGCAAGCGTTTCACTACATATGAGAAGGTGGAGACGATTCCCTTAATCGTTATAAAAAAGGATAACAACAGAGAGCAGTATGACCGCTCCAAGATTGAAAAGGGCGTGCTTCTTGCGTGTCACAAGAGACCTATTTCAGCAGACACAATCTCAAAGCTTGTAGATGAGGTCGAGATAGAAATCTTTGCCAGAGAGGAAAAGGAAATCCCTACATCACTCATCGGAGAGCTGATTATGGACAGATTAAAGGACCTTGATGCGGTAGCATATGTGAGGTTTGCATCGGTTTACCGAGAGTTTAAGGATGTCAATACATTTATGACAGAGCTTAAAAAGATGCTTGACACCAAATAGTGTTTAGGCAGCAGGATTTATTTAAAACAGGATGGGAAGGTGCGTATGAACATTTCCGGTATTCGCCCGAGCGAAGGCTTTTATTCATACAATTCCATAAGGGTAAACGAGCTTAGAAACAGCCAGATTATGAGTTCGAAGCAGGCAGTGGATGACACAGCTTCACAGCAATCCATTGCTGATGATACGGCTGATTATGAGGCTGCAAGGGCAAGGCAGAGCTTTACCTCGCTTGATTATGCAAAGACATATGATTCCAATGCAAGCTATGAGCTTAAGTGTGCTGACAGTGATATCAGCACACTTGATGTCGCAAAGGCTGTATCCGATTTAGACAAGGATAAGGTATTGCAGCAGTATCAGCGTTTTGTTGGCAGTGCGGATGGCACCGTTATGCAGCAGGCAGCCTTGAATGAACAGATTAACAGGGAGACAGAGAATTTTATACTATGAGTTTTTTATACCCGGGAGAGTACATTGACTCGACATACAGCATAGATTTTGATAAATTATATAAGGAGGGCTACAGGGGCATTATTTTTGATATTGACAACACCCTTGTGACTCATGGTTCGCCTGCTGATGAGCGGGCGATTGCTTTGTTTAAGCACCTTAAGGAGCTTGGCTTTTCGTGCCTTGTGCTCTCAAATAACAAAGAGCCGCGTGTGAAGAGCTTTGCTAAGCAGGTTGGGATAAAGTATATCTACAAGGCAGGAAAGCCCAAGCCATCAGGCTATCGTACAGCAATGGAGAGGCTTGGCACAGATACGAAAAACACTCTTTTTGTGGGAGATCAGATATTTACAGATATCATCGGAGCTAATCTTACGGGCATCAGATCAATACTTGTAGCACCTATTGACCCGCATGAGGAGATACAGATTGTGCTTAAGCGCTTTATTGAAAAGCCTGTAATTGCATGCTACAAGAGGCATTTAAAGAAAGTAAATAAATAATTTTTAACTAATAATTTAAAATTTGGAGGCATATATATTATGAAGATTGCAATCGGAAACGATCACGCAGCAGTTGAGCTAAAAAAGACAATAATGGAGTACGTTGAGAGCATGGGTCACGAGGTGACCAACTTCGGCACAGATTCAAGTGAGAGCTGCAATTATCCGGAGTATGGTGAGAAGGTGGCTAATGCAGTGGCATCAGGCGAGTTTGACTGCGGAATACTGATATGCGGTACCGGTGTAGGTATCTCAATAGCAGCCAATAAGGTCAACGGAATCCGTGCGGCAGTGTGCTCAGACACAGCCACAGCGCGCCTTGTAAAACAGCACAACGATGCCAATATCATAGCCTTTGGTGAGAGGATTGTAGGTGTTGAGCTTGCAAAGGATATCGTAAAGGCTTATCTGACAGCCGAGTTTGAGGGCGGCAGACATGCAAAGAGAGTAGCTATGATATCAGATATCGAGGCAAGAAACTAATATAAAACCAATACAAATTCATACAATAGAAAATAAATACTTGAAATGTATTGCTTTTTATTGTAGAATGGACGAATGAGAGAGCTTAGGCTCGCACGATTTAAGGAGGAAGTAACTAATGATTTCAGCAGGAGATTTCAGAAACGGTGTTACTATCGAGTTCGAGGGAAACATCTATCAGATTATCGAATTTCAGCATGTTAAACCAGGAAAAGGTGCAGCATTTGTACGTACAAAGTTAAAGAATATCATCAGTGGTGGTGTTGTTGAGAAGACATTCCGTCCAACAGAGAAATGCCCTACAGCACACATTGATCGTAAGGATATGCAGTATCTTTATGCAGATGATGATTTCTATCATTTCATGGATGTTGAGACATATGACCAGATTGACTTACCAAAGGATGAGGTTGGCGATGCTCTCAAGTTTGTAAAAGAGAACGAGATGTGTAAGGTTTGCTCACACAAGGGCAATGTATTTGCAGTTGAGCCACCACTTTTCGTTGAGCTTACTGTTACAGAGACAGAGCCTGGCTTCAAGGGTGATACAGCAACAGGTGCTACAAAGCCTGCTACAGTTGAGACAGGTGCTACAGTATATGTACCACTTTTTGTTGAGACAGATGATGTTATCAAGATTGATACAAGAACAGGTGAGTACCTTTCACGTGTATAATCTGTAGTTTTATGAGTCTGCACATATTCCGGTATGCTTGGAGTATGCGCAGGCTTTTTTTACTTTATAGGAAATTGCATTTCCTATAAAGTAAAAACGCTCCGCGGGGATGCGACCCATGTGGAGATGAAGATGCACTTGCGTGCCCACATGGGCGCGCAAAGAGTCACAAAGTGACTCTTTGTTCTTTATTTGTGTGCTGTGTGGCAGGTGAGAATCCCGACAGCAAGCGCCATGAACACATGAGACACAAGCATAGCCCACAGGTATGCGTCTATTCCATAGCGCGGGATGAGAAGTACAATCATCAGGATCCTTATCGCACAGGTGAGCAGATTGACAAATAGCACCTGCTTTGCTTTGCCCAGACCGTGCAGTATGCTGCAGAGCATTCCGCTTATGTGCATCAGCGGGCACAGAAAACACAGCCTTCTGAGGAAATATCCGCACAGCTTCGATGAAAAAAGAAAATCCCCTATAAAATCTGACAGCATATAGAAGGCGCATGTAAATACAAGTCCAAAGCACAGTCCGAATAATGCGCAGGAGTTTATGGCTTTTGTGATTTTGGTATCTTTTCCGGCGGCATTTGCTTCAGAAATGGATGGCAGAAGCATCACGCAGGCACAGCTGCAAAGCACACCGGGAAATAAAAGCACAGGCAGGGTGAGACCGGAAATGGTTCCGAATACGTCAAGGGCCGATGCCGGTGAGAGTCCGTAGAGCTTAAGAGTTCTTGGGATAAGCACATTTTCGATGGAGGATGAAAAGCTTACCAGTATGTAGTTTAGTGATAATGGAATGAAAAGTGCAGCCATACCAAGGGCTGTTGTTTTCAGGCCTTTGACTGATAATTTAAAGCATGAAAAATCTTTTTTTACAGTGATAACGGAAAAGACTGTTGCGCACGCCTCGCCTGCCACGATGCCGAATATCGAGTATACAGGCTTAAAGCCACTGCTGCCGTCTGATAGCATTGAGTATATCAGATAGCAGGTGCCGATGCGCGCGGTCTGCTCAATTAATTGTGTGGTAGCGGGAACGGCTGCTTTTTTTAGGCCGTAATAGTATCCGTTTATGCAGGAATGTATGGTTGCAGGCAGTATGGAAAAGGACAGCGCCCTGACAAGTTCTGTGCAGCGTGACTCACTTAAAATACAAATGCTTATGTAGTTGGCATTGGAATACATAATAATTGTGAGTAAAAGAGCAATGGTGGCTGACATAATTATTGCGCAAATGAGTATAATCTGCCTGTTTTGAGGCTTTTCGGCAACGAGCTTTGATGTAGCGGTCTGAAAGCCGTTGCAGCAGAGTGACATGCATACGGACATGAGTGGAATCACAAGCTGATAGAGTCCCAGACCTGTTGAGCCCATGACGTTATTAAGAAATATGCGAAAGAAAAAACCCATAAACCGACTGGTTGTACCGGCAAGTGTCAGGAAAATAGTTCCGGTCACAAGTGGATTGGATAAATATTTTTTTACAATCAAAAAATCACCTGTCATATGTTGTCTTAGAAGTATATGTGCTTCTTTGGATATATATGACAGGTGATTATTTATTGTGTGTTAAACAGCTATTTTGCGCTAAACAACTATTATACTCTTATATGACCGGTATCGTTATATTAAATTTGTGAGATTAACCCATAAAGTGACGGATAGCCTTGGCTACGCCGTCATTTTCGTTTGTGTCGGTGACGTAATCAGCCTGTGCCTTAAGCTCATCGGTTGCATTTCCCATGGCCACGCCGATGTGTGCGGCTTTTACGATAGCCATGTCGTTTTCAGTGTCACCGACAGCCATTGTCTCGTCAGCTGCTATATTCAGGATTTGAGCCAGCTTATGAAGTGCCACACCTTTGTCAACGCCTGCTTTTGTGAATTCCAGATTACCGTAGCCACCGCTTACGAGCGTGATTTCAGGGATTTTTTTCAGGTGTTCAAATACTTCGTCGCGGCAGTAGTAGTTATCATCTACATCCTTTGGGAAATTGATGGTCATTTTCTGCATATGGTAATTGTTTTCGCGCATCATTTCAGTGATATCGTTCACGCGTTTTCTGGTTGTCATGATGTATTCCTTTATAGAAGGAGGCATTTTGAGATCCTTTGCATCCTCGAGACACTTGTATGGAGAATAGCCACAGCCGTTTATGAAGGCATCCATATGAACGCGCTTTGTCATCAGGTAATCGATTAGTGAAAATGCTGTCTCATCAGAAAGGCAGTTTTCGTAAAGACATTTTTTGGTGTCAATCTCGTAGATTGCACTTCCGTTTGCAGTGATAGCGTAGCGGATGCCGGTGTCCTTAATTGCCTCAAACGGCAGCCCTCCGAATGGACGGCCGGTGGAGATGACCACATTTATCCCGGCAGCAGTTGCCTCTTTTATAGCTTTTATATTTTCCTTGGATATCTGACTTTTGTTGTTGAAAAGTGTTCCGTCAAGATCTAAAGCGATAAGTTTCATAAGAAATCCTTTCTTTTGTTTGAAAAATATAGTGTTTTAGTATATTATGGTGAATAGACTATTGATTTTTGTGTTTTAAAATCGGTTACAATGATAATATAAATTATCACAAATTTCAAGGATGAAGAGCACATAGCTTTTGCTTTGAAATATTTTACACTGTGGAGTGAATAACAGCTGAAACAGAAAAGGAAACGAAATGACAAGAGAAGAATTCAGAAAATATATCAGAGAAAACATAGTTATCCTGGATGGAGCGACCGGTACAAACCTGATGGCAGCAGGCATGCCGGTAGGAGTGTGTCCGGAGGAATGGGTGATGGAGCATCCGCAGGTGATTCTTGATTTGCAGAAGGCTTATGTCGATAACGGCACGAATATTGTTTATGCACCTACATTTACAGGAAACAGGATTAAGCTTTTAGAATATGGTTTACAGGAGAAAATTAACGAGATAAACACCACGCTTGTTGGCCTGTCAAAGCAGGCTGTCGGGGATAGGGCACTTGTAGCTGCAGATATGACGATGACAGGCAGACAGCTTTTTCCACTCGGGGATCTGATGTTCGAGGAGCTTTTGGAGGTGTACAAGGAGCAGGCGAGGATCCTTGATGCGGCGGGCGCAGATGTTTTTGTGGTTGAGACAATGATGAGTCTTCAGGAGTGCAGAGCGGCAGTACTTGCTATAAAAGAGGTAAGCGACCTGCCTATTATGGTGACACTCACCTACAACGAGGATGGCAGGACTCTTTTTGGTACACCGCCTGAGACAGCAGTTGTTGTGCTGCAGTCACTTGGAGTGGATGCAATCGGTGTGAACTGCTCGACGGGACCTGCTGAGATGATAGCTCTGGTTGAAAAAATGGCAGAGTACTCTACAGTGCCTCTTATTGCAAAGCCAAATGCCGGGCTTCCGGAGCTTGAGGATGGTAAAACTGTATACAAGATGACTCCGGATATGTTTGCCGATGCGATGAGAGGGCTTGTGAAGGCAGGTGCATCCATTGTAGGAGGCTGCTGTGGCACCACGCCGGAGCATATACGTGCACTGACAGAGGCCGTAAAGTCAATGCCTGTTCATAAGCCGCTTGAGCATCATAGAAGAGTGCTTGCGTCTGAACGAAAGAATGTAGAGATTGACTTAGATGGCAACTTTACCGTTGTCGGAGAGAGAATCAATCCTACAGGCAAGAAAAAGCTGCAGGCACAGCTTCGTGAGGGAAAGCTTGACCTGGTGCGCCAGATGGCTATGGAGCAGGAGACAAATGGTGCGAGAATACTTGATATCAATATGGGCATGAATGGTATCGATGAGAAGGAGATGATGAAATCGGTTATATATGAGGTTTCATCTACCGTGGACTGTCCACTTTGTATTGATTCAAGCTATGTGGAGGTAATAGAGGAGGCTCTTAAGATTTATCCGGGAAGAGCTCTCATCAATTCTATTTCCCTTGAGACAGAAAAGATGGAAAAGCTTTTGCCTCTTGCGGCAAAATACGGAGCAATGTTCATACTTTTACCGCTTTCGGATGCAGGTTTGCCGAAGGATGTTGAGGAAAAAAAGCAGATTATAAATACTATTTATGACAAGGCACTTTCGCTTGGAATGGCACATGAGGATATCGTGGTGGATGGACTTGTTGCGACAATAGGTGCAAATCCAAAGGCCGCAATCGAGTGCTATGAGACCATTGCGTACTGCAAGGATGAGAAAAAGCTTCCTACAATATGCGGACTTTCAAATATATCCTTCGGACTGCCTGAGCGTATGTACGTGAACACAGCGTTTCTTACAATGGCCATATGCAAGGGACTCACCATGGCTATTGCCAATCCATCACAGGAGCTTTTGATGAATGCTGCATTTGCATCGGATATGCTGCTCGACAGACCTGACAGCGATATTGCTTACATTGAGCGCATGAGCAGGCTTGCGGAGGAAAAGGCCCAATATGAGACTGTTGTTGTGAAAAAGTCGGACAATGATGCGTCTGCTTCAAACGGTACATGCGCAGCGGGCGGTAAGGATGCGGTATTTCAGGCTGTCTTAAAGGGAAACAAGGGCAGTATAATTGATGAAGTAAAGAAAATGCTTTCTGATGGGGCAAAACCTGACGAGATTATTAATAACAGCCTGATTCCGGCTATTAATGAGGTGGGAGAGCTTTTTAACCAGAAGAAATATTTCCTGCCACAGCTTATCGGCAGTGCGAATACCATGAAGCTTGCTATAGAACATCTGGAGCCGTTACTTGAAAAGAAGGACTCAGGTGATGATATGCCGACTCTTGTCATTGCAACGGTGGAGGGGGATATCCATGATATAGGAAAGAACCTTGTCGTGCTTATGCTTAAAAACTATGGCTACAACGTGATTGATATGGGAAAGGATGTGCCTTGTGAGGATATTGTCAACAAGGCGATTGAGACGAATGCGGCAGTTATCGGACTGTCAGCTCTTATGACTACCACCATGATGCGCATGAAGGATGTAGTGGAAATCTGCAAGGAAAAGGGCTGTAAGAGCAAGGTTGTAATCGGTGGAGCCTGCATTACACAAAGCTTTGCAGACGAGATAGGAGCCGACGGATATTCAAAGGATGCGGCAGAGTGCGTGAAGCTTGTGGAGAGACTTCTGAATAGTTGAAATTTTTTTAAATAAAATGAAAAAAAGTTGTTGACAATAAGGTGCCGACTGTATATAATAATCAAGTCGGTTGACGACATGGGATCTTAGCTCAGCTGGGAGAGCATCTGCCTTACAAGCAGAGGGTCACAGG
>ENA-OZGD01000322-OZGD01000322.1-human-gut-metagenome-genome-assembly--contig:-NODE-322-length-24494-cov-8.446663_pt1 | contig 24494 bp, 18 predicted proteins | sample MGYA00244653_ERZ653652 | MGnify/ENA primary metagenome ERZ653652 (study PRJEB26926, sample SAMN06164983) | human gut metagenome | biome: ENVO:00009003; feature: ENVO:2100002; material: ENVO:00002003... | reverse complement strand
GTATAAGAGACAGCATAAGGGTGGACAGCGGATAGTAGATCATGGGCTTGTCGTAGACCGGCAGCAGCTGCTTGCTGGTGACCATGGTCAAGGGATAGAGCCGTGTGCCGGCACCGCCGGCGAGAATAATGCCTTTCATACTTGTGCACTCCTTTTTTCTTATAAAAAGATGTGCAGCTTAATTCAAAGCGGAGCTGCGTCCGCTGTAAACGATTTTGGGTCTGCCATGGCCGCATTTTTGCAAAAGACGATGGCAGTACACTTTATTTTACTATGAAAGCACGCAAAATGCAAGAGGCGGAAACGACAGAAAGCGGTGTGCCGTCGGCACACCGCTTTCTGCGAATCAAAAACACTATTTTTTCTTCCCCGCTCACCACGCAAAGCCCCACTTGGAAAAGTAGCGCAGCAGGCTGCGCAGCTGCCACAAAAAAGGTTTCAGGCTGCGGTGCGCCGCGCGGTGCCATGCGTGGATGGCGGTGTACTGGGGCACCAGATACGCCTTGCCCCGGGTGCGCATCTTCTGGGTCAGGTCGGCGTCCTCCACATACATGAAGTACCCCTCGTCAAAGCCGCCCACGGCCTTGAAGGCGGCAGTGTCCACCGCCGAAAAGCTGCCGGTGCAGAACTCGATCTCGGTGGGCTTTGTCAGGTCTTTGTCTGCCATCAGGTAGCGGTCGTTGCACTTTGCCCAGAAGCGCAGGCAGGGCAGCTGACGGTAGACCATGGCGCGCACGTTGCACCGGCGCAGCGGCAGCTGCTGGGGCTTGCCGTCCGGGAAGGTCAGCCCCGGGCGGGTCATCACCACGCCGGGGTGCGCCGCCATCCAGTCCGCAAGGTCGCTCAGGGTGTCCGCCGTCAGCTGGATGTCCGGGTTCAGGATGAAGTGGAAGTCACTGTCCAGCTCCGGCAGGACCATGTTGTGCCCGGTGCCGAAGCCGCCGTTTTCGGTGCGGCAGTGGAGGACGACCTGTTGGCCCGCCCCTGCCGCCAGCGCACCGGACGCCGCCGCTGCGCGCAGCTTTTCCCCGCTGCCGTCGGGGCTGGCATTGTCCACCAGATAGAGGGTGAGCGGGTAGCGGCGGGTATACTGTAAAATGGTCTGCGCAGCCTTGAGGGCCTCGTCGAAGCCGTTGTAGATGACGATACAAGCTGAAAGTTTCAATGAATGCTCCTTCCGATGGACTTGTCACTGGTCTTATCGAACGCAGTCGTAAACAAAGGGCGCGGCTTCTCACCAGAGGGCTTGCCCTCTCCGTCATCGCTTTCGCGATGCCACCTCTCCCAAAGTGAGAGGCCTTGGCAGTCCGCCAAGTTTCCGGTTTAATACTTTACGCCCTGCTGCCGCAAAAAGAGCCGTCAGGCGCTGCGCTCAGACTTCACGCCTTTGCCAAAGGCTCCCACTTTGGGGGAGCTGGACGCCGTTAGGCGGCCTGAGAGGGCAAGCTCGCTGCCGGCGAGACTTCGCCTCAGTTTAGATCACGCTTGCAATGGGACTGACCATCTCATTCCAGCGGCAAGATCTTCAGGCTGAAATCCTCCCGCCGGATATCGAAGTTGGGGTTGGTGCAGGGGTCGCCTTTGGCGAGCAGGTCGCCCCAGCGGGCTTGGAAGCGGAGCACTTCGCCTTGGAAGCGCTTCTGCTTTTCGGGGTTGTCCTCCATGCCGCGGCTCTTGCTCTCGTAGTGGTAGAGCTGGGCGAAGGGGGTGAAGACGTTGGTGTAGCCCGCCTCCCGGACGCGGACGCAGAAGTCCACATCGTTGAAGGCGACGGCATAGCTCTCGTCGAGGCCGTGGACCTCGTTGTAGACCGCACGGCGGATGAGCAGACAGGCGGCGGTGTCGCCGTAGACGTCCTGCACGTAGTTCAGGCGGCCCATGTAGCCATCCGAGGTGGCGGGGAAATACTTGTGCAGGTGGCCCGCCACGCCGCCGATGCCGAAGCCGACACCGGCGTGCTGGACGGTATCGTCCGGGTAGAGGAGCTTGGCACCCACGCAGCCCACCCGCTTCTGCTGGGCGTACATGACCATCTCTTCCAGCCAGTTCGGGGTGATGACTTCGGTATCGTTGTTGAGCAGCAGCAGATACTCGCCGGTGGCGAAGGTCTCGCCGAAGTTGTTCAGGGCGCTGTAGTTGAAGCCCTTGCCCTGCCACGTGACGACATGGAGGTTGTCCGGGTGCTCCTTCTCCATCCGCTCGTAGGCGCGGAAGGTCTCCGGCTGCTTGCTGTTGTTCTCGATGAGGATCAGCTCGAAATCCGGGTAGGTGGTGCGGTCATAGATGGACTCGACGCAGAGTTCGAGATCCTTGATGTGGTCGCAGGTGGGGATCAGGATGCTGACCCGGCCCGGATGGGCGATGGTGTAATCGGTCTTGTAATAGCCGGGCGTGCCGGGGATGAGGCTGACCTCGTCCACCGCGACGCCGCAGCGGGCGTAATGGGCCTTGAGGGCCGCGATGCCCGCGTTGATGCAGTAGGTCTTGGCGGAGATGTCCGCCGCCGTGCTGCCGGGGCTGGAGCGCCAGTAATAGAGGGCGTGGGGGATGTGGACGATCTTCGCGGCCTGTTCGGTCAGGCGGAGGAAGAGGTCGTAATCCTGACTGCCGTTGTACTCCATCCGCTCGCCGCCGCCGCTGCGCTCCATCAGGGCGCGGCTGAAGGTGGTAAGGTGGCAGATGTAGTTGTTGGAGCGGAGGTTGTCCAGCATGAAGTCCGGTTTGAAGTGGTAGAGCACCACGTTGTCCACGCTGCCCTCGAAGGTGGCTTCGTCGGTGTAGATGAAGTCTGCCCCCTGCTCGGCGATGGCCTTGGCCGTGTACCAGAGCGCACAGGGGTGGAGGATATCGTCATGGTCCAGCAGGGCGATGTAATCGCCGGTGGCCATCTCGATGCCGTGGTTGGTGTTGCCGGGGATGAGCTCGTTCTTTTCGAGCTTCTGGTAGCGGATGCGGGGGTCCGCCTTGGCGCGGTCCTGTACCTTCTGGCCCACGGCGGCGTCCTGCCCGGCGTCCACGCAGCAAAGCTCCCAGTTCTGGTAGGTCTGGTTCTGGACGGAATCCAGCAGCTCTTCAAGGAACTCCAGCGGGGTGTTGTAGAGCGGCACCACGATGCTGATCTTCGGGGCAGCGGGCTGGGCATTGAACTGCTTCACCAGCAGCTCCACGGGGGCAAAGGCATCCGCCCGCAGGGTCTTGCTGGGGAAGAGGGCGGCGTACTCGCGGCGGGCGCGGGCCTTTTCCCGCATCCCGGAAATGCCCTCGGTCCGCAGCTCGTGCAGGAAGACGAAGAGCGGCAGGGTGTGCCAGAGCTGGCGGCTCTTGCTGACGACATAGCGGGCGGGCCACGTCAGTTTCCAGAAGGTCGAGCCTGTGACCTCGCCGAGGGTCTCTTCCAACTGCTTTTCATGGCTGCGGCTCAGGGCAAGGTCGCTGCGGAGCCGTTCAATGAGGGCGGCCTGTTCGCCGCAGCTCCGTTCGGCCCGCACCATCCGGTCCCGCAGGGTGTCCAGTTCCTGCTCGTAGCCCTTGACCACGGCCAGAGCGCCGGGTTGGGCGGCCCGGAAGAGGGCCGACTGCTGGGTGCGGCCCTTGCTGCGCCAGAACATATCGCGGTAGTAGCCGCGCTGGGCCAGCTGCTCGGCCCAGTTGGCCAGAGCGGTGGTGTCGGTGCAGACCAGCAGCACCTTCGCGGCCAGTTGTGCGGGCGGTTCCACGAAGGTGGGGTCCTCCACCACCAGCAGGTCGGGCTGCCGGGCCGCCGCAGCCGTCCACTCGTTTGCCCGGACGCCCGCCTTGCGCAGAGCCTTTTGCAGCGCAGTGCAGGAGGCTTCATCGTCCCCCAGCACAGCCGCCGACTCCGGAGCCAGCTCCTCCGCAATGCGCTGGGCCAGCAAACGGCAGCGCTCGGCGTCCTGTCTCGATTCCTTTTCCTTCTCCAATTGCATGTCTGATTTCTCCACTTCTCTGCGGGGTGTGACTGCCCGCGATACTACAAACTAATATAGTATACCAAATTCCGCCCCATTTGAGAAGCGATTTTCTACAATTCTTTCGAATTTCCGGGGTTTTCCTCAGCGGAACAGCCCAAAGAGCCAGCTGAACAGCCCGCCGGACGAGCTGCCGGAGGTGCTGATGGAGGCGCCGGTGTAGTAGTGCTTGAGGATGTTTTTATAATTCATCCCCTGCTCGCTGGCGTAGCCCACCGCGCCGCACTGGCTCATGCCGACGCCGTGGCCGTAGCCGTAGTAATTCATGACCGGCGTGCCGTTTTCGTCGGCGGAGAAATCGAAGCAGTAGCGGGAGCTGACGAACTGGCCGATGTAGCGGTAGCTGCGGCCGTTGGAGACGAAGGTGTTGTACTGCACATAGCCGCCGAGATCCTTGTGGGTGGTGTCGGCGCTCTCGTAGGGCTGGCCGGTCTTGCTGTCGTTGTACTCGGTGTAGCGGTAATCCTTGCCGATGATCCGGCGCATGAGGTTGTGGTACTGCTCCTCGTAGGGGCTTTCCACGCTCTGCAAATAAGGCACGTCGGTGCCCCACGCATCAAGGCCGGAGCAGGTGCCGTAAACGCCGGTCTGGGTGTTATAGCCCGCGCTGGCCGACCACACGGCGTCGATGACCGAGCCGTTGTAGGTCAGCACCTCGTCCTTCACCGGCTCAATGGCCTTGCGCAGGGCTTCCCGCGCCGAAGAGGGGATCTGGTCCACAGGGGTGTAGACGAGGGCGTTGGCCGACGAGCCGTACTGTTTTTGGTACAGCAGATAGGAATGGATGGCCACAGCCTGTGCCTTCCACGCCTGCTGCGCCGCCGAGGAGCTGACGAAGCTGCCGATGGACCCCAGCTCGGTGTAAGTGATGCCCACAAGGCAGTCCACGAGGTCGAGGGTGACGTTCCGGCGCAGACCCTTGCCCTTTATGTTAAGGTAGGGCATGGTGATCTTATCGTTGGAGCCGAAGAGCCAGCTCAGGCAGTTTTCCTCTTCCACCGGGACGAGGGTGGTGTCCGCGCCGCCGATGGTGGTCGGGTGGGCGATCTCCTCCTCTGCAAAGGCTGCGGGCACCAGCGTGCAGACCAGCACCGCCGCCAGCACCAGCGCCGCCGCCCGGCGGGCAATTTGAGCGAGATGTTTCACGTGTCAGTTCCTCCCCTAGTTTTTTCATTCCACAGCGCCGGGCCGGGGCCTCCGCCCTGCCCGCGCCTTTTGCTCCCAGTTTAACACACCCCGCCCCCGCGGGCAAGGACTGGAGTTGGGATTTCACAGAAAAAACGGGAAACGCTTTTCAGCGAATCCCATTTTTTTACTATAGAGCAAAAAACGACCGTGTCCGGTCTCTGCACATGCAGACTTCGGACACGGCCATTTTTATTCAAAGTCTTCCCAGTCTCCCCTTAAACTCCTCATACCCAAACTTCACGAGCTCGCGGCAGGAGCCGGTCTCGTCCATGGCCCAGATGGGGGGCAGGGGCATTCCGTTGAAGGTATTGTTTTTGCAGGTGGTATAGATCGCCATATCGCCGAAGATGAGCTTGTCACCCTCCGCGAGGGGGGCGGCAAAGCTGTAGTCGCCCACCACGTCCCCGGCAAGGCAGGTGGGGCCGCCGAGGCGGATGGTGCAAGCTTTTTCGCCCGGTTCCCCGGCGCTCAGCAGGGGCGGGCGGTAGGGCATCTCGATGACGTCCGGCGTGTGGCACGCGGCGGACATATCGAGGATGGCAAGGCTCGTTTCGCCGTTCTGCAGCGTGTCGAGGACGGTGGTTACGAGATAGCCCGCGTTCAGCGCCCACGCCTCGCCCGGCTCCAAGTAGACCTGTACGCCGTAGGTCTGCTGCATCCGGGTGATGCAGCGCTCCAGCGTGGGCAGGTCGTAATCCGGGCGGGTGATGTGGTGCCCGCCGCCAAAATTCAGCCACTGCATCTGCGGCAGCAGGTCGCCGAAACGCGCCTCCACGGCGTCCAGCGTTGCGGCCAGCGCGTCGGCGTCCTGCTCGCAGAGGGTGTGGAAGTGCAGCCCGTCCAGCAGAGAGAGCAGGGCGGGATCTTTTTCCGCTGCGGCGTCCCACTGGGCGCGGGTGGTACCAAGGCGGCTGCCGGGGGCACAGGGGTCATAGATGGCGTGGCCCTCCTGTGTGGAGCACTCCGGGTTGATGCGCAGCCCCACGCTCTTGCCCGCAGCCTTGGCGGCGGGGCCGAACTTTTTCAGCTGGCGGGGCGAGTTGAAGACGATGTGGTCGGCGCAGCACAGCAGCTCGTCGAATTCGTCGGCCCGGAACGCGGCACAGAAGACATGATTTTCCTTGTCCGGCAGCTCCTCCTTGCCGAGGCGGCTCTCGTACAGGCCGCTGGCCTCGGTGCCCGCGAGGTACGGAGCCAGCAGCGGGTAGAGGTCGAAGTTCGAGAACGCCTTCTGCGCCAGCAGGATCTTGCAGCCGGTGCGCTGCTGCACCCCCAGCAGGATCTCGCCGTTGCGGCGCAGCTGGGCTTCGTCCAGCAGATAGCAGGGGGTGGGCAGGCGGTGCAGCTGCTCCTCGGACAGGTTTGCCAGCCCCGCAAAGGGCGGGCGGCTGTCGCGCACCCGCATCAGTCCACCAGAGCCGGGGCGTGGCTCTCGGAGCGGGGGAGGCCGTACTTGTCCAGTGCGTCCAGATAGGGATCCGGATCGAACTCCTCCACGGTGTGCACGCCCTTGGTGGTCCACTTGCCGGTCAGCAGCATGAGGGCACCGCACATGGCGGGCACGCCGGTGGTGTAGCTGATGGCCTGAGAGCCGACTTCCTTGTAGCACTCCTGATGGTCGCAGACATTATAAATATAGTAGGTCTTCTCCTTGCCGTCCTTCTTGCCGGTGAAGATGCAGCCGATGTTGGTCTTGCCCTTGGTACGGGGGCCGAGGCTGGCGGGGTCAGGCAGAAGGGCCTTGAGGAACTGGATGGGCACGATCTCCTGCCCGTTGAATTCAATGGGAGTGGTGGAGAGCATCCCCACATCTTCGAGGCAGCGCATGTGGTCAAGGTAGCTCTGGCCGAAGGTCATGAAGAAGCGGATGCGCTTGGCCTCCGGGATGTTCTTGGCGAGGGACTCGATCTCTTCGTGGTGGAGCAGGTACATGTCTTTCTGGCCCACCTTGTCGAAGTTGTACTCCCGCTTGATGCTCATGGCCGGGATCTCGACCCAGTGGCCGTTCTCCCAGTAGCTGCCGGGGGCGGACACTTCGCGCAGGTTGATCTCCGGGTTGAAGTTGGTGGCGAAGGCATAGCCGTGGTCGCCGCCGTTGCAGTCGAGGATGTCGATGGTGTCGATGGTGTCGAACTCGTGCTTCTTGGCGTAGGCGCAGTAAGCTTGGGTCACGCCCGGATCAAAGCCGCTGCCCAGCAGGGCGGTCAGGCCGGCCTCCTCGAACTTCTTGGCGTAGGCCCACTGCCAGCTGTAATCGAAGTAGGCGGAGAACCCGGCCTCCTTGCAGCGCTTCTCGTAAACAGCGCGCCACGCCGGGTCGTCGGTGTTCTCCGGCTCGTAGTTGGCGGTGTCCATGTAGTTGACGCCGCACGCAAGGCAGGCGTCCATGATGGTCAGGTCCTGATAGGGCAGGGCGATGTTCATCACGAGGTCGGGCTGATAGGCCTTGATGAGGGCGATGACTTCCTCGGTCTTGTCAGCGTCCACCTGCGCGGTGGTGATCTTGGTGGCGGTCTTCGGGGCCAGTTCGGCGGCCAGCTTGTCGCACTTGGACTTGGTGCGGCTGGCGATGCAGATCTCGGTGAAGACTTCGGGCACTTGGCAGCACTTGTGGATGGCGACGGAAGCCACGCCGCCGCAGCCGATGATCAGAACTTTGCTCATGGTAAGTCTCTCCTTTATGATGTTTGATCGCGTAGCGTGTCTGGGGTCTGTGCCCCGACCGCTGCGTTGTTTTTGATTCAGGCGTTATGCTTGGAAGCCGGGCCAGCCCTTGTCCAGCGCGATGAGGGTCTCCCGCAGCACCTTACAGGCGGTGGCGGTGGAAACGCCGGTGGGGTCCAGCGTGGGGGCCAGCTCGTTGAGGTCGGCGGCGACGATGTTCGCCTTGGCCACGGTGCGGATGGCGTCCAACAGCTGCAAGAAGCTCACGCCGCCCGCTTCGGGGGTGCCGGTGCCGGGGAAGCAGGAGGGGTCGAGGCAGTCGAGGTCGATGGTCAGGTAGACGGGCACCCGGCTTTCGCAGAGCGCTTCCGTCAGCTCGGCGAGGCCGGTAAAGTCGAACTTGTGCAGCTCGGTGTGCTGGGCTGCAAAGTCGAACTCGGCGCGGTCGCCGCTGCGGATGCAGAACTGATGGATGCGGCCGTCCCCCACAAGCTCGTGGCAGCGGCGGAGCACACAGGCGTGGCTGAGCTTGGCTCCCAGATAGTCGTCCCGCAGGTCGGCGTGGGCGTCGAAGTGGACGATGTGGAGGTCCGGGTACTTCTCTACCGCAGCCCGCACGGCCCCCAGCGTGACCAGATGCTCGCCGCCCAGCAGCAGCGGGAACTTACCGTCTGCCAGAATCTCGGCGGCGCGGCCCTCAATGTCGGAAAGGGCCGACTCGCTGGAGCCGAAGCAGAGCTCCAAGTCGCCGCTGTCGAAGATGTCGAAGTCGGTCAGGTCGGCGTTCTGGTAGGGGCTGTAGGTCTCCAGCCCGTAGCTCTCGTGCCGGATGGCAGCGGGGCCGAACCGGGCACCGGGGCGGTAGCTGGTGGTGGAATCGTAGGGCGCACCGTACAGCACGATGCTGGCGGCGCGGTAGCTGCTGTCGCAGCCGATGAAGTTTTCAATGTTGGGTCGCATCAGTGTTCCTCCACTTCCCGCAGCATCTCTTCGAGGAAGGCGGGCAGATAAAAGGCTCCGACATGGAGCCGGGCGGTGTAGTAGCGGGTGCGCATGTTCAGTGCTTTCCATGCAGCGGCGTCGAGGTCGTCGATGGGGTGGTACTTCTTGCTGGCAAAGCCGAACAGCCAGTACCCGGCGGCGAAGGTGGGGATGTGGGCCTGATACACCCGGCTGATGGGGAAGGTGGACGCGATCCGTTTGTGGCTGCGCTGCATGGCGCTGGCGTCCTCGGCGTAGAAGGGGCTGCCCTGCTGGTTGACCATGATGCCGTCGGCCTTCAGCGCGTTGAAGCAGCTGCCGTAGAATTCGCGGGTGAAAAGCCCCTCGGAAGGGCCGAAGGGGTCGGAGGAGTCCACGATGATGAGGTCGTACTCCTCCTCGCACCGGCGGATGAACTTGAGGGCATTTTCGAAGTAGATGTGCACCCGGCGGTCATCCATCCGGCAGGCATTGCCGGGCAGGTAGGCACGGCACGCCTCCACCACCTGCGGGTCCATCTCCACAAGGTCGATCCGCTCCACCCGGTCGTAGCGGGTCAGCTCCCGCACCACGCCGCCGTCGCCCGCGCCGATGACGAGGATATCCTTCGCCTCTTTGTGGACGGCCATAGGCACATGGACGATCATCTCGTCGTAGATGAACTCGTCCCGCTCGGTCAGCATCACGTTGCCGTCCAGCGTCAGCACCCGGCCGAACTCCGGCGTCTCAAAGATGTCGATGCGCTGGTAGTCGCTCTGCTTGGAGTAGAGCTGTTTGCTCACCCGGATGCTGTGTTTCACGTCCGGGGTGTGAAATTCCGAAAACCAAAATTCCATGGTTCATTCCCCCTTATGCCAGTACGTTCAGGTGCAGGATGTCCGGGTCTTCGGGGCCGGTCATGCTGCAGCCCTTGGCCTTGGCGTACTCGATGTAATTCAGGATCTCCTTGGTGATCCGTTCGCCGGGGGCCAGAATGGGGATGCCCGGCGGGTAGCACATGACGAACTCGCTGCACACCATGCCCTCGGTCTCCCGTAAGGGAAGGCTCTTTTTCGGGGCGTAGAACGCCTCCTGCGGGCTGGCGGCCACCACCGGGTCGATGTATTCCTGACTGAGCAGCCCGGCTCCGTCGGTGCGGTAGCGGCGCTTGATCTCGGCCAAGGCGCTGACCAGCCGCTCCACTTCCTGCGGACGGTCGCCGATGGACAGGTAGGCCAGAATGTTGCCGATGTCGCCGAACTCGATCTGGATGTCGTACTCGTCGCGGAGGATATCGTAGACCTCGATGCCCGCAAGGCCGATGTCCAGCGTGTGCACGCTGAGCTTGGTGGTGTCGAAGTCAAAGACGGAGTTGCCGTTGCACAGCTCCTTGCCGAAAGCGTAGTAGCCGCCCACGGCGTTGATCTCCTCCCGCGCATACTCGGCCATGTCCGCGACCTGATGGAACACCTGCCGCCCCCGCAGTGCGAGGTTGCGGCGGGAGATGTCGAGGCTGGACATCAGCAGGTAGCTGCCGGAGGTGGTCTGGGTCAGGTTGATGATCTGGCGCACATAGCCGGGGTGGACATTGGGCCCGATGAGCAGAAGGCTGGACTGGGTCAGGCTGCCGCCGCTCTTGTGCATCGAGACGGAGGCCATATCCGCCCCCGCCGCCATGGCGGAGACGGGCAGCCCGCCGCCAAAGTAGAAGTGGGTGCCGTGGGCTTCGTCCGCAAGGCAGAGCATCCCGGCGTCGTGGGCCATCTTCACGATGGCGCGCAGGTCGGAACAGATGCCGTAGTAGGTGGGGTTGTTCACCAGAACGGCCACGGCGTTGGGGTGCTCCCGGATGGCCTTTTCCACCTGCTCCCGCTTCATGCCCAGCGAAATGCCCAGCCGCTTGTCCACCTCCGGGTTGACATAGACCGGCACCGCGCCGCAGAGCACCAGCGCATTCAGCACGCTGCGGTGCACATTGCGGGGCAGGATGATCTCATCCCCCCGCTTGCAGGCGGTCAGCACCATGCTCTGCACGCTGCTGGTGGTGCCGCCCACCATCAAAAAGGCGTGGGCCGCCCCAAAGGCGTCGGCGGCCAGCTCCTCCGCTTCCCGGATGACCGACACCGGGTGGCAGAGGTTGTCCAGCGGCTTCATGCTGTTCACGTCCACGCCTACGCACTGCTGGCCCAGAAAGGCCGTCAGCTCCGGGTTGCCCCGGCCCCGCTTGTGGCCGGGCACATCAAAGGGGACCACCCGCATCTGGCGGAACTGTTCCAGCGCCTCGTAAATGGGCGCGCGGCGCTGGTCAAGCTTGGTCCGCGTTCTGCTCTCGTTCATACTCTTCCTCCGTCCTTGGCTCCTTTTGGCAAAACAAAAAGCGCAGGTCCTGCACACTGGGATGCAGACCTGCGCTTACAAAAAGCTGTGAATGCACACGAACAAAGCCCACCGGCAGAAAAAGGCCGGAGCAAAGCTGTTTTCGCATGATTCAAAAAGACGGGATGACGAGAGTCTATATAGCAACTACACTTTTACTACTCTTATTGACCGTTTCACAAGTCTGCGCACCACGATGCACAATTTCATGGTTGTAAAGGAACCAACTTATAAAATCTGAGCTTCAAACTCAATCAATAATGGCGGCAATGCCGCCGGTCGGCAGTGGACCCGGCTGTCCGTATGGCCTTAGCCCCGCTGGGCGGTCCTAGGTAAATTGCTTTGAAAAGACTCTGACGTGCTTTGTCTCTCAAAATCGATTGTTATCGTATCATGTTGTACTTTGTCTGTCAATGATTTTTTGGGGATTTTATGAAATTTTACCTGAATAAGTAATACTTTTTTACAAAGGCAGACGGGAAAGCACTGCCGCCGGTTTTCGACGCTGTTCGACATGGGACCCCAAAAAATAGGCCCAAACCTGCGTGAAAGGGGGTGTTTCGTGCGTGAATGGCAGGTGCGGCAGGAGAAAAAGTATGGTAAAATAGAGTCGTAAGGGGGCGTAGCGATGGAGCTGCGAATGGCGATCGTCGAAGATCAGGAACCGGAAGCACGGCGGCTGGAACTGCTGCTGCGCCGGGCGTTCCAAGGGGACGGACCTATCTGTACGAGGTTTTCCAGCGGCGACGATCTTTTAGCGCGATTTACCACCGGCGCGTATGAGGTGGTGTTTTTGGATATCTGCATGGCGGGCACCAACGGCATCGAGACGGCCCGGCAGCTGCGGGAGAAAGACCCGAGGCTCCTCATCGTCTTTGTGACCTCCTCGCCGGAATATGTGTGGGATGCCTTCCCGGTGCATCCCTTCGATTACTTACTGAAGCCCTATAAAGAGGAAAAGATCGCGCTTCTGACTGCCGAGCTGCGGCGGGTGTTGTGCCGGCAGGAACCGGAGCTGGATGTGCGGATCGCACGGCAGACCATGCAGATCCCGCTGAGCAAGGTCCACTACGCGGCCTCCCAGAACCACATTGTCCGGGTCGTGACCGACGACGGTGAGTGCCGGGCCGCAGCGACCTTTTCCCAAGTGGAGCAGGAGCTTTCCGCCCACGAAAACTTCCTTGTCTGCAACCGGGGCGTCCTGCTGAATATGGACAAGGTGCTGCGGTTCGAAGGCGACTGCTTTGAGATGCTGGACGGTGCGCGGCTGCCCATCCGCCAGAAGGACAAAAACACCCTGTTGGCACGCTTTACACAGTATCAGTTCCGCCATATGCAGCGGGAATTTTAAGTTCGGAGAGGAGGCAAAAAGCCGTGAATGCTGCGCAGTTTGGACGCTACTTTCTCGAATTTGCATTATTGTATCCGGGAGCGTATCTCTGCCTTGCCCCGCTGCGGGAGCACCTGACCGCGCCCCGCAGGACCTTTGGCATTGCGGCAGGGCTGGTCACGGTGATCTGCGCTGTCTGCGCGGGGGTCTGCTCTGTGCTGGAGGTGCCGAGCAACTATTTCCTGCTGCCCATCCTCATCGTGGCGTTCTGGCTGCTGCGGTGGCGGGTGGCTCCGGGGGTGTCGGTCACCCAGACGGCTTTCCTGTTCGCCGTTGCGGCGGTGATGCTGGCGGTCTGCTCGCTGCTGGCTGCGGTGCTGAATGCCCGCGCCGAGACCGGCAACGACGAGGCGGTCTCTCTTGCATCCACAGCGGTGATCGCGCTGGCGCTCTCGGTGGTGCTGAGTACCATCTTCACCTTCACCGCCGTCCGGTGGAGCGCATGGCTGCTGGGGGAGTACCACGGCGAAGCGTTTTGGCAGTCGGCGTGGCCGCTGCCCGCCATCTACGCGGCCTTCCTCATCTTCTGTATGCCGCGGGACTCGGCCATCATCCTCATCAACCGGATCATGATCATCGCGGTGCTGGCCGTGTCCATCTCCCTGCTTGGCATCTTCCTGCTGCTGTACGAGATGTACCGGGTGGCAATGGAGTACACCCGCAACACCCGGCTGGACCGCGAAAATCAGCTTCTGGCCGTGGAATCCCGCCGCTATATGGAGCTGCGGGCCTATATGGAACAGACCCGCAGTCTGCGCCATGACTTCCGCCAGCATCTGCACGTCATTTCCGGCCTGACTGAGGCGGGGGAGCTGGAGGAACTGAAGAGCTACTTGCGCCAGTACGAGGACGAATTGAACGATGCGCGGCCCACCCTCTGCGCCAACCCCGCCGTGGATGCGCTGGCCGGCCACTACGACAGCGACGCCCGGCAGAAGGGGATCCCGGTGGAATGGAAGCTGGAGCTGCCCAAGAGGCTGCCCCTGCCGGAGGCAGACTTGTGTACGCTGCTGGGCAACTTGCTGGAAAACGCCGTGTTCGCCAGCCAGAAGCTGCCGCCGGACGAGCGGCAGGTGCGGGTGATGGCCCGGATGCTGAGCCCGGCGATGCTGGGCATCGTGGTGGAGAACCGCTACGACGGCGTGCTGAAAAAGCAGAAAGGCATCCTGCACTCCACCAAGCATGAAGGGCAGGGCATCGGCCTTGTCTCCATCCATACCACCGTGCAAAAATACCACGGCAACCTGACCGTCGAGACGGAAAACAACGTATTCCGGGCCAATGTGCTCCTGAATTTATAACAACTTTACTGGAATCTGGAGGATCGACATCATGAAACTGACACGACGCAGCTTCCTCAGCGCATCCGCGCTCACCCTTCTGGCCTGTGGGCTGGCCCCCGCCGCCAGCGCCGCCGAGACCAACGGCCTGTTTTCCGGCTTGTTGGAAAGCTCTGCCGAGACTGCCCTGCCCCCCAACCCCCTGACGGCCAAGGTCGTGGACCCGAACCCCTTCATGGGCCGGAGCGAATCCAACATCCACCACGACTGCTACAACACCGACTCCACCGATGCAGTCCTGCCCATCGGCATCGAGCCGGAAGTCAACGTGGCCATGGAAAAGATCAACCCCAATGCCTCCCCGGCCATCTTCTTCGACAATTTCGACAACCCCGTGGTCCCGCTGCTGGGCGGCCTTGCCATCCGCGACCTCGACGCCGCCGAGGTGGTCACGCTGGGCTGCTTCTCGCCCGCAAAGCACGATGGCGGCGGGTATGTCATCCAGAGCTCCTATTCCTTTGTGGATGGGCGGAACCTCATCGTCTGCCCCACCAGCCACAACCATGTCCTGATGCTCAAGGCCACCGATGAGACCGGCACCCCGCTGCCCATTTTCGAAAAGGTGCTGGATATCAACATCAAAGCCGCCGCCGAGCGGGTGCTGGGCCGGACGCTGGAACAGAACCTCCTTTCCATCGTCTTCGACTACGAGGGCAACCTCTGGTTCGTAACGGGCGGCTTCCGCATCTACCCCGACCGCGGCCAGCAGGGAGCCATGGGCTACATCTCCCATGCCGCCATCGAGACCATTCTGGCGGGCGGCACCGCCGACCTTGACCACGAAGTGCATGTCTACGCGCCGCAGCCCGGCGAGGGTGCCGAAAACGGCATCGCATCCTGCAGGGAGGGGGCGGTCATCCTGACCAATCTCGCGTGCTATCTGCTGCGGGCCGACAACGGTGTGGACATCGTCTGGCGCACCCCCTATGCCAGCGCCGGGGCCAAGGACAGCCGGGAAGGTGCGGCCACCACTGGCGGCGGCCTTGCATGGGGCGGCGGCTGCTCGCCCTCCCTCAGCCCGGAGCTGGTCTTCTTCACCGACAATCTGGAAACGGTCAGCCTGATGGCGCTGGACATCCGCACCGGTGCCGTGGCGGCAAGCTGCCCGGTCATCGACGAGCTGCCCGCCAATATGCCGGTCTCGGTGGAAAACTCCGCCATCGTCTACGACCACGGCAACGGCACCGTCAGCACCATCGTCTGCAACTGGTTCGGCGCGGGCAGCCCGAACCTCGCTAAGCCCGACAGTGATTCTTCCATCCAGAGCTATGAGAATATCTACGACCGGAACTGGCTGCGCAAGGGCAACTGCATGATCATGCCCGGCGTCGAGCGGGTGGACACCGTGAAAAAAGCGGACGGCAGCTGGGCTATGAAGAGCGTTTGGTGCCGGGATGACCTGAGCGATACGTCCATGATGAAGCTCTCCACCGCCACCGGCTACATCTACGGCTTCGTGCAGGATGTGGACAGCGGCATGTGGCAGTACATCGCCCTCGACTTTAACAGTGGAAAAACCGTGCTGACCGTGGATGTTTCGTCCCTTTACGGCTACAACAACATGGCCATCGGCATGTATGCCGGGCGGGACGGCAACAAGCTGTACTGCCCCACTGGCTACAAGGAACTGCTTCGCCTGCAGGATCGTTTTGTCTATCTGCCTGAAATGCCCTACCGCAAGGTGGATCTGGACAAGACCCGCCGCACCGTTGTCACCCCCGCCGCCTTTGCCGCAGCCGGCGGGCAGGGCACCCCGGCCACATGGCTCCACACCGTTACCTTTGACAATCTCCATCCCCAGACCATCGCGGCCATCCGGGTCAACGGCCTGACCGGCCGCGCGGCGGACTACAAGCTCTATGCGCTGGGCACCGATGGCCGGTACCACGCCTTTACCGGGAACTGGTCGCTGGAAAAGGCCTCCGGCAAGCTCCGCGCCCAGAACGTGTATGAGATCCGCTTCGCGCTGCAGGACGGCGGTGCGTTTGACTTGAGCACCGACGCCAAGGAAGTGACGGTCTCCGTCCTGCTGGCCCGCTGACGTTTCCGAAACAACAGGAGGTTCCCCCCATGAAATTGACCCGACGTGAGTTCTTGCATCTTTCCACGGCGGCCGCTGTCGCGGGTGGCGTGACGCTTCTGCCGGTGGGACAGGCCGCGGCTCTGGCTGCACCGAGTGTGCAGCAGCTGGTGGAAGAGGCGTATCTCTACGCCTTCCCGCTGGTGCTGATGGACGCCACCAAGATCGTTTCGACCAACACCGAAACGGCCACGGAACGGCGGGCCCCCGTCAATCAGCTCATCCATGTCCGCAGCCTGATGGATGCGTCCAGCCGCACGGTCGTGAGCCCGAATGTGGATACCATCTATACACAGGCGTGGCTGGATGTCCGCGCGGAACCGATGCTCTACGTGGTGCCGGAGACCGACCGCTTTTTCAATGTGCAGGTGCTGGACGGCTGGACCAATACCATCGCGGTCTTGGAGGAGCCGGGAACCTATGCCATCGTCCGCTCCGGCTGGCAGGGCACCCTGCCGGAAGGGGTGCGGCGGGTGGAAGCCCCCACCGACACGGTTTGGTGCATCGCCCGCATCGTGCTTTCCGGGCAGGAAGACCTGCCCAATGTCTATGCCATTCAGGACCGGATGGCGCTGCTGCCGCTGTCGGCTTATGAAGCGGGCAGCTACACGGCCCCCACCGGCAGCTACGACCCGGCGAACGAATTCGTGCCGGTGCAGCATGTCCTTGCGATGAGCCCCAAGGAATTTTTTGCCGCTGCCAATGCGCAGATGGAGACGAACCCGCCCGCTGCGGAAGATGCGCCGATGCTCCGGAAGCTTTCCACCCTCCATGTGGGCCCCGGTGAAACGTTTGATGAAAAAGTCCTCGGTCTGGGCGGGACGCTGCGCTGGAAGCTGATGCTGCTCCAATTGAAGAAAAAACTGCAGACCGAAGCAAAGCAGTATGCGAAGCAGCTGGGCCAGTGGGCCTACTACGGCGACCCCATCGGCAATTTCGGGACGGCATATACTTACCGCGCCTTGGTGGCGCTGGCCGGGCTGGGGGCAAACACGACGGACGTCGCCATTTATCCCAAGACTTCGACCGATGCTGACGGGGATCCCCTGACGGGCAAAAAGACCTATACGTTGCATTTTGATGCCTTCCCGCCGACGCTGGAAAAGGGTTTCTGGTCGGTGACAGCCTACGGGGAAGACGATTTCCTGATCGACAACGCCATTGGCCGTTACTGCGTCAACGACTGCTCGAATCTGAAGCGGAACGCCGATGGTTCGGTGGATATCCTCCTTTCCAAGGAGGCCCCGGTGAACCCGGCCAACTGGCTCCCCGTCGGCGAGGGTGAGTTCCACCTCTTCCTCCGCATCTACAAACCGGATTGGACCGCGCTGGACGGCTGGGAGCCGCCCACGGTCCGCGCCCGGTAATGGCAGTGGCCATAAGTGCCGCCTGACTTTTGCCATTCTCTTTCTCCTTTGAGCCGTCGTCTGTTCACTGCCTCGTGGACAGACGACTTTTTTGTTGCACTTTGGCGGGGAACACACATTGCCCTTGTCCGGCCGCTTTACCCGCGCTACTGCGGCGAGTACCTCGAACTGGTGGAGCGGGTCCGATCGACCTGAAAAAGTTGGACTGTCCAGAATAAACAAAAGTTTCACGAAAAATCCCTTGTGTTCTGGAACGTGAAATGGTATCCTTAAAGTGCTCCGCAGTATTCTGCGGAGAATCCATCAAAAGGGAGCATCTGGCGTATCATGCAGAAAAAAACGAAAAAACTCATGGCGGCTGTCGTGATGGGTATCATTATAATATTGGCGGCGGTGGGCTTTGCTGCGACGCGTCCCGCAGGGTCAGGAGAGGCTTCGGAGTCTGCATCCGGTTCGAGTGAAGCGGCACAGGAGCCTGCATCCAGCGCGGCAAGTGCGTCATCCCCGGCCAGCTCTGCGGTGTCGGAGTCGGCAGACTCCGCGGCAGCTTCAGAAGAGGCCGCGGAATCGGACTCCGTTTCGGAGAGCGAACCGGCATCTTTCAGTGAAGCAGCCAGCAGTTCGGCTTCCTCGTCGGACGCCGCCCATTCGCAGCCCGCGTCCAGTGCGGCTTCGTCCCACCCGGCCTCTTCTCATCCGGCTTCCGGCAGTGAGCCTTCCAGCACCCCTTCCAGCAGCGCCAGTGCCGAAAGCGCAGTGGATGCCAAGATCAACGCCTACGTGCAGGAGATCAAGGCTTTGCAAAGGCGGACAAGGAAACGGCTGTTTGATACAGTGAGCGACTCCTACAACGAGTACATTTCCCACCCGGTCGAAGAGCGTTCTCTTGCGCTGAAGGTCTCGGTGGTCCTCGGAAAATCCAGTCGGCTGACCCAGATCCAGAACGACTGTGACAAGGAGTTCAATGTCATCATCAAGGAACTGCGCCAGTACCTGACAGACAATGGCCGCGACCAGAGCATCGCGGATCAGGCCGAACAGGAATACAAGGCGGAAAAAGATGCTGTGACCAAGGAACTGACGAACCTGACCTACAGTCAGGTCACCGGCAAGGGCGAGGGTGCCCAGTGGCTTCAAGACCACTACGCCGAGTGGGGTTCCTGATCTTTGCAGAAGAAACAAAAACCGCGCAGAGCGGGTCCTCCCGAAGGGGAGCGCCGCTCTGCGCGGTTTTTTGTTCAGCCGTTTTTGCATCTCAGGAGAGAAGGCTCTGCAATACATCTGTAAAGCTCTCCAGCGCTTTGCGGAGCTCCACGAAGTGCTGAACGTCCGCATCGGTCATCCGGGAGCTGGGGGCCACCACAGCCGTTTCGGCGGCGGTGACGGTGCCGTTGAGGGCGATGGTTACCTCATGTTCCGGGATGGTCAGCAGGATGTGGAGAGGCGTTTCCTTGGCGAAGAGCGTCTTCAGGGGCAGACCGACGATGCAGCTCAGGCCGCTCTCACCGGCGGGCAGTTGGTAATAGGTGTAGCCGTCCAGCGCCCCGGCAGGGGAGACCTTCTGCAGCGCGCCCAGCGTCAGGGAAAGGCTGGTCATGTCCTGCAGTTCCACGGCGGAAAGCTCCACGCCCAGCAGGGAAGCCAGCTGGGTCTGGGAGATGTAGCTGCCCATGCTCCAGCCCGGCAGCACCAGCCCCGCCAGCGGTGCGGCGCTCACGACTTCGTTGCGCAGGTAGGTGTAGAGCTGCCCGGCGTCGTAGAGGGTCTCCTTGGCGTCGATGTATACCCGCGTAAAGGCATTGCCAGTCTTTCCGGACGTCAGTGTGAACTGGAACTTGCCCGGCGCATACTGACCGGAAACGGTGCCCTGCGCCGCGCCCGCCTGCTGCAAGACGCCGTAGAGGGCGGGGGTCTCGGCGGCAGAGGAGGTCACAGTGTAGCTGAAGTCAAATTCGGCTCCGGCCTGAATGGCCCGGACCTTCTGCCGCAGCAGTGCGTAGGCCGTGCCGCCCGCCGCAAGGCAGAGTACCAACAGGCAGAGCAACAGGATGAGCGCGGCCCGGCCGCGCTTTTTTTGTTTGGAAGCGGTCATAAAGAACCCTCCTTTTTAATGTCGGCACGCGGCCACGAAGGCGTCGAACAGGCCCTGCATGGCGGGGTCGGCGGCGCTGAGCCACTCCGGGTGCCACTGAACGCCGAGGCAGAATTTCGCGTCCGGTTTCTCGATGGCCTCCACGATGCCGTCTTCGCTGAGGGCCGCAAGGGTCAGGCCGGGGGCAATCCGATCCACCGCCTGATGGTGCTGGCTGTTGACGAGGACGGTGTCCTGCCCCAAGATCTGTTCCAGCTTTGTGCCCCGGCGGACGGTGACGGTGTGGATCTTGGCCCAGTGGTCGTTGTGGGGGACATGGGCAAAGGGCTTGATGTCCTGATACAGCGTGCCGCCCAAGACGACATTCATCACCTGAATGCCCCGGCAGATGCCCAGCACCGGCTTGTCGGCGGCCAGAAAGGCTCGCAGCAGCGGCGGCTCGGCGGCGTCGCGGAGGAGGTTCGGCTCTCCACAGGCGGGGATGCGCTCCTGCCCGTAGAATTGGGGGTCCATGTCGCCGCCGCCGGGCAGCAGCAAGCCGTCGCAGGTCAGCGCCTCCTGCACGGCGCGCTCCGGGTCAGAAAGCTCGACCCAGCGGACGTCCGCCCCGGCCCGCGCAAGGCTTTCGGGATATTTGGCCTGAGCCGCCGTCAGCTCCGGGTCAGTGCTCATTCTTGGCATTGCGATCGTAACACTCATTTTAACTGCCTCGCTTTTGTAAAACAAAAACCCGGAACCATCGGTTCCGGGCATTTTGGCGGAAAGATGGGGATTCGAACCCCAGAACGCTTTTGACACGTTACACGATTTCCAGTCGTGCGCCTTAGACCAACTCAGCCATCTTTCCACATCTTCAGTTTTCGGCGTTTTCGGGCCGTGGCCCTCAGCGCTCCACTATAATACCTGAAAGAAGCACTTTTGTCAAGGATTTTTTTGAAAAAATTTGAAAAAATCGAAAAACGACGCAGGGGCGCGAATGCGGCTTTACAAACTCTGCATCCGCCCGGCAAACCCTCTTGACGCGACCCCCAAATCGGACTATGATGAGGGCAGAACGTGGGCGGAAGAACCCCTTCCGGATGGATTTGAATCAAAACAGGAGGAAGATCACAATGAATTATTCGGATGTTTTAAGCAATGCGCGGCAGTGCATCGGTCAGTACTGCAAGGCTTGCCCGGTGTGCAACGGCGTGGCCTGCAAGAACCAGATCCCCGGCCCCGGTGCCAAGGGCGTGGGGGACACGGCCATCCGCAATTATAATAAGTGGGCCGAGGTTCGGGTCAACATGGATACCCTGTGTGAGAGCGGTACCCCCGACACCCATGTGGAGCTGTTCGGCAAGCGTTTTAAGCAGCCCTTCTTCGCGGGCCCCGTGGGTGCGGTGAACCTCCACTACTCCGACGCCTACAACGACATGACCTATAATGATGTGCTGGTGCGTGCCTGTGCCGAAAACGGCATCGCGGCTTTCACCGGCGACGGCGTGAACCCCGACGTAATGACCATGGCCACCAAGGCCATCGGCGCGGCGTGCGGCTGCGGCGTGCCCACCATCAAGCCGTGGAACATCGACACCGTCAAGGCCAAGATGGAACAGGCCAAGGCCAGCGGCTGCTTTGCCGTTGCTATGGATGTGGACGCCGCCGGTCTGCCCTTCCTCAAGAACATGACCCCCCCGGCGGGCAGCAAGAGCGTTGCCGAGCTCCGGGAGATCGTGGCGCTGGCGGGCCGCCCCTTCATCGTGAAGGGCGTCATGACCGTCAAGGGCGCCCTCAAGGCCAAGGAGGCCGGGGCAGCGGCCATCGTCGTTTCCAACCACGGCGGCCGTGTGCTGGACCAGTGCCCCGCCACTGCCGAGGTCCTGCCGGAGATCGCCGACGCCCTCAAGGGCAGCGGTGTGAAGATCCTCGTGGATGGCGGCATCCGCTCCGGTGTAGACGTCTTCAAGGCGCTGGCACTGGGGGCTGACGCGGTGCTCATCTGCCGTCCCTTCGTCACCGCCGTCTATGGCGGCGGCGAAGAGGGCGTGAAGTGCTACATCGACAAGATCGCCGGGGAGCTGGCCGATACCATGCAGATGTGCGGGGCGCACAGCCTGAGCGAGATCAGCCGGGATATGGTGCGTATCTAAAGGGAATATGTACTCTTTTGCGCGCCAAAAGAGTACCAGAAAAGCGCCGCTTTTTCGGGGCGCGGAGCACGAATTAGGGGCTGCTCGCCCCTAATGACCCCAAAGAGGAACAAAACTCCCCAAAATCGGGCGGTGTGCCATACGGCACAAACGCTTTTCCGATTTTGGGGAGTTTTTGATTTTTACTTCAGCGTCCCATCCAGCACCTGCTGGTAATACCACGGTTTCGGGGCGTGGAAGGTCTTACCGGAGAGGTCGGCGAAGTCGGGCTGGGTGAAGCGGGGGAGGGTGAGTTCCCACGCGCAGAGGGCCTGATACTTGAGCTTGAGCTCGCGGTTGGCGGTGTTGTTGCCGTACTTGCTGTCGCCGAGGATGGGGCAGCCGATGCTGGCCATATGGGCGCGGATCTGGTGGGTGCGGCCGGTGATGAGCCGGACCTTGAGCAGGGCGAGGCGGCCGGAGACGGCAATGGTTTCGTACTGGGTCTCCACGTCCTTGGCGCCGGGCTGCTTGTCGGGCACGATCTTCACGATACCGCGGTCGGCGTCCTTGAGCAGGTAGCCGCCCAACGTGCCGTCCGGCGGAACGGGGCGGCCGAAGGTGACGCAGAGGTAGGTCTTTTTGACCTCGCGGTTCTTGATGACCTCAAGGAAGAGCTGCTCGGCCTCCGGGGTCTTGGCGAGGATGACAAGGCCGCTGGTGCCGGTGTCGAGCCGGTGGCACAGCGCCGGGGTGTAGAGGTCGTTCTCCTTATATTCGCCCTTCTGGTTCAGGTAGAGCAGCGCACGGTTGAGCAGGGTGTCGTCCTCCGGGCCGTCTACGGAAAGGCCGGCGGGCTTGTTCACCACCAAGATCTGCGGGCAGTCGTAGATGACCTGCGCCGGGCCGCGGGCGTTCTTCCACGCCGGGCCTTCCACCCGCTTGTCGGCGTCCAGTACCTCGTCCAGAATGAAGAGCTTGATCTCGTCGCCCGCCATCACGCGGGTGGAGAGCGGCTGTTTTTTGCCGTTCAGCTTGATCTTGTTCTCCCGCAGGGCCTTGTTCAGGCGGCCCGGATTCAGCGCCGGGAACTGCTGCATCAGATAATTGTCCAGCCGGGTGGGGGCCAGACATTTCACTTTCAGAATTTTCACGAAAAATTATCCTCTCTATCTTAAAATCAGTCGCAATAGAATGGGTCTTTGATTCGTTTTTATTGTAGCGGAACGGAAACGTTCCGTCAAGCAAGAGAAAGAAGGTTTTCGTATGAGATGGAACCATAAAATAGGAACACTTGCCGTGCTTTTGGCCCTTGGAATCACCATGGCGGGCTGTGGGGCGTCCGGTTCCACGGCTGGAAGCGCGGCGGCTTCCGCGACAAGCACGACCTCTTCGGAGACGCAGGAGGCGCAAAAAACGGAAGTACAGCCAATGCAAGGTGTTTTACTGAGCGAACCCCTTCCGGATGGCACCTATCACATCAGCTTTGAAAGCGATAAAGTATGGGTCGGTGAACGCAAGAATACCATCAACGACGCGGTCGTATACGACTATGACCGGTACACAGCCCCAGAGATCGAAGCATTGAGCGAAGGAGACACCATTGCAACGCATCTGAACGGGACAGAGGAAATCACAGCCCTGACCGTGGAAAGCGTTGAGCGGGAAAACAACTATGTGACCATCAACGGTGGAATAGAAGAAGGCGGGATCGACTTATGCAAAGAGGATGACCACTACCGGACTCTGACATGGGATGATTTTCCTGTTTATTATGAAGTGGGAGTGGCAAAGCAGCTTGTTATGGCAGACGATATCGAACTGTCGGACGGTGCAGCAGACTTTGAAGCCGACCCGGTGATCGTAAAGGGAGACCGGGCGGTCTGCGATGCAATGAGCAATGAGGAAGATGGTTATGGGTGGAATGCGGGAAACACGACCGTGACCATCCAAAACGGCGAGGTGACCCATGCAGACCGCATCTGGGTGCCGTAAAATTTGTGGAAAACCCGTTGACAAACGCCGCGGCCATGCTATAATCTAAATTGAACGCAAAGGGATAATTTGTCCTTTTGTGCGGAAAGATGGATTATGACAGATGGCAAGGATGGGGTCAGAAAAACACGCGATGCCGCCCAGAGAGAACGCCCGTTTATGGCTGCAAGGCGTTCCGGCAGAGAGTTTTTCAAGCCGCCCCGGAGCTTCCGGCGAGATGAGCCGGACGCGGCGCAGCGTTACCGCGCACAAAGCGGCAGGGGACAAATTTTCCTGCAATTTGGGTGGTACCACGGAGCTTTTCAGACAGTCTTCGTCCCTTTGTTGGGGCGGAGGCTGTTTTTGTTTTGGCGCCTGTCATAAAAATATCGCGTCCGGAGGAGGACGCCGGAAAAACCACGAGGAGAGATACAGTTATGCAATGGACCGGTTTGAATGAACTGCGCGAAAAGTACCTGAGATTCTTTGAGGGCAAGGGTCACCTGCGCCTTGACAGCTTCCCGCTCGTCCCGAAGGACGACCCCAGCCTGCTGCTGATCAACAGCGGCATGGCTCCCATGAAGAAGTGGTTCCTCGCTCAGGAGGAGCCGCCCCGCCACCGCGTGACCACCTGCCAGAAGTGCATCCGCACCCCGGATATCGAGCGCGTCGGCATCACCGCACGCCACGGCACCTTCTTCGAGATGCTGGGCAACTTCTCCTTCCAAGACTACTTCAAGGAAGAGGTCATTCCTTGGGCTTGGGAGTTTTTGACCAGCGACGAGTGGATGGCCATCCCCAAGGATAAGCTCCACATCTCCGTCTACGAAGAGGACGATGAGGCTTACGATATCTGGACCAAGAAGGTGGGCATCGCCCCGGACCACATGGTTCGTCTGGGCAAGGAAGACAACTTCTGGGAGCACGGCTCCGGCCCCTGCGGCCCCTGCTCCGAGATCTACT
>ENA-OZGD01000321-OZGD01000321.1-human-gut-metagenome-genome-assembly--contig:-NODE-321-length-24496-cov-12.001596_pt1 | contig 24496 bp, 16 predicted proteins | sample MGYA00244653_ERZ653652 | MGnify/ENA primary metagenome ERZ653652 (study PRJEB26926, sample SAMN06164983) | human gut metagenome | biome: ENVO:00009003; feature: ENVO:2100002; material: ENVO:00002003... | reverse complement strand
CTTCAAAGATATTTATAGATATGTATTATCTCTTTGCCGAAACTCCGAGCAAGCAGAAGAAATTACGCAGGAAACTTTTTTTCAAGCAATGAAAAATATTTCATCCTTTCGTGGTGATTGTAAAATGACAGTATGGTTGTGTCAGATTGCAAAACATCTTTACTTTGCTCAAAAGCGAAAGGAGAAACATAGTGCGATAATGACATTAGATGAAGTGTCAGATCATTTACCAGACACCACATCCCAGCCATTGGAGTTGAGAATAGCAGATGAGACTGATGCTATGCGTATTCTTGAATATTTACATGATATAGAAGAACCTTATAAGGAAGTGTTTATGTTACGAGTTTTTGGTGAATTGTCATTCAAAAAAATATCAGGAATTTTTGGAAAAACAGAAAGTTGGGCGAGAGTGACTTATCATCGGGCTAAAGTTAAAATTCTGAATGAAATGGAGGGAAAACAATGACAAGAATTTCATGTGAGGTAGCCAGAGATTTATTACCTTTGTACTGTGATGATGTATGTTCACAAGAAAGCCGCATTCTTATAGAGGAACATCTTAAAAATTGTTCAGATTGTGATGCTTTATTGAAAAAGATGAAAATGGAATGTAGTGCTTCAACAGAACAAGAAATGCATGATGAAGAATTTGTAAAAGCTATGGCGTCAGGATGGAAAAAATCAGTAAAAAATGGTTTTGTAAAAGGTGTAATTGCCACACTCATTTTGTGTTTATGCTTAGTTGGAGGATATTGGGGATTAACACGTTGGATTCTTACTTCTGTTCCTAGTGCTAATATCCAGGCAAATGTAGTGAGTGTGACGGATGAACATGTAAAGATTATTCTGGAAGCAACAGATGGAAAAAAAGTTCTAACCAATGCTATGGTAGTGGAAGATTCGGGAAAGCTCTATTTGCTTGAAAAGAGGGGAGTTATTGCGACACAAACTGGCGATGGTGAGAATTGGGCGGCAACTTATACTCTACCTAAAATACAAAAAACAGAAGACGGGGAAAATATACACATAAAAGAAATTTATTACGGAACTGAAAATGATAATATCCTGATTTGGAGCGAATAAGTAAAAAATTAAGTTATTCGTGTGGAAGAGAGAGGGTAACCCTTGAAGTCGTAGAGAAAATCGTATTTATTGTAATTAATAACAGTATTAATTTCTGGAGGTGAGAGTGTGAAGAAATTTAAAAAGATGTTGCCATATTTAATAATTAACGCGATTGCTTTTTATTTAACTCCATTTATGATTAAGGATACTGGAAGCGGCATGTTGATTTTGTTAATTGGTTTTCCAGTTATATGTTTTATAGTAGCTTTGATCTACGGGATAAAAAACTCATTTAATTGGATTTATTCCTTGCTTGTAATGTTGTTGTTTGTACCAACTATTTTTATCTTCTATAACGAAAGTGCAACAATATATATATTGGCTTACGGTATTATTTCAGCATTCGGGAATTTTCTAGGAGATAACAAAACTGGGATATGAAATCCGTCGGAATTTTTATAATAAAGTTCTAATAGTTTGACTGGGAGGCGAAAAGAATCGGAAAATACTGGTGGTATCTTTTAAAGGGGATGAAGAAGAATTAATTGATTTGATTATTTCTGTATTAGATACGGGCTGGCATAAATTTACATATCAAACGAGGTATCCGCAGGATAAAATTCGGTATGATGATATAATCATTGGTCTGGAACGAAGAGAGATAATCAGAGGAGGGCAGAAAGTTGAACTAACATATACGGAGTTTGAAATTATCAGTTTTCTTGCTCAAAATCCCAGCAGAGTGTTCAGCAAAGAACAGATTTATGATGTGGTTTGGAAAAATCCATATTCCGGTGATTACAATATCGTCATGAGCCACATCGGCCATATCCGCGAAAAGATAGAGGACAATCCGAGCCATCCGGTTTACATTCAGACGGTATGGGGTGTTGGGTATCGGTTCAATAAAAAATAGGCAGTGGTCTGCGATAGATCACTGGGCTTTTTGCCATCTCCAAGGTCTGAATTTCTGCCGCAACCTGCTCTTTATTTTTACTGGATAATAATCTTTCGTAAAAGAAAGAATTTATCTGTCTTTCAAGCTGTCTGGTACTCCATTGTGATTTTACAGCTTCCACTTTCTCCGCTGTTGGATGCTTCCTTGGCTGTTTCAATTCTTCTACCGCATTAGGAGCATCATACATTGGCAAGCCTAAATCTCTCTTTACCTCTGCGATATATGCGGTATGTACTTTGAAGCCGTATTTATCTTCTATGTACTCCTTTATCATTTTGTAGGTCATTCGTTCTTTGGGCTTGTATTCTTCGGCTCTTTTAGCGATATTATCAAGCAGAACTTTTCCCTCACCTTCGCCAAACTCAACTTTTACGTTGATATGACTATCTGGCTTTTTTGTTGGAAAGCAGTACTACCGTCTCTACGTGCGTCGTATGAGAAAACTGATCAAATGCCTGCCACTTCACGAGTTCATACTTCTCCTCACAGAGTATCTTCAAATCCCTTGCCAATGTTGCCGAATCGCAGCTCACATATACAATCCTCTCCGGTGACATCTCAAGCATTGTGTCAAGGCACTTCTCATCGCAGCCCTTTCTTGGCGGGTCAACGACTATCACATCCGGGCGAAGCATATCTGTACGTCCTGTGGATGCTGTATCATCAGTGATTTTCTCAGTTTTCTTTGCATTCTCATAAAACTGTGGCAGCACCTCCTCAGCCTTTCCTACGAAAAACTGTGCATTTGTGATGCCATTGAGCTTCGCATTGTTTTTGGCATCCTCGATTGCCTGAGGCACTATTTCCACTCCGTACACCTGCTTTGCCTTCTGTGATAAAAAGAGCGATATGGTTCCGATACCACAGTAGAGATCCCAGACGTTTTCATTTCCCGTGAGCCCTGCAAATGCGAGTGCTGTGCTATAGAGCTTTTCGGTCTGCTTCGGATTCACCTGATAGAACGACTGTGGCGAAATCTGATATGTGATGCCTGTCCCCTGTGGTGTGAAATCAGGATAAGAAAGCAGATGGATGGTGTCCTCAATATATGGTCTGCCCCATATGCAGACTGTCTTTTTGCCGAGGATGACATTTGTATTTTCCTTGTTGATATTGTAGGAAATCGAAGTCATTCCATCGATTTTTGAGAGTCTTTCGCACAGTATATCTGCTGCTCGGTGTTCTGGCTCCAGCTCATCTGCATTTATCACAAGGCAAACCATAATCTGCTTTGATGTAAATCCATATCTGATAAGCACATGGCGCACGAGCCCTTTGTGTGTGTTCTCGTCATACGGTGTGATGCCGCACTCATTCATCCATTCCTTTATGATGTCGAGTATCTCTTTGTTTTGCGGCACCCCAAGCCTGCAGTCCTCGACCGGGATGATATTGTGGCTTCGCGATGCATAAAAGCCTGTCACTATATTGCCATCCCTGTCATATCCCACCGGAAACTGTGCCTTGTTGCGGTAGCGGTATGGATTGTCTGCGCCAACAGGCGGCTGCATTTTACTGTCAAGCTTTGCCTCGGAAAATCCACCTATACGCATGAGATTGTTGCGCACCTTATTATTTTTAAATTCAAGCTGCTTTTCATAGGAGAGCGCCTGTATCTGGCAGCCTCCACACCTCTTGTGCAGCTCACATTGCGGCTCAACGCGAAAAGTGGAAGGGGTCTTAATCTCTTCCACTCTTGCGTAGCCATAGTTTTTCTTTAATTTTGTTGCGCGGGCTGTTATGACGTCACCAATCAGTGCATCCTTTACGAAAAAGGTCATGCCATCATAATGTCCGATACCCTCGCCATCTGTTCCCATATCTGTTATTTCAAGTTCAAATATGTCATTTTTTTTCATGGTTTTCTCTTCTTTATTTTATGTATAATGATATGAGGGTCAAAAGGTATTTTGCCCCTCATTTATGATTAATCAGATTACTACATGCTACGCCTTTTTACACACTTGTTCTGCGGAAATTTGTCTCCATAAATCTGTTGTAGCCCTGCCACTTTGTATCGTTTTCAGGCACATTTACAAGCAGCTCCCTGAAGGTCTCCATCTTGGCATCTATGTTGTCTGCAAAGCTAAGTGCCAGTGCCTCGACAAGTGCCGGCTTTTTCGGAGAGCCAAACTCAAGCTCGCCGTGGTGGGCAAGTATGCAGTGCTTCAGCTCGTTTGCGAGTACTACCGGGAAGCCGTTGATGCTCTTAATCGCATCGCCTACCCACTCTGCACCAATCATGATATGTCCGAGGAGCTGGCCTGCGTCTGTATAGTCATTCTCCGGGAAAGTAGAAAGCTCCTTTAATTTTCCGATATCATGGAAAATGGCTGCCGTAAGAAGCAGGTCACGGTTTAAAACCGGATACATTTTTGCAAAGTAATCACAGTTCTTCGTCACACCGAGTGTATGCTCCAAAAGACCTCCTACAAAGCCGTGATGTACGCTCTTTGCGGCTGAATGGAACTTGAAACGGCGCTCAAACTCCTTATTGTCAAAAAAGCTGTGTAAAAGCTGTGACAGATACTGATTCTTTACCGAGCCGATAAAGCCCATGAGCTCCTTATACATGACCTCGACATCCTTATCGCTGACCGGCAGATAATCGGCAGGGTCATATTCTCCCTCGTTTACCTTTCTCGCACGCTTTATGGAGCACTGCAAATTGCCCTGAAAGCTTGTGATATCACCGGTTATGGCTATGTAATCCATTGCATCAAATTCCTCAATGCCTACTGAGCCCACATCCCATATCTTGGCATCAAGCATGCCTGTCTTATCCTGCAGGATAACATTGTCATAAGGCTTTCCGCTTTTGGTCATGGCTGTCTGCTTGCTCTTGCATAAAAAAATCTCATTGATTCTCTCTCCCTCGCGGAGAGTTGAAATATACTTCATATATCCTCCTAATTTCGGCTAATTCATCACTCCGATTTTCACCTGACAGGTAATCTCCGTGTAGCCGTTGCTTCCTTTTCTCTTTACTTTCAGATTGCAGGTATCCTCAGGCTTTTGCTTCATAAGCTGTGTGTTGTACGCGGACACATTCGACACCTCTGTATTGTTTACCGCAACTATCACATCTCCGCTTTGAAGCCCCGAGACAAATGCCGGTGAATCCATAGTAACCTGCTTTATATAAACACCCTTTGGGATGTTATATCTGTTTGCTATTTTTTCTGTAACTGTAGTACAGGTGATGCCTATGTACGGCACATCTGCGCCGCTCTCGAGCTTTTCAATGGCAGGTGACAGGTCGCTTATGCTGACAGCCGTGAGCGTATTGTTTTCCTCCGCCGGATTGAAATCCTGCAGTGAAAGCCCTATGACCTGACCATCTGTATTAATCAGTATACCGCTCTGTAACTTGTTGCTTGCAATATCTGTGGTGAGCACCGAGTAATTGTTGTCCTGCGCCGACAGCTCGTTGGTTGTTGACGTTACAAGACCTGTGAGAATGGCATAGTTTGCCTCAAGTGCAATGACAGATGCTCCTCTTGAAACAATATTTGAATTACCAAGCTCCGCAACCGCTATAGCCCTTATTGTGGCGTCGTCCAGAAGCGACTTATCCACGGAAATGATTGCTATACCCGTATTGCTGTCATACTTGACCAGCGCAGCATCAGCCATCATGTCGTTTACAAAGGTTACACTAAGCTTATCCGCCTTATCCACTACATTTTTCTCTGTCAGAATGATTAGCTGCTTTCCATTGTCCCTCAGTATCACTCCCACTCCCTGACCCTCGGTCTCATAGGAATTGTTGAAAATATCAGTGGCATCTGTCACACCCGTGACTCCTACTACAAATTTCGTGGCCGAAGTGCCCACTCTGTAGAGCTGGTTCTGCACTGCCTGATAATCCGCGAGTGTAGGCTGATAGGTCTGCGAAGACGGCTCCGAAGAAGTGCCGGACTCTGTGCTTTGTGTACCATTTTCACTATATGCATCACTGCTGTCATCTATGCCTGACTGCTGTGTAGCTGTCTGCACATCATTATTATTTTTTCCATCTGAAGCTTTTTTTGATTGTCTGTTGATAACCGGCAGAAATATAGCAAAAACAATGCTTGCAGCCACTGCAAATACCACTCCGCAGAGTGCTGCTGTGCCTGCTTTTTTTGCAAGTCTTTTTTTATTCAGCGGTTTATCCTTTATCTTTTCTCTGATAAATTGCTCCATATTGTCACCCTGATTAGATGTCTTTAGTTACTATCTTACATTATATTCTGAATTATATTGCGTTGCAACCATATTTTTTCTTTGAGTATGGGCTTTGAGTACGGGCTTGCGGCATGTACCCGCCGGACTGCTGCACTGCTCCCAACGGTGCGAATAGCGCAGTGGCTTAGATACTGTAGGATTATGCTCATAACACAGAAATGCCACGGCATGGATGCCGGGGCAAGGAGCTATCGAGCCATGGAAGGCGAGTAGCGACGGTTTCGTCATGTATAGAAAAAGTAAATGCATAATCCATACAGAATCTTAGTCACGCAGCGTAGCACCGTTGGGATCAGTGCAGCAGTCCGACGGGTACATGTCACAAGCCCTTACTTTTTGGCTCGTTTAACAAACTGGTTTGTTATGTATTAAACTTTATGTTATCATCTTGTAATTATCATTTAATACATATTTATTATGGTTTTTTTGAAGATTTTCAGCTATAATATGATAAGCTATACAGTAAATATGAATTTAATATTCAACTACCGAAATATAAGGATATAGAAATGAATAAAAAAGTTTACAAAACATTGGAATATAACAAAATCCTCACCATGCTAAGCAGCTACGCAGCATGTGATGAGACAAAGAAAAGGTGTCTTTCACTTGAGCCTCTCACCGATTTATACGAAATCAGACATCTGCAGACCACCACTGCCGATGCACTAAGCCGCCTGTATAAGGACAGCGGAGTGTCCTTCGTTGGCATACACAATGTACATGCTTCTCTAAAGAGGCTTGATATCGGTGGTGCACTGAATACGACCGAGCTTCTTCGCATCTGCAGTCTTTTGGAGGTTGCAAAGCGCGTGAAGGCTTATGGCAGAAGCGCCATGGATAATGAGAAGCAGGATTCTCTCTCCGGTCTGTTTGCAGGGATTGAACCGGTTTCTGCGCTCTGCGATGAGATTAAGAGATGCATTTTATCTGAGGAAGAGATTGCCGATGATGCGAGTCCTGAGCTTTTTAAGATAAGAAAGAGCATACGCGGCATGAACGACAGAATCCATGCGCAGCTCACCAAGCTCATGAACAACAGCACAACGAGGACATATCTGCAGGATGCGGTTGTGACCATGCGCGACGGCAGATATTGTCTGCCTGTAAAGGCTGAGGCAAAGGGCAATGTACCCGGCATGATGCACGACCAGTCATCTACCGGCTCTACCCTTTTTATCGAGCCGATGGCTGTCGTCAATTTGAATAACGAGCTCAAGGAGCTTTTCATAAAGGAGCAGGAGGAGATTGAAAAAATCCTTGCAGCGCTCAGCGACAAGGTTGCCATGAATGCGGCTGCCTTGGAGCAGGACTATGAGATTCTTTCAGAGCTTGACTTCATTTTTGCAAAGGCAAATCTGGCTAAATCATATAACGGTGTGGCACCGGATTTCAACACCGATGGGCATATCAATATCAGAAAGGGCCGTCATCCGCTTTTGGATGCTAAAAAGGTGGTCCCTATAGATGTACGGCTCGGCGAGGACTATAAGCAGCTCATCATCACCGGACCAAATACCGGTGGTAAGACGGTTTCACTAAAGACTGTCGGACTTTTGACTCTCATGGGTCAGGCAGGTCTTCACATTCCTGCGGCTGACAGGTCAAAGCTCGCCATCTTTGAGGATGTATTTGCGGATATAGGCGATGAGCAGAGTATTGAGCAAAGTCTCAGTACCTTCTCGTCTCACATGACCAATATCGTAAAAATCCTTGAAAAAGCTGACGACAGAAGCCTTTGCCTGTTTGATGAGCTCTGCTCGGGAACCGACCCGACAGAGGGTGCGGCGCTTGCCATCTCAATTTTAAACAGGCTGCACCAGTATGGTGCCATCACCATGGCCACCACACACTACAGTGAGCTGAAGGTATATGCGCTTTCCACAGACGGTGTGGAAAATGCCTGCTGTGAGTTCAATGTGGAGACTTTAAGTCCTACCTACCGCCTGTTAATCGGTATTCCTGGAAAGAGTAACGCATTTGCAATCTCATCAAAGCTTGGTCTGGACGAAAACATCATCGAGGATGCAAAAAGCAGAATTAATGATAACGACCTTGATTTTGAAGATCTGATTGCAAGCCTCGAGTCACAGCGACAAACCATCGAAAAGGAACAGCTTGAAATCAACAGCTACAAGGCCGAGATTGAAAAGCTCAAGAAACAGCTCGAAGAGAAAAACGAGCGCATAGACAAGAGCAAAGACAAGATTTTACGCGAGGCAAATGAGGAAGCCTACAAGATACTGCAGGATGCAAAGGAACTTGCCGACAAAACCATCCGCAATTTCAACAAATACGGACAGGGGCAGGCTCCTATGAGCCAGATGGAAAAGGAGCGCTCTGCCCTTCGTGACAAGATGAATGACAAGGAAAAGAAGCTGTCAGACATCAAGAAAAACACTGCCAAGGCAAATCACAAGGCGCCTAAGAAGCTGCGCATCGGTGATTCTGTGCTTGTGCTCTCCCTCAATCTGAAGGGAACCGTCCACACTCTGCCAAATGCCAAGGGCGATTTGTATGTGCAGATGGGTATACTGCGCTCGCTGGTTAATATTAATGACCTCGTGCTCTTAAACGACGATGTATCTCCTGCCAAGAAGTACGGCGGCAGCGGAAGCAAGATAAAGATGAGCAAATCGCTGTCAGTTTCATCAGAAATCAACCTGATTGGAAAGACTACGGATGAGGCACTTGCTCTCTTAGATAAATACTTGGACGACGCATATATCGCTCATCTTTCATCTGTGCGCATTGTCCACGGAAAAGGCACCGGTGCACTGCGAAAGGCTGTGCATGGACTCCTTAAGAGGACAAAAACTATTGCGGAATACCATCTCGGTGAGTTTGGTGAGGGCGATGCCGGAGTAACCATCGCAACCTTTAAATAACGACAATGTACTTTTACGGAATATAAATAATTTTTAAGAAGGAGATTAGAAATGGCTGTTAAACAGAAAATACTGATAGTAGACGACGACAACAATATAGCAGAGCTTATATCTCTATATCTGACCAAGGAATGCTATGACACCAAAATCGTAAATGATGGTGAGCAGGCTCTTATCGCGTTCGAGCACTACAAGCCAAACATGCTTCTTTTGGACCTCATGCTTCCGGGCATAGACGGCTATCAGGTATGCCGTGAGATACGTGCAAAGTCCGATGTGCCGATTATCATGCTCTCCGCAAAGGGCGAGGTATTTGACAAGGTTTTAGGCCTGGAGCTTGGCGCCGACGACTATATACTCAAGCCCTTTGACTCAAAGGAGCTTGTGGCAAGAGTCAAGGCCGTGCTCAGACGCTTCCAGCCTGCAAAGCCGGAGGCCTATGCTTCCGTAGATATCAAGTGTGTGGAGTACCCGGGGCTTATTGTAAATCTGTCCAACTACTCTGTCACTTATGACGGACAGCAGATTGATATGCCGCCAAAGGAGCTTGAGCTTTTATATTTTCTTGCCTCATCTCCAAATCAGGTGTTTACGAGGGAGCAGCTTCTGGACAACATATGGGGCTATGAATATGTCGGCGACACCCGCACTGTCGATGTGCATGTAAAGCGTCTCCGCGAGAAAATCAAGGACAAGCCAACCTGGCGTATCGCAACTGTCTGGGGCATCGGATACAAGTTTGAGGTAAAATAAATAATGAAGCATACCATCTACACTAAAATGTTAATCAGCTATCTGATTTACGGTGTCATCGCTTTTTTCATTATATGCACATTTACACAGCATCTCACCACAGACTATATTGAAAAGCAGGAGGCATCCAATCTCTACAGGGAAGCCTCCATCATTGCAGGTGATTACGCCGCCGAATACTTTGACTCATCCATGTCGCTTAGCGATTTCCAGAATCACATGAAAATCGTAGCCGACTATATGGATGCCAAGGTATGGGTGGTCAGCCCTGACGGTGAGCTGCTCATGGACTCAGATGATCCGTCAATAGGCATTGATATCCAAAATGACAGTTCTAAGCCTGTAGTGATAAATGGCTTTGATGTCACCGATTTTGGCAGCAACAACTATATGATTGGAGATTTTTATGGCTCCTTCAAGCATAAGATGCTGTCCGTATTTTCCCCGGTAAATGTCTCGTACCAGAATATCGGCTACATAGTCATTCACAAGACAATGAGCCATATCACGGCAGGTGTAAATGGTTTTATGAACATCTCCTTTTACACTGTAGCGCTCATTTTTGCCTTTGCATTTGTTCTGCTTTTCATGATGAGCCGCTCCATTTACCGTCCTATCTCCAAAATCACAAAGACCGCAAAGAAGTATGCAAAGGGCGATTTCACTGCCCAGATTGATGTACATTCCAATGACGAAATCGGCTATCTGGCAAACACACTAAACTACATGGCAACTGAGCTTGATACGCTTGAGGAGGATCAGCGCAAGTTTGTTTCCAACGTGTCACACGACTTCCGCTCCCCTCTTACCTCGATAAAGGGCTACGTGGAGGCCATGCTGGACGGAACCATCCCTGTTGAGATGCAGGATAAGTATTTAAATATCATACTTTTTGAAACCGAGAGGCTTAATAAGCTCACCAAGAGTCTTATTGATCTGAACCAGTTCGGTCATCACGGCATACACCTGGATATTGCTGATTTTGACATCAATACAATGATCCGCACGACAATCCTCACCTTCGAGGGTAAATGCAGTGAAAAGGGCTTAAGCTTTGACCTGCTGCTCACCGGAAAAGAGCTTTTCGTGCGCGGTGATATGGTCAAAATCCAGCAGATTCTTTACAACCTGATAGACAACGCTGTGAAGTTTTCAAATAATGATTCGAGTATCAAGATTGAGACGAGTATCAGAAATGAAAAGGTGTTTATATCAGTAAAGGATCACGGTATCGGTATACCAAAGGACAGCCTTTCAAAGATCTGGGAGCGCTTCTACAAGAGTGATTTATCCCGCGGAAAGGATAAGCGCGGTACGGGACTTGGCCTGTCTATAGTTAAAGAAATTGTACAGGCGCATGGTGAGAATATAAATGTGATAAGCACTGAGGGTGTGGGAACTGAGTTTATATTTACGCTGCCGCTCAGCAAAAAAGAAGGGTGAGGCGCAGCTCATCATATGATAGGTGTGGTGGGCGCCTCGCTTTTTAGGTTGTGAGGCTGCCGGCATAGCACACAGTATATTCCTCAGAAAAATGTGAAGTCAGCCGCGGTTATTTGTCCGGGCAGATTATGGTTTTATTTACATTTTCTTTCTTTTTTACTTTATGGAACTCCGCGGCAGTTCACATTTTTCTTCGGAACACACCGTGTACTCTCCGGCTAATTCAGGTTTACGAGCGAGGTGCTTTGCTACCTTGCATTCTGGCAGTGCCGGACTTATTTCACTGGCGTGAAATTTTGTCCGGCACTTTTTTCTTCTTAAAATTTAAAGCTCATTTCACTTATGCGAAATGAGCTTATTTAATAGTTATATATTGTTTATAAATATTCTGAGCCGCCTTGAAAACACAAGAAAAACTGATTTTAAATAATTACGCTTATATCATATTTACGGTTCATATTTGCTGCCGGCCGGGTCGGTTACTGTGTAGTCGCCGCCGGATATGTCGGCTGTAGTTTCAAAGTCTGTGATGTCCTGATTTACGATACCATCGAACAGGTCATATGTGAAGGTGTAGCCCTGTGCCGATACTGCTTTGACATATATTTTGATATTGCTTGCGGCTGTGACAGGGATTAAGTCTTCGATTTTGACTGTGCCTTCGAGGCTATGGAGCTTACCGTCGTCCTCTTTTGAGGCATCAGAGGTATCATTTTCCGTGTCATTCTTTGAGCCATCTTTTTTGGCATCATCCTTCCGGCTTAAGGCGGATGTGATGGAGTCTGTGTCTGCAGAGTCTGCACTGTCTGTGCCGTTTTCTGCCAACAGCTGTCGGATATCGTATGTCTTTAGCTCTGTATCTGAGCTTGCAACTACGAGCTGCACACTGTTAAAGTCAAAGTAATCATTTCCCATGACCGCTACATCTACATCTGTGCCAAGCTTTATGCTGCCATTGTCAAAGGTTGGTTTATTGGCAAGTATGCCGGATGCTACATTTTTGAACACTGATGTCACACCTTTAAACTCATCGAGCACCTCTGTGCTTCTCTTATTTCCGTCAACAAACAGAAATGTCACATTGCCTGCATAGTCCTCAGACAGTGGAAGGGTGGCCTCACCCGTATACTTGATGCCGTTTAGCTCGAGCGGTATCTCGTTTGTACCGAAAAATACACTGGTTTTTGTATCCTCTGTGTACTCCTTTGGCACCACCGAGACAGAGACTGTGTATGTCATATCGGTAAAATCTGCACTTTTTAAGGAAATATCCCAGTCTGTTATGAGGCTGGCCTCCTCCTCAAGAGTGGACTTGATATCATCCTGCATGGTCTGCACATCAGAAAGTATCACCGATGTGTTGTCTGAGGTGTATGACATCTGTGTCTCGAGCTTTTTTATCCTGTTATTAAGCAATACTGCCCCCGCAATAAGTGCGGCGAGCAGTATTATGGTAATCGCATTGAAAATATTTTTTTTCAAATTCATATTATAGTGTTATTCCTCATCTTCCTCTGCAGCTACAGCTATTCCAAGCTCCTCAAGCTGCTTTGGATCTACAGTTCCGGGTGCCTCTGACATGAGGTCCGAAGCGTCCTTTACCTTAGGGAATGCAATAACCTCCTTGATATTGTCTGTATGCAGCATATGCATGCAGATACGGTCAACACCGAAGGCAAGTCCTGCGTGTGGCGGTACACCATATGAGAATGCATCAAGCAGGAATCCAAACTGCTCATGTGCACGCTCCTTTGTGAAGCCAAGCACCTCAAACATCTTCTCCTGAATGTCATCCTGATGGATACGCACTGAGCCTCCACCGAGCTCTGTACCATTGAGTACGATATCATATGCCTTTGCACGAACTGCGCCCGGATCTGAGTCTATCTTGTCCCAATCCTCCTCCATAGGCATAGTGAATGGATGATGCATTGCCATAAATCTGTTTTCCTCATCAGACCACTCAAGGAGTGGGAACTCTGTTACCCAGAGGAAATTGTACTTGTTCTCATCAATCAGGCCAAGCTCAGCTCCGAGCATGAGACGAAGCGCTCCAAGTACATTCCATACGATTTTATTCTTGTCTGCTGCGAAAAGGAGTAAATCTCCCGGCTTTCCGTTCATCTTTGCAACAAGTGCATCAAGCTCAGCTTCTGTCATAAACTTGGCAAATGATGACTTGTATGTGCCATCCTCATTGATGCACAGATAAGCAAGTCCCTTTGCTCCACAGCCCTTTGCGTGCTCTACAAGCTTGTCAATCTTCTTACGAGGCATCTTTGCCTGTCCCTCTACATTGATACCACGGACAGAGCCACCGTTTTCAAGAGCTCCTGTGAATACTCCAAAGCCACAGTCCTTTACCACTTCCGAAACATCGCAAAGCTCCATACCAAAGCGTGTATCAGGCTTGTCAGAACCAAATCTGTCCATAGCCTCCTGCCAAGGCATACGCTTAAACGGAATCTCAACATCCACATTTATGACCTCTTTAAAAAGGTGCTTTAACAGTCTCTCATTTACCTCGATTACATCATCGATATCTACGAATGAAAGCTCCATATCTGCCTGTGTAAACTCAGGCTGTCTGTCTGCACGCAGATCCTCGTCACGGAAGCATCGTGCAATCTGGAAATATCTGTCATATCCTGAAGCCATCAGAAGCTGCTTAAAGAGCTGTGGTGACTGAGGAAGCGCATAAAAATGTCCGTGGTGTATACGGCTTGGCACGAGATAATCTCTGGCACCCTCTGGTGTAGACTTGCAAAGGATTGGTGTCTCTATCTCCAAAAATCCCTCGTTTGCCATAAAGTCACGCATCACTCGAAGCACATTGCTTCTGAGCATGAGATTTCTCTGGATATCAGGGCGTCGAAGATCCAGATAACGATATTTAAGTCTGATGTCTTCGCTGGTCTTTGAATTCTCCTCAATCTGGAATGGAGGTGTCTGTGCCTCTGAAAGCACTCTGATTGATGTAGCGATAACCTCGATATCACCTGTCTTTAAGTTCTCATTGACAGCAGCTGTTCTCTTCTGGACAGTTCCCTCAACTGCGATGACGAACTCACTTCTTAAGGTGCCTGCCTTTTCAAAGCCCTCTGCACCTACATTTTCCTCGCCGAATACAATCTGAAGTATTCCGCTTCTGTCTCTTAAATCTACGAAAATGAGACTTCCTAAATTTCTTCTCTTCTGTACCCAGCCCATCACGGTGACCTTCTCACCGATATTGGCATTTGATACCTCTGTACATCTATGGCTTCTATGTAAGCCCTGCATTGATTCTGCCATTTTATGCTCCTTATATTTCTACTATATATTTATTCTAATATCTGTTTGGTACCGCTGCTGCACAGCTAATCTGCTGCTTATCAGATTCCTATCTGTTAAAGAACTCAACAAACTCCTCGTAGCCCTCTTTCATAAGCTGCTCCTTCTGGAATTTCTTGTTCTTGTTCATACGCACAACAAGCACCTGCTGTCCGTTTGCTCTTGCGTCTTTTGCCTGGTTCATGACATCAACAAGTTTGTCTGCCGGATATTTCTTCTCAACCAGATAAGCCACCTTCTTTGGACTCTCAGGAATCTTGAAGCCACTCTCCATGAGAAGCAGGATAATTCTCTCAAAACCGATTGAAAAACCACAGGCCGGTACATCATTTCCGGTGAACTTTCCAATCATCTTGTCATATCGTCCGCCACCGCCACAGGCTGCGCCAAGCTCAGGCATTGATATCTCAAAAATAGTTCCTGTGTAGTAGCTCATTCCACGAACAAGTGTAGGGTCAAATACGAGCTCAAACTTTGCTCCCTTTGTGGCATTAACGGCCGTAGCTATCTCTGTCATATTTGTAACCACTTCTTCGTCTAAATATTCACCAAGCTTTTCTGAAAGTATATTTACACCCTCAGTGACATCCCTTGTCTGCTCCAAAAGCTTAAACAAATCAAGATATTTGTCAATATTTTCCTGTGGGTAGCCATCCTGTGCAAGCTCACTTGCAACGCCTTCCACTCCTATCTTGTCCATCTTATCGAGTGTAATAAATACGCTGTCGTAATCCGCCTCAGCGAAACCACTGTAAGCAGCCATTGCCTTTAGGATTCTTCTCTCGTTGATTCTTATCTCAAAGTTCTCGAAGCCGAGTCTGCCGATTGTGGTAGTGGTTGCTGTAATCAGCTCTATCTCTGCCAGATTGCTTGGCTCTCCGAGTATATCTATATCACACTGTGTAAACTGTCTGTAGCGGCCTCTCTGAGGTCTGTCTGCTCTCCACACACTGCCCATCTGAAGTGCCTTAAACGGCGATGGCAGGTTGTTGGCATTGTTTGAATAATATCTTGAAAGTGGCACTGTAAGGTCATAGCGCATTCCAAAGTCTACTACATCCGACTCTTCCTTTGCTGTCTCCAGATTCAGCTTCTCGCCTCTCTTCATTACCTTGAAGATCAGCTTCTCATTTTCTCCGCCCTGCTTGCTTGTGAGATTTGCTATATTCTCCATGCATGGTGTCTCTATCGGTGTAAATCCGAAGCTTCTGTATGTATCCTTGATCACACTTGTCACATAATCACGGATTTCCATCTCTGCAGGTAGTATATCCTTCATGCCGTTGACCGGCTTTTTGCTCAGTGCCATTTGGTTTCCTCCATCTATATTAAAATATTGAATTCATTAGCTATTCTATTATACTTTTCGGTTTTGCAATCGTCAAGGGTTACAGGGGATTTTGCTGTATGTGCTACAGGACGGACTGTAAGCCACGGCACCGCCAGGGCACACACATATGCTTTGCTTTCGCTACGCTTTGCCGCTAAGATACTGTACGGATTATGCTTTTTATTCTTCTATGCTTGACGAAACCGTCGAAACGCGCCTTCCATGGCGCGGTTCTCCTTGACTTGCCCTCCATGGCAAGTCATTTCTGTGCTTCATACGCATATTCCTACAGTGTCTAAGCGGCTTCGCTATTCGCTCAATCAAATGCATATGCGTGCGCCCTTGCGGTGCCGTGACTTGCAGCCCTTACTCTGTGACAGTATTTTCATTTGCACGGTTTCTTCCTAGTTTCTTCAATAAACTTGGTTGTACTGCAAAGGTAACGAGCATCTGCTGTGAAGGGTTACAAATGCTAATGTTCGTCTACTGTGGAAAATTTCAGATGCTAATGTGCTTCTACTGCGGTGAATTGCAAATGCTAATGCACATCTACTGCGGTGAATTACAAATGCTAATGCACATCTACTGTGGCGGATTGCAAATGCTAATGCACATCTACTGTGGCGGATTGCAAATTCCGCACGGTGACAAGCCCATGGATTTTGCTTCATCAAGCGTTACCTCTGTGTCACTCTTTTTCAAGGTCCGACAGCCCGCCCGGTGATATTTCTTGCCGGTTGCAGTGATATGAACCATCGTCTCGCTGTTTGAAGAATCTGCATCGCTATTTTCTGCTGCTGAGCTGTCTGAGCCTGATGATGCACTTTCTGTTGTACTGCTTGAAGAGCCGGATTCTCCTGCCCCGCTTCCATCGCTGCTCTGCGAGCCTTCATTCTTCGGTGTATCCGTCTGAGCGCTCTGCTTCTGCGGAGTGGTGCCATCCAGCCAGCTGTCACCATTCTCATAGTTTATTCCAACTCCGGGCTGCACATTATAGCAATAGACATTAAAAAGTATGCCGCCACCGTTATCCTCAACCGACTTTGCCTCTATGAGAACGCCGTTTGCAACTAGATTGCTGCCCGAGAACATAGGAGTCACCCTGTAAAGCACATGATTTCCTGTATTGTTTACATAATCCGCTACCAGATTCTCAAACGGCAGCATGCCCTCCACATTCAGGTATCTCGTACCGGTAATAAGATTCTTCGGATTGGCATTCTCGCCGGCAAGCTGATAGCCAATAAGATGACAGCGATTATATAAATACCTGTCCTTTATCACATCATACTTCACCGTATGCCAGCCTGATGGCTTTATCATGCCTATCTTGCCACGCTCCTCAGTCGGCATGATATCCTTGCAGATATTGGCATAAGCCACACCGCATCTGCCAAGTGAATCCAAATCACTGTAATTTTCAAAAGCAGTGGTAATCATATCGCTGTCCGTAAAAAAAGGCTCATTATTGTTGACAGCCACGTATGCCTTGCCATCATATGCAGGAATCGCATCAAGGGAAACGTAAGAATTGTTGTTTACAAGATCCTCCTGTGACCCATCCACTTTATCCTTGCTGCCTAAAGCACCGGAAGAATCCTCACCTGCCACTTCAGCTACTGCGACATGCCCGGCACCTTCAGTGCCGGATAAATCAGCGGAGGCACAGCCTGTAAAAATTGTAGCAATTGCAAGTAATTCACATAGTGTAATTGCAGCTGTTTTCCTTAACTTTAGCCATATGTTCATATAAAATCACTCTTTCTATCAATCGATTGATATTGGATTTTCCCTAATTACAATAAATTAAATAAATACTTAAATTACTAAACCTAATATACTTTTATTTCCTCACTTTATTTATTATAGCAAACATTTGTTTGTTTTTCAACCCTTGCTGTAAAGCTATGCATTTCACACTATTGGGGTATGTTAGCGACTTTCCCCGATAGTACGCGCCTATGTCGCGTAAACTAAAAAAAGGTTTCGAGCAAATACTCGAATCCTTATAAATACCAGCTTATTAAACTATCATTTAAGATTGCTCGATGATACTAACAACTCTTGAACTTCTTTTTAGAAAATATACACACAATCAAAACCTATATGTATATTTTCTAAAAAATAAAAAAGAAGCCAGACGCATCCAACTCTCTTAGGCATAGTCCGCAGACGTCCGCCGCAATTCTGTAATATTATGCCATGATGAAAACTTTTATGCAATAGCACTTTTAAAGTTTCCACAAATATTTTTGAAGTTACTGTTCACACCTAACAGTATGACCAGCGACGCTCTTAGGTGGATTACCACCACAGCGTAAGGGCCGTAAGCCCCGCCTGGCGGGTGCACACGGATTCTCGTGAGAGCGCATAGCGAAGCTGTTTAGATACTGTAGGATTATGCCCGTGAAGCACAGAAATCCGCAGCCATGGACGGCTGGGGAAGGCGTTATGCGCCACGGACGGCGCATAAAAGCCGGTTTCGTCGAGCATTGAAAACCCAAAAGCATAATCCGTACAGTATCTTAACAGCGCAGCGTAGCGAAAACGAGAGTCCGTGTGCACCACGACCGGGCGAGGCTTACGGCCCAAACCAACTAAAAAAGCCACCCAGGCATAACACCCGGTGTGGCTTTTAATCATGTATTATGAAATTATGTGAATCACCTAATGTGAATCAACACTGCTATATTGCAGAACAAATCTACTCGCAAAGCTTAGAAAACTCATCCGCAACAAACTGAACCTTGGTTCCGATAATAACCTGAACAGAATTCTTGCCAGGCTTCATAACGCCTGCAACACCTGCAGATTTAATCTTCTTGTCATCAACCTGAGTGATATCCTTAACCTCAAGTCTAAGTCTTGTGATGCAGTTATCAATGCTTGCAATATTGTCTTTGCCACCGCAGCCCTCAAGAATAGTCTTTGCTACTGCTGTGTAGTCATTGTTAGAAAGCACTGCCTTCTTCTCTGCCTCGACATCATCGTCCTCTCTACCAGGGGTCTTAAGATCCCATTTCTTGATAGCGAAATAGAATACAATGTAGAATACGATAAAAGCTGCGATTCCAAGAGGAATGATGAGCCATGTCTTTGCTGCAGCCGGAAGTGAAGATGAGAATAATAAATCCATCGCGCCGGCTGAGAATGAGAAGCCTGCTCTAAATCCAAGAGCTACTGTAATCATTGTGAAAATACCATAAAGTAAAGCATAAATCACATAGAGAACAGGAGCAAGGAACATAAATGCAAACTCGAAAGGCTCTGTAACACCACAGATGAATGCACAGATAGCTGCAGAAGCAAGGATACCGATGGCAGCCTTTTTCTTAGCAGGCTTTGCACACTTAACCATGGCAAGTGCTGCACCAGGAATACCAAACATCATACATGGGAAGAAACCTGACATGTACATTCCGAGGCTCCATGAAACATCCTTTGATGTCTCGCCTGCCCAGAAATGAGAAAGGTCTCCAAGTCCGATAGTATCGAACCAGAATACGTTGTTTAATGCGTGGTGTAATCCTGTAGGGATTAACAGACGGTTCAGGAATGCATAGATACCTGCGCCGACTACGTCAAAACCAACGATTGCTTTACCGATAGCTACAAGAGCACCGAAAAGTAATGGCCATACAAACAGTAATACTACAGATACAAGGATTGAAACAACACCTGCGATAATTGCTACGCAACGCTTGCCGCTGAAGAATGACAGCCAGTCAGGAAGCTTTGTATCCTTAAATCTGTTGTAACACAAAGAACCAATAACACCGGCTAAGATACCGATAAATGGGTTTGCAATCTTGTCGAATGCAAGTGTCTTTGTAGCGCTGTCAGCGATAGATGGCATGATTTTTGTAACAAAGTCTGTAGACAGGAGTGTTGTCATCATCAGCCATGAAGCTAAAGCTGCAATACCGCCGGTACCGTCGTTCTTTTCCGACATACCGACACCAACGCCGATTACAAAAAGGATGGCCATGTTGTCAATCAAAGCGCCCCCTGCTTTAACTAAAAACAGACCTATTAAATTACGTACACCCTCGATGTCACCACCCTGCATGGTTGCAGGACATAAATAATATCCAATACCCATGAGGATACCACAGATAGGAAGTACTGCTACGGGAAGCATTAAAGCTTTACCCAGTTTTTGAAGAAATTTCATAAATTTCCCCTCCTTTACATTATGTATACTAAACTGGAGATACTCCAATAAAGTTCGTTATTATTATACAAATCTACGCGAGACTTAAAATCTCATCACCGGCGGATACATCACCCTCTTTGAGCATCTTTATCTCACTATAATCAGCAGTGTTGCCAATTAAAACCGGAGTAATGACATTAAGATCTGCTGCCTTAATCTGCTCCAGGTCAGCCTCCATCAAAAGGTCGCCCTTCTTCACCTGATCACCAACGGAAATATGTGATGTAAAAGGAGCCCCCTTTAGTACCACTGTATCCAGACCAATGTGCAAAAGCAGCTCGACTCCCTGAGTGGTCGTCATGGTAAAAGCATGCAACGTATCAAATACAGCTGTCACCTCACCATCCGCCGGAGCGTAAAACCTGCCCTCAGAAGGAATCACGGCCACGCCGTCTCCCAATATCTTCTCAGAAAATGTAGGATCCGGAACCTCTGTAATAGGAACCACTCTGCCGTTGCACGGAGAACAGATCACCTTTCCCTTTGATTTATTCTTAAAAAAACCTAACATGATATCTCCTTTCCGTCGATATACACACTCACAATATCCAAATCATCATTGAGAAGCACAAAATCTGCTCTCTTTCCTGCAGAAATGCTGCCTGCTTCATCATAGATGCCAATCTCCTTAGCAGGATTGGCTGTAGCACACATAATTGCCTCCTCAAGCGGAATACCTGCCTGCCTTACTGTGAAACGCATACAATCCATCAGATTGGTTGCCGAACCGGCAATTGTCCCATCATGGAGTGTAGCAAGCGGACCTCTGACCGTCACTGCCTGTCCACCGAGTGTATACTCGCCATCCTCAAGCCCTGTGGCTCTCATGCTGTCACTTATTAAAATCATGCGCTCAGCCCCAAACATGGCAAATGTCGCCCTGATAACCGACGGATGAATATGCACTCCGTCACAAATGAGCTCTGCATGACATTTTTTTGAATCTCTCACAGCCCCGATAACTCCCGGATTTCTGTGATGAAGCGGTGGCATCGCATTATACAAATGTGTAGCATGGCTTGCACCATGCTCAATAGCCTCTACTGCGGTGTCATAATCCGCCGCTGTGTGTGCTATTGAAACCACAACACTTCCTCTTACCCTGTCTATAAAATCAATCGCGCCCGGCTCCTCCGGAGCGATATCTACAAGCTTTATCAAGCCATGGGCCGCATCCTGAAGCTCACAGAAATAATCATAATCACATCGTATGATATTCTCTGCCGCCTGTGCGCCCTTTTTAGAAGGACTGATAAAAGGTCCCTCCATATTGATACCTACAAGATGTGCACCACCATGATAATTATAATCACCGGCATTTTTCATGACACTCAAAAGCTCATCCCTTTGAATGGTCATAGTAGCCGGACACACGCTCGTCACTCCGACAGAAGCCTCGTATGCTGTAATCACATCAAGTGCCTCTGTGGTACCGTCACACATATCAGCTCCCTTGCATCCATGAAAATGAATATCCACAAGACCCGGTATCATGATAAGACCTGATGCATCTATAATCTCCTGCGATTCGCTGTCATTAGCCGCGTCCGTGTCAGCTGTTCTCTCCAAAACACTGTCAAAACGGCCATCCTTAACGACAACATCGCCTTGCATGAAGCTGCCATCCTCTGTAAATACCCTTGCATTTTTTATTATCATATACATGCACCTTCTCAACTAAAAAACATCTACAAACAACTCAATGCAGCCTCATCCGCTACAAGCGTAACATCATTGTGCAGCTGCAATACAGAAGCCGGCACCTGTGGTGTAATCGGTCCAAAGAAAGCCTTGTGAACAATCTCTGCCTTATCCTCACCACTTGCAACAATAAGAATCTTCTTAGCCTGCATGATGGTCTTGATGCCCATTGTATAAGCCTGCTTCGGAACATCATCAGCCGATGCAAAAAAGCGCTTATTAGCCTCAATAGTAGACTCTGTAAGATTCACACAGTGTACCTGCTTGTCAAAAGACTCGCCCGGCTCATTAAAACCGATATGACCATTGTGTCCGATACCAAGAAGCTGTAAATCAACACCGCCAAGAGACTGAATCAGCTCTGTATAGCGCTTGCACTCCTTCTGTGAATCCGGCTCCATGCCGTTTGGCAGGTGAGTATTCTCAACCGGAATATTCACATGATCAAACAAATTCTGATGCATAAAATAATAGTAGCTCTGGTCATTCTCACGGCTTAATCCCTTGTACTCATCAAGATTCACCGTCATAACCTCTGAGAAGTCCAAATCCCCCTTCTTGAACCACTCAACGAGCTGCTTATACAAGCCGATAGGTGTAGAGCCTGTAGCCAGTCCCAATACACAATTAGGCTTCATAATCACCTGTGCCGATACGATATTTGCAGCCTTTCTGCTCATATCTGCATAATCCTTAGCATGATATATTCTCATGAAAAATCCCCCCAATTCGTAAAATATGCCCAATACTTTCTGCACAACCTTCAAATGTGCTGCTTGATTGCATATATGCATTTTACCCCATATAGTACATTTTGTCCAGTACTTTTTGTCATATTTTGCACATTTTATAAAAAAAATATTAAATTTTAATGCGGTGAAGTGGTAAAATTGCATAAAAATTCACTTCACCCGAATCTATAATTTCTTACCTACCACCCTGCATCTCTTTCTGCAGAACTAAAATAATCCGTTACACTTATATCTAATATAGCGGATTACCCTGTAAAATACAATTATTTATAATCTTGAGTGTCCAGCCATAGACCATCATACTGTCATTATTAAGAGAAAATGACAGCATATTTTTATCAGAGAGCAGTGAATTACTTTGTCCCATATGTCAGAAAGGCGGTCTTGTCTTCCGTGATTAGCATTGTAAGCAGATAAGCACAAAAGAAACCACCGCAGGAATTTAGCTTAGTTAAAGCGTTAAATTCTGCGGTGGTTTTAATTATGCAGTCTTTTTAATTTCTATATCCATAATACCAATACCAATATAGCGCGTTCACCAGATTTTTTAATTCCGCAGATGAATTTCCACTATTAATGACCTTCTGTGAATAGCTGAACGGACCATAGTCCAGCTCGAAAATACAGGCCTTATTCTTTTCGGTGACTTTGCATGCAAAAATACTATTCAGGTTGCGTGCCATTATTCCGTTTATATCTACACAATACACCCCATCTGAAGCCTTTTTAGGTGTCAGACTGACTTCATTGCCATCTGCATTAACATAGCTGAACTTGTAATTGTTTATATCACAGCCTTCGTTCACCATAAAATAATGTCTTACTGTCATCTCAGACTTACATATCAGAGAGCTTCCGTAATATGTCAGTCCATTACTCTGACTATTTGCACTATCTGTTTTAATAACAGCCTTATATGCAGCAAAATCAGCTGCTGCGACAATTTTATCGGTATCGCTTAAAATAGCGTTTGCCGGCTTGCCTGTATTATATTTAAAGAAGCTCTGCGCTGCCGTTCCATAGTTTAAGAGTGCCTTCACCAGCTTAATGGTTTCTTCCGGATACTCGTTTGATTTTGACAGGAGCTCGGTGGCATATTCTTTTACACTGTAAGTGTATTCATTTCCACTATTACCATCCACCACCATTTTGGCTTTAACAGTATCTGACATCTGTGCAGCATTTAGTGGACATGCAAACTTATATATAACCTTTCCGTTTTTCTCAACAGGGATTGCATCGTTTACGCTGACCTTGTATGGCTGGCTATTATTCACCGTAAACTCCATATATGCGTTGCTGTTTGATTTGATACTTTCAGGAAGCTCCATATAGTAGTTCATATCAATATTATCTTTTAAAGTAAGGCTCCTGCCAACAAGCTTCTCAGAATCTTTTTCTACATTATTGGCGGTAAATGCTTTAATACAGAAATTACCATACACATTCTGATAATTCCAATTACGGGAATATGCCAACCCTGTACCATAGAAATAATAGCTTGCCGTATTATCACTTGACACATGATTCTCCCACACCATTTCATTATTATAATTTACATCACCGGTCATCGCTGCCTCAATGTCAATGGCAGGTGTATCAGTAGTCACTACAACCGAATAGCTTGTCCCAGGCTTCAGATTAACCGCTGCTTTAAGTGGAATGGTATATACTCCGGCATAGGTTGTCTGCCCTGTAGTGGTAGCAGTCTCCTGCTTTGTTCCGCTGGTTGGCTTTGTCTTATCCTTTAAATCTGTATATATCTCTATTGTATAACTGTCTCTTATACACATCTCCGAGCCCACGAGACTGCAGCTAATCTCG
>ENA-OZGD01000317-OZGD01000317.1-human-gut-metagenome-genome-assembly--contig:-NODE-317-length-24598-cov-10.920996_pt1 | contig 24598 bp, 20 predicted proteins | sample MGYA00244653_ERZ653652 | MGnify/ENA primary metagenome ERZ653652 (study PRJEB26926, sample SAMN06164983) | human gut metagenome | biome: ENVO:00009003; feature: ENVO:2100002; material: ENVO:00002003... | reverse complement strand
CTTATCGTCGGCAGCGTCAGATGTGTATAAGAGACAGTAATAATACAACTCAGAATAATTATAGCTGTTGTAACTAATACCACATAATAACTCCCTAAGCCAGCCTCATTATTTTTCATTACCAGAAATACCTCTGTTAATAAAATAAAAAAGAATAATCCGATTAATAACAGATGGTTTTTAAATTGCATATCACATGTTAATTTTGATTTTTTAAGAATAAACAAACCTGCAACAAATACTAGAACATTAGCTATCAGAGCAACCGGATAAAAATTCCAGCCGTTTTTATCAAAGTATCTTAACAAACTGACGCATAGCACATAATATATAACCAGCGTGGCAATTGTCTGTAATAAAACACTACTCTTCAATGGAAACGTATGCTCTTTTCCTTCTTTTGAATCTTTGTATAAATTTCTCGCGATATCAAACGGTTTTCCTAAGCCGGAACATATTTCGTACTCGCTTTTTTCAGCCATTTCTTCATTTTCGAACCATTCTTCATAGTCTTTAATTAAACTATCACAGTCATCATCCCCAAAATAAAATGATAAGCTAATATAAAGTTTCTCCAAAAATTTCTTTTTTGAATTTTGCTTTTGCATTATAACACCCTCTCTACTGATTAACACTCTACTGTTTATTAGTCACTAGTTAAGTATAATATATTTCATATCTTGCATTTTGTCAATACAAAAATCATGGGACTACAATATATCGCAGTCCCATGATTCTAACTATATCTTATATTTTTGTTTGTAACTATTTAAGTCTTAAGTCACATTGAGAACAAGAAAATCTACATCTCAATTGCAATCGTATATGACTTCTCAAATTTCTCACCCTGTGCCAGTGAATTACCATACTCCCTGTCCTTTAATTCTCCGGCAAAGCCTGCTCTGTCACATCGACCGTACCACGGCTCAATACAGATAAACGGTGCTCCCATTCCTGCCGGTGACCACAGACCAAATAAAGGCGCATCAAATGACACCGTAAGGTATGGCTTCTTATCCGGTGTACACAGGCTCACCTTTGAAGCCTGTCTGTTTTCTATTATGAGCGCATCCTTATCAAACATATGCTCATCTATCTGACAGTATCCATCCGCATCCACATTAAGCAGATTGTCATCCTTGTCTAAAAGTCCTCCGTCACAGATAAGTCCGTAGGTGATTGCTTTGTCTGTGTCAAGCTTCAGATAATAGTCTGACTGTTTTCCCAGCTCTGCGACCGGACACATAAATGCCGGATGACCACCTATTGAGAAAAGTAAATCCTTTTTCGCAGGATTAGTCACCCTCCAGGTCACTTTTATCTCACTGCCTGAGAGCTTATAGCCGATTTCGAGCACAAACTCAAACGGATATTTTGCAAGAGTCTCATCATTTGATTTAAGTGAAAACCATGCCTCATCCTTTGTCTGTGACACAAGCTCAAACTCCATATCCCTTGCAAAGCCGTGCTGTCCCATCGGATAATCTGTCCCATCAACGGTAAACTTCTTGTCCTTTAAGCTGCCGACAAACGGGAAAAGCACCGGTGCGCTTCTCTTCCAGTATTTCTCATCGGCATCCCACAGATACTGTGTACCAGTTTCCTTGCCGGTGATGCTTTTAAGCTCTGCTCCGAAGCTGTTTATCGTGAGCTCAAGTGATTCATTTTCCAGTTTAATCTCCATCACATATCTCCTTTTATGTTTTTTATAACTATTCAATCAGTTTTTTTACATCACAAGCAGTCCAATTACCCTGACAATAAATGCTGCCACCCATGCAATCGCACACTGCAAAAGCACCACGCTGACTGCCCACTTTGCACCCAGCTCTCTCTTTATGGATGCTATAGCAGCCACGCAAGGGCTGTAGAGCAGCGAGAACACCAGAAGAGATGCAGCTGAAAGTGTTGTGAGTGCTGTCGTAACAGTTCCGCCAAACAGTATCTCAAGTGTTGATACCACGCTCTCCTTTGCCATGAGTCCGCTGATAAGTGATGTGCATATACGCCAGTCTCCGAGTCCCAGAGGCTTAAAGACAGGCACGATAACACTTGAAATAGCGGCAAGCATGCTGTCCTTTGAGTCTGTTACCATGTTAAAGTGTATGTCAAAGCTCTGTAAGAACCATATAAGCATTGTTGCAATAAGTATTACTGTAAATGCCTTCTGCAAAAAGTCCTTTGCCTTTTCCCAGAGCAGCTGGCACACATTCTTGGCACCCGGCATCCTGTAGTTTGGCAGTTCCATGACAAACGGCACTGCGTCACCCCTGAACAGAGTCTTTCTGTAGATAAATGCGAAAAGTATTCCTACAATTATGCCAAGGAAGTACAGTCCTCCCATGACAAGTCCGCCATGCTTCGGGAAAAATGCACTAACAAAGAATGCATAAATTGGCAATTTTGCCGAACAGCTCATAAACGGTGTGAGGAGTATAGTCATTCTACGGTCCCTCTCACTTGGCAGTGTACGTGTCGCCATGACAGCTGGCACCGTACAGCCGAAGCCTATGAGCATTGGTACTATGCTTCGTCCGGAAAGTCCTATCTTACGAAGGAGCTTGTCCATGAAGAATGCAACCCTCGCTATGTATCCGCTGTCCTCCATGAGGGATAAGAAAAAGAACAGTGTCACGATAATCGGCAAAAAGCTTAATACGCTTCCGACACCCTGAAAGATGCCGTCTATTACCAGTCCGTGCAGCACCTCATTCACGCCTGCCGCTGTGAGTGCCTTATCCGTAAGCGCGGTCAGTGCTCCTATGCCCTGCTCCAAAAGCCACTGAAGGCCTGCTCCAATTACGTTGAAGGTGAGATAAAATACAGCAAGCATTATCACTATAAAGCATGGTATTGCCGTGTATTTGCCTGTAAGAACACGGTCGATGCGCTCACTTCTGATACGCTCCCTGCTCTCCTTCGGTTTTACCACGGTGCTCTCGCATATTTTCTCAATAAATGTAAAGCGCATATCCGCAATTGCAGCGCTTCTGTCAAGACCTCGCTCCTTCTCCATCTGGACAATCAGATGCTCTATTGCCTCTTTCTCATTCTCATCAAGATGAAGCTGCTCTAATATAAGTGCATCTCCCTCGATAATTTTGGTAGCAGCAAAGCGAATCGGAACTCCGGCGAGCTTTGCATGATCCTCAATCAGGTGACTGACCGCGTGTATACATCTATGCACGGCACCGCCAAAATCATTCTCATCACAGAAATCCTGTCTGCCCGGGCGCTCCTGGTACTTTGCAATGTGTATCGCATGGCGCACCAGCTCATCAACACCCTGATTCTTTGCGGCAGAAATCGGTACAACAGGCACTCCTAACAGTCCCTCGATTTTATTTACATCGATTGAGCCTGAGTTTGCCGTCACCTCATCCATCATATTTAGAGCGATAACCATCGGTATATCCATCTCAAGAAGCTGCATGGTCAGATACAGGTTTCTCTCGATATTTGTCGCATCTACGATATTTATTATGGCCTTTGGCTTGTTATCGAGCACAAAGTTTCTCGACACAATCTCCTCACTCGTATATGGGCTCATTGAGTAAATGCCCGGTAAATCTGTGATTGATGTATCCGGATGTTCTTTAATAGAGCCATCCTTTCTGTCCACCGTCACTCCCGGGAAATTGCCCACATGCTGGTTTGAGCCTGTAAGCTGGTTGAAAAGTGTTGTCTTGCCGCAGTTTTGGTTTCCCACAAGTGCATATGTGAGCTTCTCACCATCCGGAAGGGGATTGCCGCTGCCTTTCACATGGTATTTACCCTCCTCACCAAGTCCGGGATGGGCTGTGTTGCTTATCTTTTTAGGACCCTCATGCTTTCTTGAACGGCTATCAATTAATTCTACCTCAATCTGTGCCGCATCATCAAGCCTCAATGTGAGCTCATAGCCGTGCACCTGAAGCTCCATCGGGTCTCCCATCGGTGCAAATTTGATAACTGTTACTTCAGCTTTTGGGATTACTCCCATATCCAGGAAATGCTGGCGCAGTGCGCCCTCACCGCCTACTGTAAGTATTCTGGCACTCTGTCCTATGCCAAGTTCTTTTAGTGTCATTTTATCGCTTCCTAGTGTATTTATTGATAATTTTTCTCAACTTATCACAGATATCTTACCACAAAGCGTGTGCCACTGCATTCATTTTTTTCATTTAATACATCTTTTTTACAATCCTCCACAAGGATATATCCATTGTCATGACGCACAATTGCTTCCGCAAGCGAAAGTCCTATGCCGATGCTGTCTGCCGGCTGTCCGCTGCCGCTGTAAAAACGCGTAAAAATATGCTTTTTGTCCTCATCACTTATGGTCTCTCCATCGTTTTGCACTGTTATCTCTGCATACATCTCATACCTGTAAAAACCTATCTTTACCTCACTCTCTGCGTGCTCAACTGCATTTTTTACTATGTTTGTAATGGCCTCACACTGCCAGTATGCATCAGCATGTATACAGGCATCCTTATCAGAGCCTTCATCTATGGACAGCCTTATGTCTCTCAAATCGCAAAGTGCCATCACATTGTCAGCTGCCTCAGACACAATTTCAGACAGCAGCGTATCCTTCTCATCAAACTCCACAACATCCGCTTCAAGCCTTGAAAGCTTTAAGATAGCCTGCACCATATGCGATATATTATCCACATCGCGCTTTGCCCTGCGCATTATCCTGTTTCTGTTTTCAGATGCCATATCAGGATTTCCTTCCAGATTTTCCAGATTTATCGAAAGTGATGTGAGCGGTGTCTTAAGCTGATGCGATATGTCAGAAAGCGCATCCTTTAGCAAAAGCTTGTCTGCCTTTGCATTTTCTGCAGACTCCCTCAAATAGATTGCTGTCTTGTAAAGCTCTCCCTTTAGTATAGAAATCTCTCCCTCTGTGCTATCTGCCATAAAAAGTCTGTAGTCTCCCTGATTTATGCGGCGCAGATAATCCGCAGCCTGTCTGACCTGTCTTTTAAAGCTAAATCTTATAAGCACAATGTAAAGGCAAAAGCCCCCTGCAAAAAGCACAACAAGAAATATGTCTAGCCAAAGCGCTCCTTTAAGCGCTTTTTCATTTGACAAAACCGCGGAATCCTTTTCCATATCAATGCCGTATTTTTTTAAGAGCGTCTCTGCGCTTTTTAAATTTGTATAATCACTATCGAAGCTGCTGTCATTTAGAATCGCGGCTATGCTGCCATCTGATACATCGGGATATTTTTCATGAATGAGTGCACATAGCTTAGCCACTGTGGCGTTATAGTTTTTCGTATATGCCCTGTACTGGAAAAAGACGGTAAAAGCCATAACCGTCACACTTATACATGTATATATTATCGCAAAATACACAAAATGTTTTCTGTTCTCTAAATTATATTTCTTCTTTCTCATGCTTTCCCCCGGGAACTGTCTCTGTCGGTCGATACTGTTTAAAGAGCTTCATCTGAATCAACACGATACCCGATTCCCTTCACAGTCTTTATCACATCCTCACCAAGCTTTGCCCTGATGCGCTTCATATAGACAGTCACTGTATGGTCGTACACATCGTTGCCTGTTGCCTCCCAGATGCAGTCAAGCACGGCATTTCTGGACACAGCCTTGTCGTGATTGGTGAAAAGCAGATCAAGTATGCGGTTTTCAAGACTTGAAAGAGCAATCACCTGTCCAGCCCTTCTTGCTTCCTTTTTGTCCAAATCATAGCTTATGCTTCCTGCGTGTATGACAGATGAACTGTCATCACTTTTCCTTCGTAAAAATACGCGGTTTACTCTCGCCACAAGCTCTCTTACTGAAAAAGGCTTTGTGATGTAATCCTCCGCTCCAAGCTCAAGTCCCTTTACTATATCATTTTCCTCATCCCTTGCGGTAAGAAAAATCACCGGTGTTTTTTCTTTTTCCAGCCTTTCGCTGTAAAAATCAAAGCCGTTCCCATCCGGAAGCGACACATCAAGCAGCACAAGGCCGGGGTGCTCACTCAAAAGCGCCCCAGCCTCCTTTAAATTGCCTGCTGTCAAAAGCTCATATTCAGGTTCTGTAAAGGTATCACACAGTCCCTCTGTTATTCCTTTATTGTCCTCTATGAGAAGTATTTTTTTCATATCAGCTCCCGCATTTCCTACAGATTTTCATTCTTGATTGTCTCAATAATGTTATTGTGTCTAAGCTTCGTCATTGATAGTTTCATGATAGCATAAATCAGCATTATTACAACCACTATACACAATATAATTGCTTTATACGGCAGCTCATAAATGATTGCATCATCCATCCTGTTCATCATAACACATAAGAGATAGCTTATTAAAATACCAAGCGGTACACCTATTACAAGTGCCTTTACAGATATAAATACACTCTCGAGCCTGACCATTCCAGCAAACTGCTTATCTGTCATTCCAATGCTTCTTAGTGTTGCAAACTCGCGGCTTCTAAGCTCCATTCCGGTGCTTAAGGTATTGATGATATTTGTGATTCCTATTAAGGCAATAACCACAATAAGTCCGTATGCAAATACTCCAAGCAGTGTAAAGAGAGACTTTTCATCGCGCATCTCCTTATCCAGATTGCTGACATAAAAACTAATCTGCGAATACTCAGTATTTCCTTCCGTCTCCTTTTCGAATGTATCCTGATATTCATCTGCATTTTCTGCAACCACATATGCCGAATATGACGCATGTCCCGGTTTAATCTCATTACCGTTCTTGCCGTCAGCCCATAGGCTTTCAAAGCCTTTTTGGTTCATAAACAAAAGCGTGGTATTGCCGTAGCCCTTATAGCCTATTGGTACCTTGTCTGTGACACCTGCAATAGTTACATCCACAGGCTTTCTGACTCCGTTATTTATTGTTTCCTCGTCAACGTATCCACTGTTATCCTCTGTGCCGCTTTCAGTATCACCTTCCACTGCATTATTATCATCTGTGCTGCTTTCAGTATCGCCTTCTGCTGCATTGTCATCAGAAGAAGCATCATCATAAACATTATAGCCACACTCGATTGTATCTCCTGCTTTATATTTGTACAGCTCCATCTCTTTTTTGACGTATTTTGAGCTATTCTCATTATACACATCAAATGTGCCTTTATTCACAAGAATTGCTCCTGCAGCTGCATTTTTTATACCTGCGTCAGACGCATACTTATCATACGATTTGTCATCCAAAACCGTGATTAAAACCATTTGCGAGACATCCTCACTGTCATCATAAACCTGCCTGCAATACTCTCCATATTCCTTTGTGTACTCAGGCTTATCTACATCGAAATCATAGCCTGCTCCAACCAGATAATCCTCAGCTCCTTCAATGCCACTCAAAAGCTTAGAGAACTTTTCAATATCAATGTCTTTTTTACATGACATATTTATTCCGATATTGTAATCTGCTGATGCATATGACATCCCAACCATGCTAAAGGCCATAGACATAAAGTATGATATCACAATAAAGGTTACTGAGCAGATGACAATAGATGTCACTGTGGTTCTGTACTTTTTATTGTTCCTCTTTATATTCTTATATGAGATAACGCCTCCGATACCCCAGATTCTGCCTATAATCGCCGGTGTCTTAAGCTTTGATGACTTTATTTTAATCTCCTTTGTGTTTCTTATTGCTTCAAGCGGTGTAACCTTTGCAGCCCTTCTTGCACTGCCTGTTGCTGAGAAATAAATGGTTGCTATACTCAGTATCACAGCAAGAATAAGTGCAGGCAGGGAAGTATGAAAGCTCAAAGCAAAGTTAAGCCAGCCTGCTGACAGCGCATTTACCACCTTGACAAGTATGAGCGATGCCAAAATACCGCTCATGGTACCCACCGGAATACCAACCACTCCAAGCATTGCTGCCTCTGTCTTAACACTGCTTTTTATCTGGCGTCTCGTAGCACCCACGCTTGCAAGCATGCCATACTGCCTGATTTTTTCAGTGATTGATATGTTGAAGCTGTTTTTGATACAGTACACTGATGTCAGTATAATTATCAAAGCCACAACAGTGGCCACTGTAAACAGTGCTTTAAATGTGCCGTCAATCGGGAAAACACACTCATAGCTTATAAGGTATCCATTCATATATATATCATATTTTGCATTTTCCATCTCTTTAAGAAACCTGTCACTCTCCTCAGCAGACATTTCAACAGATGAATTATTCGCTTTCGCAAACAGCTTTTCATCCACACCAATTATATCAGCAGTCACAGCATCCTTGTTTCTTAAAGCCTTTTTAGTATATCTGCTGTACACTGTGAGTGTAGTGTCAGCTTCGCTTGCCTCACTCTTTGTGCCATTATCAATTGCTGCCAGTTCATCAGAGTATGTGACAAATGTATATCCGGCGGCACTATAGTCCTCCATTCCATAGCCCGGTCTTTCCATGATGCCTACCACCTTGTAGTGCTTTGTCACAGTATCGGTAAGTGTCTCTGCCTCATTCTCATATGCGCTGTTTTCCGATATTACACCTTCGGTGTTTGAATCATATCGCTTTCCGACATCCAGTGTTATCTCATCTCCCACCTTTATGTCGATTCGTCCGTTTGTCTTTAAGTGCCTTGGAATGACTATCTCATCCTCATTTTTTGCCATGCGTCCCTCTATCAGTTTAAAGCAGCCTCTCTCAAAGCCGGCCTCATCTGTTGCCATGACATATGCATACGGCTTATCCTCATTCTTGCAGCCGTCTAGCTTTGCAAAGCCCATTCCCATTGTCTCAAATGTGCTTTCAATATTTCTGTTGTTTTTAAACTCCGAAAGCTCAGACATTTTCACATTCGAAAATTTCACATGAAAGTCGCCGCCCTTTTGCTTCTGGTATTCAATCATACTGTACTGAAAGCTTGACACAAGTGTGACAAGCGCCGACAAAAGCGCTGTTGCAAGAATTATTCCGACTATCGTGACAATAGTTCTTTTCCTGTTGAGCTTTAAGTTTTTTAATGTGAGTGTCTTCATCAAATTCATCTGATTTTACCATCCTCTATCATTATTGTGCGGTCAGCCGCCTTTGCAAGCTCCATATTGTGTGTAATCATAATGATTGTCTGGTTGAGCTCACGGTTTGAGGTCTTTAAGAGATGCATAATCTCGTTGCTGGCCTTGGTATCCAGGTTTCCGGTCGGCTCATCCGCGAGCACTATAGATGGTCTCGTAATCAGGGCTCTTCCTATAGATGTGCGCTGCTGCTGTCCACCTGAGAGCTCATTTGGCAGATGAGTACGTCTCTCTGTAAGTCCAAGGCGCAAAAGCATGTCATCCATCTGTGCTTTTTCCACCTTTCTTCCATCAAGCTCCATCGGAATTGCCATGTTTTCCTCCACATTTAATATAGGTATCAGATTATAAAACTGATAAATGATGCCTACCTGTCTTCTTCTGAATATAGCAAGCTCATCATCATTCATTGCAAAAATATCAGTGCCGTTTATATACACCTTTCCGCTTGTTGGCCTGTCAACACCTCCGAGCAGATGAAGCAGTGTGGATTTTCCGGAGCCGCTCGCCCCGACTATTGCCACAAACTCTCCCTTTTCCACGCAAAGTGACACATCGTCCAAAGCCTTGACCTGATTTTCTCCGGCTCCATATATTTTTGATAAGTGTTCTACTCTAAGCAGTTCCATTTAATTCTCCTTTTCTTCTCTATACATTTTTGAGTGCTGTGCGGTCTGTCCTTTAAAGTTCAGCCGCCCCGCGATACAAGTGTATAATACATTATGTAAAGTTACAGGTAGGTTACTTTTAAAAAATATTACAGCATAATATAAAAACTCCGGTCAGAACAAAAAATTTTCTGTGCCGGAGCTTATATGTTATATGTTTTATAATTATCTATGCCAATAATTATTTCTGCTTATATGAAGCCAAAAAGTCTGCAAGCTTGCCTGTGGCATCCTTTAATATCTCTGTTCGAGGCAGATATACCACTCTGAAGTGATCCGGCTTATCCCAGTTAAAGCCGCCGCCGTGGATTATGAGTATCTTCTTCTCACGAAGCAGATCCAGTGCAAACTGTTCATCGTTTGTGATGTTGAACCTTGCAGTATCAATCTTTGGGAATATGTAAAATGCTGCCTTTGGCTTTACTGCCGAAATTCCCGGTATATCGTTTAATGCCTTGTAGACGTACTCTCTCTGCTCATAGATTCGTCCGCCCGGCACAATATACTCGCCTACACTCTGATATCCGCCTAAAGCCGTCTGCACTATCGACTGCGCCGGAACATTCGAGCAAAGACGCATGTTTGAGAGCATGTTGAGACCCTCGATATAGTCCTTTCCGAGCGCCTTGTTGCCGCTTAAAACCATCCATCCGATACGATAGCCTGCTATCATATGTGACTTAGAAAGACCGCTGAAGGTCACACAGAAGAGGTCCGGTGCAAGCGACGCAATAGACACATGCTCATAGTCATCCATCACCAGCCTGTCATATATCTCATCCGAAAAAATCATGAGCTCGTGCTCTCTTGCCACATCAACTATCTGCTGCAGCACCTCCCTCGGATAGAGCGCTCCCGTAGGGTTGTTAGGGTTTATTATTACGATGGCCTTGGTCTTGTCTGTAATCTTCTTTTTGATATCCTCTATATCCGGATACCACTCTGACTGCTCATCACAGATATAGTGCACTGCCGTGCCTCCTGCAAGTGTAACGCAGGCTGTCCAAAGCGGATAGTCCGGTGCCGGCACCAGCACCTCATCACCATTGTCAAGAAGCGCTGACATGCTTAGGTTTATAAGCTCGCTGACTCCGTTTCCGGTGTAGATATCCTCAACCGTCACATTAGGAAGCTTTTTGAGCTGTGCATATTGCATGATTGCCTTTCTTGCAGAAAAAAGTCCCTTGGAGTTGGAATACCCCTCACAGTCCGTGAGCTGGCGTGACATATCATATATCACCTCATCAGGTGTCCTGAAACCAAACGGCGCCGGATTTCCTATATTGAGCTTCAACACATTTGTGCCGTTTTCCTCCATGCGGGCCGCCTCATCCACCACCGGTCCTCTTACATCGTAAAGCACATTATCTAATTTTCTGGATTTTCCAAATTCTCTCATCCTGACAATCTCCTTTTATTTTCGTAACAATTCCTGTATCCGTAATATATCCTGCTAGCCTAAAAGAGCAAAAACAGCCTCGGCATCAAATACCACCTGCTTTACCTTATCAACCTCTATCTGATAAAGTGCATTTGCTGCCAGATGCTCTGCAGCCTGCTCGAGATCTCTTATACCTGATGTGTTCTCGTGAAGCTTAATCACCGCATCAAGTCCGTCCTCTGTGAGAACACACTCCTCCTCCTTCATTCCCATTCGCTCAAATACCTTGCGCAGGGCAAATCTCTGGAAGATGACCTTCTTCTCTTCATCGGTATAGTCCGGAATATCAATCACAGCAAAACGCGACATAAGAGGTGCTGAAATCTGTGATTTATCGTTGGCTGTGGCAATCGGATATACTCCTACTGTCGGCACCATACACTCCATATAGTTGTCTGTAAAGCCCAGATTGTCAAGCAGTGTCAAAAGCACATCTGCCGGATTTCCGTTACCGTTTTTGCTTGAGGCCTTGTCAAGCTCATTGATGATAAATACAAGATTTGACTCTCCCGCCTGAGAAAATGCCTCCATAATGATTCCCGGCTTTGCATTTGAATAGATTCTTGAGCTTCCTGTGAGTTGCTCCGCATCATTTATGGAGCTCATGTCGAGTGTTGTCCATGGAAGCTTAAGTATACGCGCAACCGCATATGCAATCTGTGACTTTCCCGTTCCTGCCGGTCCGCAGAGCAGCAGTCCGTAGGCAGGAAGTGTATGCGTCCTGTTTATCTGGATAATAGTCTCAATGATTCTCTGCTTCACACTCTCCATGCCATAGAGCTCCTCATCGAGTATGCGTCTTGCCTCCACAGGGTCGATTGCTTCAAAGTAATTTCCCTTCCACTGGATATTCATCATGATGGAAAGTGCTCTCTGCGCATGGCGTCTCTCCTCAGGTGATACCTCGCTTGAACGCGCAACTGCCAGGTTTCTTCTGGCCCACAGCAGTATATTGTCAGGCAGTGTACGGCCCGCACAGGTCATGAAATCTGTGATGCTCTGTATACTGGTGAGCTTCATGCTGTCGCCCTCTTCCTCGTAATCATCGAGGTCAGGTTCATCCTCAGGCATGGTGCTGGCAAAGAGCCTTTCCATCATATACTGCAGGAATCCGTCCTCTGCAGACAGCTTTGTGCCTCTGCCGAGAGACACCTCCCTCACCCTGTATACTGCGTATCCGTCAGGTGTATTGGCTCCTGAAAGCTGTACCTTTATGTGATTTTCGCCAAGCCACTTAAAAAGGCTAACGAAGCGGGAATCAATGCGCAGGATATCTGCACTGGTCACCCCATCACCATCCTCAAATTCAAAGGATGTACGCTTTATCGGATTTGTAAACATACCGAGCGCGTGATGCGCCCATTCCTTTTGCTTATTGTCTATCACAACAATCGGTTTATCGGCCGATGCCCTGGTCTCTGTCGAATGAAATGTCTCATATGTACACTCCGGATGCTCGTTTGCTACCGGTGTATCGCTAAAATCAAATACTGGCATTTTTATTCCTCTCTTTTCGTAATTGTATTCTTCATCATACCCTGTCAAAGGCTATGTCCTGTACCACCTCGCCCGCGATGATAAGTCCTGCCACTGATGGTACAAATGCAAGGCTTCCTGGAATATCCCTGCGCTCTGTGCACTTGTGTTCGGCACCCGGCGGGCAGATGCAGTTGCTTCTGCAGCTTATAGACATATCCTCTATCGGTCTTGTAGGCTTCTCCTCAGAGTATACCACCTTGAGCTTTTTCACGCCACGTTTTTTAAGCTCACGGCGCATGACCTTTGCAAGAGGACACATGCTGGTCTTATATATATCAGCCACCTTAAATGCACTTGCATCCAGCTTATTTCCTGCTCCCATGCTGCTTATGATAGGGACATTTTTCTCCTGTGCCTTCATGACAAGCGCTATCTTTGCTGTTACCGTATCGACCGCATCAACTATATAATCATACTCATCAAACGGAAATTCATCAGCATTTTCCGGCAAAAAGAAGCATCTGTGTGTCACGACACTGACGTCTGGATTAATATCATGGATTCTCTCCTCCATCACGTCTGTCTTGTATTTCCCGATCGTCTTTCTGGTTGCGATTATCTGCCTGTTTAGGTTTGTAAGGCACACCTTGTCATCATCGATAAGGTCAATCGCTCCTACACCGCTTCTGACTAACGCCTCGCAGACATATCCGCCCACTCCTCCTATTCCAAATACTGCGACTCTAGCGCCCTTTAGCCTGTCCATCGCATCTTTTCCAAGCAAAAGCTGTGTTCTTGAAAACTGATTTAACATTTATTTCTCCTTTTCATCCCTGACTACGCCGACACCGGCAGAAATCAGGAGTCTTACTGTATCCTTAAGCATGCTCCAGTCATCCTTTGACAGCTCATCGGCAGCCTTTATCATCTCAATAAGCTGCTTAAATGACATCTGGTCAAGGTTCTCAAAATTGGAGTCCGATGCTATTGAAAAAAGCACATTTACAAACTGCTTTCGCTGCGCCTCATCCATGCCGCCAATCCAGTTTCTGAGCGTCTTGTCAAGGCGCACACTGTTTTTATCCAGCCCATCAGCCTTTATGATATGGGAGCCCATTATCTCCCATGAAAAAGCATCATGCTGCAGCGGCCCCGAATTGCGGCTTCTTACCACCTCATAATCGTCCACATGCTCAAGCAATAAGCCAACAATGGACGACTGTGGCAGAAATGTCTCTATTCTGTCAAAAATTCTTTTGTAGCCTGCCGTATATATCATCTTGTGATTGAAGCCCGGTCCGTCAAAATTAAACACCTTAATAATGACATCCTGCACCTCTTTATCCACATGCATGGCGGCAAACACTGCCAGATTTCCACCCTTTGAGTGTCCGCCTATCCACAGCTTTCTTGTATTGATGCTTTTATTGTTGATATTTTCATCATCTAAAGCTTTATCATTTACGGCTTTTTCATTTATGCCCCTATCATCATTGCATATATATGCTGCCACCTGCTTTAAATATTTTTTCGCCTTGTTCTGTCCCGGTGTCTCATCGAGATAGCTTAGATTAAAGTTTTCCTTCCAGCCGACCACGGAATGGTCTGTACCACTGTAGGAAATGAAATATGTGCCGTCAGGCAGTTCTATCGTAACCGCAGAAAACTGCGACTCTTCTTTTTCACTAATATCGTATATATAATATCTCAAAATGCAGTCAGCATAGCGCCTTGAGTGCGCCAGCTTTTGAAGCAGCCTCGCGGAGTGGCGGAAAAGATTAGGCATCTGCTCAATCTCATCATCACTGTGGTCCGCGCAGTAAAGGCTTGAAAGCTGTTTTATCGTAAGGTATGACTTCTTTGCATCCGGCATATATGGCTTCATCTGCACATAAATAAGCTGTGAAAAAATCAGTCCGTCCACCTCATTTACATGCACCTCATCAAAGCCTATGTCTCCACGCCAATCAATATAATCCATGATATCTGCCATACAATGCCCTCCTGAAATATATCTGTCTTATTCATCATAGTGATCTAGGAAGCTGTGCTTTATGCCATCCTTTTTATATGCTACAACCGTAGCCAGATTTACATTCTCCACGCTCTTAAATATATTTGCCTCGACAAAAGGATTCACCTTTTTAAGATTAGCGATGAGCTGCTTTATCTCAACACGCTTTGAGCGGTTTTCCTCATTATTACAGGTGGTACAGGTATCTGTAAACTTGCAGGCACACTGTATGAAATGCAGACCGTTGTAATCACGCCATGCCTTGATATCGTCCTCCCTGACCAGGTAAAGAGGCCTGATAAGCTCCATGCCCTCAAAGTTTGTGCTGTGAAGCTTAGGCATCATGGTCTGTACCTGTGCACCGTAGAGCATGCCCATGAGTATCGTCTCGATAACATCATCATAGTGATGTCCGAGCGCAATTTTGTTGCAGCCCAGCTCCTTTGCAAATGCATACAGATGTCCTCTTCTCATCCTCGCACATAAATAGCATGGCGATTTTTCGATATCATATACAGCATCAAATATATCTGACTCAAAAATAGTGGCAGGGATGCCAAGGTTCCTACAGTTTTCCTCTATGACATGCCTGTTCGCCTCATTATATCCCGGGTCCATGACGAGAAACTTCACATCAAAATCAAACTTGTTGTGATGCTTAAGCTCCTGAAACAGCTTTGCCATGAGCATGGAATCCTTACCTCCCGAAATACACACTGCAATCTTATCCCCCGGCTTTACAAGCTCATAGGTGTTTATCGCCTTTGTAAACTTGCGCCAGATGGATTTCTTAAATTTCTTTCTGATGCTTTGCTCCACATCTGCTTTTATATCGCGCTCTGCCACCTCATCCTCTTTCATGGCATCAAGCAGCCAGCTTATATAGCCTCCCTTTAAGCTTGCCGCATCAAAACCTTTTTCTGTGAGATACTCTGCCACATCCACACTCGTCTTACCACGGCTGCAGACTATGACAAGCTTCTTATCATGCAACACCCTCTCATCTGACTCTATTTCCTCTGCCTGAATATTGAGTGCTCCCTTTATGGCACCGTGCGCCACCTCTTCCTCACTTCTTATATCTATTATCTGATAGCTGTTACTATCCAGCTTTTTAACTTCTTCTATACTAAGCTGCATTTTATTTCTCCTATACTATTTCCGCAATGACTTTATTTCCTGAAATATCCTGTACTCATAATATGCCGTCACCACAAGGATGAGCCCTATCATAATGAGGCTGTATACATCGCGGATTGCTATTCCAAACGCATCACACACGCATGGCACCAAAAGCCCCGCAGTAAAAACAAGCTTTACAAACGTCAAAAGCCTGAGTGAATACTTTCTGATATTGCCCACACACAGCTCCGCTGCTATGTGATTGAGCTTTTCCGGATAATGTTGCAGCCATGTGATTGCAATGTATACAAGCAAAAGCACAAGTATATTGGCCACAAACTTAAATACCTGTATGTGATAGCACACTCCATAATAAATCTGTAAGCCTATATACGCAAGAGCTAAAAGCGCATCTATTGCCTCAAGCACCGCCGAAGCAAAGGTCATATCTCTTTTTCTCATAAATCTACTACCTTTCATTAACACCTTAAACACGTAAAAATAAGGTAAAACGATATTGTTTTTCTTTAAACTATCTAATTTTATCATATTATGGACTATCTTTCTAGAAAAATTGTGATATAATAATCAGGTTAAAGGAATTTTATTTAAAAATTAATAATACAACGAGGTTTAATCGAAAATGAGCAAATTAACAATACCAAAGAACTATTCTTCGGCACTGAATCTTCACGATACACAGCTTGCCATCAAGACTGTTAAGGATTTCTTCCAGGGCATGCTCGCACAGCGTCTTTCCCTGACACGTGTTTCAGCACCGCTTTTCGTTGATCCTACCACAGGCTTAAACGATAACTTAAACGGATATGAAAGACCTGTTACCTTCGGCATCCTTGAGCAGGGTGACAAGGAGGCTGAGGTCGTTCACTCCCTTGCCAAGTGGAAGAGATATGCATTAAAGAAATACGGCTTCTCTCTCGGCGAGGGCATCTACACAGATATGAATGCCATAAGACGTGATGAGGAGACTGACAATATTCACTCTATATTTGTTGACCAGTGGGACTGGGAAAAGGTCATCCGCAAGGAGGACAGAAACTTAGATTTCCTTAAGGAAACAGTAAAGACAGTATACAAATGCCTGCGCAAGACCGAGCAGTACATGGCTATACAGTACGACTACATAGATTTGATTCTGCCAAAGGATATCACCTTTATCACCACATCAGAGCTTGAGGAAATGTTCCCGGACAATACTCCAAAGGAGCGCGAGTATTATTTTGCAAAGGCAAAGGGTGCAATCTGTGTAATGCAGATTGGTGACAAGCTTGCAAACGGAGAGCCTCACGACGGACGTGCCCCTGACTATGACGACTGGGCTTTAAACGCTGATATCATCGTATACTATCCTGTTCTTGATATCGCACTTGAGCTTTCATCAATGGGTATCCGTGTAGATGAAAAAGCCCTAAAGGAGCAGCTTGACAAGGCCGGATGTCCTGAGCGTGCTAAGCTTCCATTCCAGAAGGCTATCCTCAACAAGGAGCTTCCATACACTATCGGTGGTGGAATCGGACAGTCACGTATCTGTATGTTCTTCCTCAGAAAGGCTCATATCGGCGAGGTACAGAGCTCACTGTGGCCTGAGGAGACAATTAAGGAATGTGATGAGCATGGTATTCAGTTATTATAATCCGCATACCATACTTCACTGTTTGTTATTAAAAACCTGCTGTGTCAGACAAGCATGACACAGCAGGTTTTTTATTTCTTATTTTTTAATTTTTCCATATGCATCACAAACATCAGCATAAATGCATGCATTGCTGCTATTATCTACACAAACATCCTCCATGCAGCCCTGATCTGCGAACCCAGCCTCTCAAACTGCCAGTGGGTATTGCTCTTTATGATACTGTTTGGATCATTTATAGTAAAGCCCTCATCATCATAGCCTGTGATCACCATAAAATGTCCATTGTCTGTGAAATCTCCCGGACCGACATTTACGACTATCAGATTGCCCTCATCAAGCCTTTCTTTAAATGTATCCTCATCCACCTTTATAGTCTTTGCATTTACCCCGTAGTGCCTGCAGCCCTTGCTCATAAGATTCCATGCACTTCCGGAGCCATCCACACTGTAGCCGGCCTCCTTTGCATACTCTGCCACCGCTAGAGGGGATGCCTGTGCATCATGTGTCAGATATAATACAACCATCGAAAGTGCAGTCGGACCGCAGCCACTCGCCGCAAAATAATTGCCACTGTACTTTTCATAGCCCCATCTCTTATCCCACTGCTGCAAAAGAGGTACTGTATCCTGCGAGGCCTCTGCCGTCAGATCAATATCATGCTCTTTCGAATGCTCCTTAGGATACTCATATATGAAGTCAATTGCCTCATCATTTCTCTTGGCAAGCTCCTTTAGCTGCCCCGGATACTTTGCACTGTGAAGTATCTCATCAAGCTTCGTTTCCTTGTCAGGCTCGCTGCTTTGCTCCGCAGCGTTTACATCAGCCTCTGAGCTGTTTTGATTTTTTTCTGAATCCATTTTAGATGCGGTAAGTGAATTATTATTCTTCTGCACATCAACATTCCCCGATTGCGTCTTATTATCAGCGCTTACCACTGCATCAGCTACAGGAACCAAAAGCTGCATGCCGCACGCCAGAAATGTTGTTATGATTATCGCGGCGCAAAGGACTATCGCACCTATTTTCATACGCCTGTCGCGGCGCCTTGCACGTTTTATGCTTCCCCGCTTTCTATGAGTTTTCTTATGTGTCTTTCCCATTGTTTCCCTCTTACTTATCCCAGCTTATCAACCTCATCCATCCAGATACGTCCACACGCATCAGAAGGCATCCTTAGGTCTCCTCTCGGTGAGACCGCCACTGTTCCTACCTTTGGTCCATCCGGCAGACATGAGCGCTTGAACTGCTGTGCGAAAAATCTGCGATAGAAGTTCTTAAGCCATTTGAGAATAAACTCATCATCATATTTTCCTTCAAATGCTATCCTTGCAAGGCGGTAAACCTTGGCAGGAGCATAGCCGCAGCGCAGCATATTGTAAAGGAAGAAGTCATGCAGCTCATAAGGGCCCACAAGATCCTCTGTCTTCTGTGAAATCTTACCGTTTTCAGGTGGTAAAAGCTCAGGAGAAACAGGTGTATCAAGCACATCAAGAAGTGTACTTTCCAGCAAATTGCTGCCGCAGGTATCTGCATAGTATTTTACCAGATGGCGCACCAGAGTCTTTGGAACCGAAGCATTTACCGCATACATGGACATATGGTCTCCGTTGTAGGTAGCCCAGCCGAGTGCCAGCTCTGACAAATCTCCTGTACCTATAACCATTCCGTTTTCCTTGTTTGCGATATCCATAAGTATCTGTGTGCGCTCGCGTGCCTGTCCATTCTCGTAGGTGACATCATGCACAGACGGATCCTGTCCGATATCCCTGAAATGTATATTTACAGCATCCTTTATATCCACCTCGATAAATGTAGCTCCAAGGCATTTAATGAGATTTACCGCATTGTCATATGTGCGGTCTGTTGTTCCAAAGCCCGGCATAGTAACTGCCGCTATATCCTTGTGATCCCTTCCCAAAAGGTCAAATGCTCTTACCGTGACAAGCAGTGCCAGTGTGGAGTCGAGTCCTCCTGAAATACCGATAACTGCTGTCTTGCAGTTGGTATGCTCTAATCTCTTTTTAAGCCCCATAGCCTGAATCATAAGAATCTCATCACAGCGTCTGTCCCTGTCTGTCTTGTCTGCAGGAACAAAAGGAGCCGGGTTTACATAGCGGCTAAGAATGGTATCCTTTACCTCAAGATTAAACTCAGCCCATCTGTGATCATCCTCGACAACAAATGTTGTCATCCTGCGCCTCTCAGTCTCTATTCTTTCTACATCAAACTCGCTGTATATAGTCTCATTTGTAAAGCGCTTTGACTCGGCAAGCACATTTCCGTTTTCACAGATGAGATTGTGTCCTGAATAGACCACATCCTGTGTGGACTCACCGTCTCCCGCTGACGCATAAATATATCCACAGATTAATCTGGCAGACTGTCCGCTCACAAGCTCCCTCCTGTATATTGCCTTGCCTGTCACCTCATCTGATGCAGACAGATTGACAATCACAGTGGCACCCGACATCGCGTGTCTGATGCTCGGCGGGTTCGGAGTCCAAAGATCCTCACAAAGCTCCACCGCTATCTTAAGCTTTGGCAGCTGCCTGCAGCTAAAAATAAAATCAGTATCTACAGACACCTGCTGGCCATTTTTCAGTGTGACATATGTGCTTAAGTTTTCTCCCGATGCAAAATGCCTTGCCTCATAAAACTCATTGTAATTTGGCAGAAATGTCTTTGGCACAATGGCAAGCACCTCTCCGCGCGATACAACTGCCGCCATATTATAGAGCATGCCGTTTATCTCATATGGAAGCCCTATGAAAAATATGCCGTCAAGGCTCCTGCTGTAATCAGCTATCCCTATAAGCTCATCCTCTGCTGCAGCTATGAGCTTATCCTGCCAGAAAAGATCCTGACAGGTGTATCCGGTAATGCAAAGCTCCGGGAAAACAACCACCTTTGCCCCGTTGTCAGTGCACTCCTTCATAAGAGCTTTAATAAGCTGTCCGTTGTATACAGTATCAGCTACCTTTACCTTTGGTGTCGCTGCAGCGACCTTTATATATCCGTCCTTCAATTAGCGCATCTCCTTCAACTCATCCACCGTAAACTCATATGCCTTATTACAGAACTGGCACTTTACCTCAATGCTCTCACCATCTGCGATAATGGAATCAAGATCCTTTTTGCTCAGAGTGGAAAGTGCTCTGCTCACACGCTCCTTTGAACAGTCACAGTGGAAGCGTGTCTCAGTCGTATCTGTGATTTCAAGCCCGAAATCCCCTAAAATTTCCTCAAGTATCTGCTCCGGAGTCAGCCCCCTGTCAAGCATCTGTGTCACAGAATCAATCTCTGTGATTTTCTTTTCAAGCCTGTCCACAACCTCATCTGGTGTAAACGGCATAAGCTGGATGATAAATCCGCCTGCCTGCTTTACGCTCTGGTCCTTATCCACAAGCACGCCAAGACCAACCGCCGACGGAATCTGCTCAGATGTGGCAAAATAATAGGTCAGATCCTCAGCTATCTCACCTGTCTTAAGCTCACACTGACCTGAATACGGCTCCTTTAAGCCCATATCCTTTATGACTGTAAGTATTCCAAGATCAAGCGCTCCACCCACATCAAGCTTGCCTGCCGCATTGAGTGGCAGCTCAACCTGTGGATTCATGGCAAAGCCCTTTACATTGCCGTGCGAATCTGCTGTGACGGTAAGTCCCTTTGCAGGTCCGCTGCACTGTATCTGAAGAGTTATGATATCCTTATCGCCCTTCATCATAGCTCCCATCATGGCTCCCGCAGAAAGAAGCCTGCCCAGTGCCGCCGTCATGACAGGTGTTGTCATGTGATCCTCTCTGGCGGTCTCCACCATCTCCCTTGATGTTACAGCAAATGCTCTGATATTGGCATCCGCCGCTGTTGCTCTTACTATATAATCTGACATAATTTACCTCTCATTATCTAATTCTATCCTTTATGTGCAATTACAGTGACCTTCTCACTGTCACACTTCACCTGATCGTCTGTGTACGCATCATACACCGCATCAAACACAAGTCCCGACTGCTCAAGAAGCTCCTTAAGCTCTGAAATCTCATAGCATCTCTGGAAATGAGTTTCCTCAAACTTCTTGTAGATGTCATCCTCATCCTCTGACTGCTCCTTTATAAAAAGTGTCAGGTCATACTCGTTTATTTTCTCATCGGCATCATAATAATTTTCCCATATAAAGCTGCCCTCATCACGGTTTTCAGCTATGGTATTATCAGCCATGAGCACCTCATATTTGTATGGAGTATTGATATCAAATATAAAAATGCCACCCTCTTTGAGACTTTCGCTCACGCAGAAAAAAACTGCCTGAAGATCCTCAGGCTCAAGAATATAATTGATGCTGTCACATGCGCTTACGACGGCACTCACCTTTTCTCCCGGTTCAAACTCTCTCATATCCTGCATCAGATAAAGGATTCTGTCATCCTCTCTCTCAAGCGCCATATCAAGCATGTCAAAAGAATTGTCAATGCCTATCATATCATAGCCTGCATCTGCAAGAAGCGTGGTAAGCTTTCCCGTACCACAGCCTAAGTCCACGACATATCCACTGTCTATGCCATTTGCACGCAGTTTTTCGACAATATATCTGCCCCACACCTCATATGGCACATTGTCCATGAACATGTCATACACCCGGGCAAAACTCGTGTATGCTTCCATAATTACCTCATTTCGTGTTTCTATTTACCGTAACTATTCAGAACCATCCCACGCACATTCGCAAAACCGCACGATACTCGTGCTTTCCCATCGTTCTCAGTGGTTCTGAATAGTTACTATTGATTATATAATAACAATTAAATGTCTCAAAATCAAGGTTGATATAAGGCACAAAAACCATTATACTAAGCATATGATTGATAATTACGAACACTACATAACAAAAAACATCAAAGCATTTTACAAAAGGCGTCTTTTCTCCCCGATTGTATACATCATTCTGCTTACCGTGCTATGGTTTGCATTTTCACTCGGAGATATTTTATCGCCCATACATATTGACGATTCTGTCAGCTTTGAAGCTGCATACAAGGATTCGGACAGATATGTAAAAACCACCCTTAAAAAGCTTTACTTTACCGGCTACACCATGAAGGACGGCAACGATATCAAGGGCTATTACTACTACTGCATGCGTGATGAGCACTGCTCTATTGTTCTGCTTGCACCATCCACCTGTGAGGAGGGTCTGCCCTCTATAGATAAGCTCACAGTGGTCGGTAAAATCGTAAAGGGCAAGGGCACCTACACACAGTTTGTAAATAAACTGTCAAAGGATCTGAGTTGGGATTCCAAGGGACTCTCCGATACCATAACAGGCTACTATCTTAATGAGCCTGAGTACCATTTGAAAACTACTATTTTTATGTTTGTTTTTTATTTTGGCACTCTCATCTATGCTGTTATCAGCCTGATATTCTACATCCTGTGCATCAGGTTTCCTGTTTTGGCACCGGTATGTCAGAATCTTGTTGTATTCGGCAACCCACACAAGCTGCTTGCCGAGGCTGAGGAGGAGCTTGCAACACTGCCACAGCTTGCCACCGAGGATATGTTTATCACAGAGCACTATTTTATCATGACCTCACCTTATGGCAACGCCATCGTGCCTATCAAAGAGATTTTATGGATTTACAAATACTCTACCCTGCACAAGATCCTGTGGTATCATTTCAGCATCTCATATACACTGCATATTTCCGCAAATAAGCATCTGTATATTCATTGTCCGAAGAACACGAAGTCTGATATCGATGGTATCATCGATTATCTGGCTGAGGCTAATCATGATATTCTGGTTGGTTTCAGTGAGGAAAACAGATTGAAGGTGCAGGCTGTTCAGGGAAAGCCGCTGCATGTGGAGAGGCTGCTTGCGTGGAAGAAAAAGAAATAAAGTGTTTCAGTTTATTGGCTAAAATTACGGAGCCTGGCAGGAGCATATGCTCCTGCCAGGCTCCTGTTTATTACATTGTCCTAGAGATTTGCTATTTTTATCTTGTTTTAATTATCAATTGCTTCGACAACCTCCTGTATATCATCAGCAGTGAGTTTTGTCAGCTTATCATATAAGTCAGCTTCAAGCTCATCATCCATATCACCATCTTGAACTTTAATAATATACTCTCTGACTTCCATTCCAACCTTTACAAATTCATAATCTCCACAATTGTAAATATTATTTAACCCATATATGATTCCACAATAATAAAACATCTGCGCAAAATTATCACTTTCCCTGCTTATTCCTTTAATATTATCCTGTAAAAATTTCTTTGCCTCCTGCAATTGTAAATTAATAGCTTCTTTGTCCAAAGAATTATTCTGCAGATTTTCTGCGTATTTTGATGCAAGATTATAGCCTTCTGTTTCAGACTTAAAAGTCTGATATTCTATGCTCTGTTGTACAATACTAACTTTCATATTATTATCTTCTCTTGTATTTCCCAGGAAAAGAACTCCAGCCATAAAGTACATAATTATTATGATTATAAGAACAATTCCAAGAAAATACTTATTTATTTTCATTTTCCTCAACAATTTTTCCCTCCGCAATTTTTAATATCACATCACACACTTCCTTTAAATCTTCTTTATGATGAGTGGCTACAATAATCGTTGCTCCTCTTGACTTCTCCTCTCTTATTATTTTATATATAAGCTGCACTGCATCTTCATCCAATGCATTTGTCGGTTCGTCAAGCAATATAATCTTTTGATTTTCAAAAATTGCCTGTGCAATATTTAATCGTTGTTTCATTCCCAATGAAAATTTTTTTACTTTTTTATCAGAGTCGGGATCCAGACCTACTCTTTCCAGAGAAAAGATTATATCTTTTTCATCAGCAATATTTTTTATCTTTGCAAGCATCTGAAGATTTCTCTTTGCGGAACATTCCGGCAGCAATTCCATATTTTCTATAACAATACCGGTCTCAGGTGGAAACTCAATTTTATCATGCAGCTTTTCCCCATCAATGAAAATACTTCCACTATCCAGATTTATCAAACCACTTATAGCTCTTAGCAGCATAGTCTTTCCTGAACCATTTTGCCCATATAAACCATAAACAAAACCACTTTTAAACGTATACGATACATTATCCAATACCGTATTTTCCTTTATCCTCTTTGTTACATTTTGTAATTGTATCATACTATATCATCTCCTCAGTAAATGTCTGTTTTCCTGTCTCTTATACACATCTCCGAGCCCACG
>ENA-OZGD01000295-OZGD01000295.1-human-gut-metagenome-genome-assembly--contig:-NODE-295-length-26492-cov-9.596475_pt1 | contig 26492 bp, 29 predicted proteins | sample MGYA00244653_ERZ653652 | MGnify/ENA primary metagenome ERZ653652 (study PRJEB26926, sample SAMN06164983) | human gut metagenome | biome: ENVO:00009003; feature: ENVO:2100002; material: ENVO:00002003... | reverse complement strand
TGCAGCAGATCTACGGTGCCATGATCAGCATGGGCACCTACTATGCAACCTACATCCTTGGCAACCAGAATCTGTTCGGTGTATTCTCTTGGGCAATCAACATTCCTCTGATCATCGCACTGGTGTTCACCCCGACCTTGGTTGCAAGGTGGAATGGAATGTATAAGCTGAATGTAATGAGCTATACTCTGGCAACGATTTCTCGTGCACTGGTTGCTGTAGCTGGTTACATGGGCAGCGGCAATGTGACCTTGATGCTGCTCTTTACTGCAATCGCAGCTCTTGGTCAGGGTCCTTGGCAGGGCGATATGAACGCTGCGATTGCTGCTTGCTCTGAATATACTTGGCTGACGAAGCATAAGCGCGTGGATGGCACGATGTACTCCTGCACCTCTCTCGGTGTGAAGCTGGGCGGCGGTCTGGGTACTGCCATCACCGGCTGGCTGCTGGCAGCAAGTCATTTTGACAGCGCCCTGACCGTTCAGCCCGAATCCTGCATCTCGATGCTGAAGATCATGTATCTGGTGATTCCGTTTGCTCTGGATGCAGTTATCACCTTTATCCTTTCCCGTATGAAGGTCGAGGAAGCAAGCGCAAAATTGCGCGCAGTTGCTTAACATTTGACATCAACACATTTTACCTTTTCTCCTTTTTCGCCGACCCCTGCACGGATAAGTTCTGTGCAGGGGCGGCATCTCTATTGACATTCACTTTCCTCATTCGTCGTATACAGCAAACACAACGGGCGGCTCCGGTAACAGAGCCGCCCGTTGTGCTTTTAGACAGCAATTAACAAATTCTTTCTGTTCGGTTTGTGCAGGAGATGTATATCAAAAACTTCCTGAATTTAGTTGTTTGGCAAAAATCGTATAGCTTTTCTTTGATAAACTGCATTTTTGTGTTATAATCAGAAAAAGATTGCGCATTTTCGTCACAAAGGTTCATTCAATGAGTCTGGAGGCAAGGATGAAAAAGATTGATCTGCACATACATACATGCTCAACCGTAAGTGACCACCCTTTCAAATTTTCAATGACAGCTTTGCAAATGTACATCTCAACTTATCAGTTGGATGCGATTGCTATAACAAACCACAATGCTTTCGATGCAGAACAATTCAAACGAATACAGACAACTCTTTCAATCCCGGTTTTTCCGGGTATAGAAGTCGATATTGAACATGGTCACCTCTTGGTTATTACAAGTCCAAGTGATCTTGATGATTTTATTCCTCGTTGCTACCAAGTATGGCGTTATAATGGCTCTGATAAAAACTCGTGTATAACAGAAGAACAGTTCATTTCGACTTTTCCGGAATATCGTAAATATATTTTAATTCCTCATTATGATAAATCACCTCAACTGGATTTAACAAAGGTCCCCCATTTGCGGGAAGCAATCACTTGCGGAGAAGTTTCAAGCGTCAAGAAATTTATTTCGCAAAAAAAGCAGTCAGATGACCTTGTACCCATTTTGTTTAGCGATTGGCGCGCTTGTGAACCTCTTGAAAATCTTGATAATCGTCAAACATTTATAGATGTTGAGGATATAACTTTGCCCGCTATTAAATACGCTTTGACCGACCGTGAAAAAGTTTCTGTCGATTCAAGTGAAGGACACACTACTTTTCAAGTGCTGGAAAATGGTCTTCAAATTTCAACCGGTCTTACAGTTGTCTTGGGAAAACGATCTTCAGGAAAGAGTTATACTCTTCAGCAAATCGCAAGTCAATTTGAAAATGGAAAACACATTGAACAATTTGCTCTACTTTCAAAAGATGCTCAAACTGATCAAGCCAAATTTGATGAAGCACTTCAAAAAAAGGGTGCCGATATTTCCGAGCATTTTCTCGCTCCCTTGAAAGCGGTTATCGATGATGTGCGTGGTATTGATATAGAGCAAGATGAAAAAGATGTTGATGCATATTTAACAGCACTGAAAAAAGCAGCAAATGAGGCTTCTCGACAGGATATCTTCTCAAAAGCATTGCTCTACCAAGAATCACTCTATGTTATTAAAGATCTCTCAACGCTAATTGGTTTAATTGACGCTGTTGATCTTTTGATTAATAATACGGAATATCGTCCTATTATACAGCGTCATCTTGATCTTTCGTCTCTCACTGACCTTTCCATGGAGCTAAAAGCACAATACATCAAAGAAGAATCCTTGAATTCCCAAATGGACTATGTTAACGGAATTGTGACAACGATAAAAAAGGAACTTCAGGTACGCTCTACAGCCACATCTATTCCGGACATTGATTTCTACACAGTAATGATGAACAAATGCAAAATTGCTTGTTTCGAGAATGTTGCACAACTTGTAAAGCATCCAAGAATCATCAAACGCCAGCATTTGCACTCTTATCAAACGATTGTTTCTTCCTGTCCATACGCTAGCGCACGTGAACTTCAGAGAGTCAAACGAAGCAAATCGGCTTTTTCCGGGTTATTCGATTTATATAACAAGCCTTACGCTTTCTTAAAAAGCATGAAAGGAAGAGACGATATTCCGCCGTCTGAATATTATAAATACTTTGCTCATATCCAATACTGCGTGTTGAACCGATATGGTTCACCTGCATCCGGAGGAGAACGTTCTGAATTTAATCTTTTGCAAGAACTCAATGAGGTTTCTTCATCGGATATTCTTATCTTGGATGAACCAGAGTCTTCTTTTGACAATCTCTTCTTAAAAGATGGTGTTGATGCATTACTAAAAGATCTTTCAAAACGAATCCCTGTTGTGATTGCGACACATAACAATACGATTGGCCTTTCTGTGCATCCGGACTATATTATTTATACGTCCAAGGAAATTCTTGATAGCGGAGAGCAGAAATTTCACACTTATGCCGGAAATCCGTCAAGTTCAGAATTGATAGATTTAGAGGGAAATCGCATAAGCAAACGGCGGGTTTTGCTTGATTGTCTTGAGGCAGGCGAGGATGCATATATGGATCGGAGGAATTCTTATGAAATATTTGGAAATTGATCATGGTAGAGTTTTCTTTTCCTTTGATGAATCCGGAAAAGATCGAAAGCCAATCGATCTTATTACAAAAGATGACCTTTTGAAGCTGATACAGTGTGCTTTAGATGATGGCAAATTTGAAATGGACGCATACAATGATGCTTTGGTGCAAAATGCCGCACATAAGGTAATCTATAAAAATGTTTATCAGAAGCTGGATGATTTACTAAAGCATAGAGTTTCCTTTAATGATGAACGTGCTGGTTTATACCGGACTGCCATTAACGCATATTCCCATGATCATGACGTATCTTTGTAACCCATTCCAACTTATATTATAATAAAGTGTGGGAGACTGTAAATGAATATTTTAATTATTGGTAATGGATTTGATCTGGCCCATAGACTTCCTACATCCTATACGGATTTTCTTAAATTTTTTCATAGTGTTGAGAAAATGCCCATTTTTTGCGGTACCAATAAAGAGTATGAAGAAAGGATTGCTAAAATTCATGCAAATTCCGCAGAAATAAGAGATATCTTAATTAAAATATTTGAATCAAGAATCCCTCATAAAAGTTCATCTTTCACCGAAGAAGTTTTTAGCAATCCAATTGCACAAGAGATTTATCAAAATTTAAAAGGGAATATTTGGTATTGTTATCTTTACAAACTTTATGAAAACGGCCAAATAAAAGGGGTCAACTGGATAGATTTCGAAAGTGAAATCAGCCACATTGTCGAGATTTTTGATCGCACTGAAGAAAATCTTTATATGGAGGTTGTGCATGACGCTCTTCGCAATACATTTCCGGGTGATGAAAAAATCGGGATTTTTCTGAGAACTTTAGATAGCGTTGATTTTTTCAAAACAAAGAACCCGTTTACATACCGCGATTTTTTGGATGATTCCTATCAGCAACTACGTTGCTTTATCTACTGCATGGAACTCTACCTCCGAAATTATGTTGAAGCACTACCTGTGTCACTTTTTTCTCAAGATATAAAAAATGCCGTTCCGAGTGCTGTTCTTTGTTTCAATTACACACATACATTTTTTAAAAAATATGGTTCATTTTTTCCAAAAGCAAAAATCCACTATATTCATGGTGAGTCGAGGGATTCCGACACATCTGAAACGAGCAATATGGTTCTCGGAATTGATGAATATTATAAAATACCAGAAGACTGTAATGCTCATACAAATTATAACATTTATAAAAAATTCACTCAACGAGTCATAAATGAAACTGGGTTTGAATATAGAGAATGGATACAGACTATGGATATGTTTTCAAGAGTATATAAAAACACAAATGACCCTCTACCTAACAACATTTTTGTGTTTGGTCATTCTCTTGATATTACTGACAAAGATATATTAAAGGATTTAATTGATCGCGAGGGGGTGAAAACAACAATATTTTATCATGACAAGCAGCAACAGACTCAGCAAATTGCCAATTTGGTTAAAATGCTTGGTCAAGAACACTTTATCAAAATGATTAACAGTGTACCTCAACAGATTACTTTCGTTCAACAACAAGAATTGATTTTTACTGCATAACACGAGAAGGGCCTGTTGCAAAATAAAACTGCAATAGCAACTTACACAAATAAATAGCGCAAAATCAGAACCCCGGAACTCTTTTTGAGCCGTTTTGACCCTGCAAGGATTCCGGGGTTTGTGCACTATTTTTTGAGAGCCACTTTGTAGTATCCCCCTGTTTTTTATTTTGAGATATTCCAGAAACGTCCGGATTACTACGCCCGGACGACCGAATGCCTCCATCAGTGGCTCCTGCGAGATGGTTGCACTTGAACATACTGTCAGCGGATGGTTCTGTCGAGCCATCCGCTCTTTCTCGTTCAAATTGCAATTTTTCCAGTAGTTCAAACGTATCTAAATTAAAGTGGCATATCATCTTCCTTTTCTCACATCCTTGCCGTTTTCAGACAGGAGGTTGCTTTTATGAAAGTATCTGCCGATTATCGTATGCTCGCTCTCGATGCCCTACGTGGAAAATGGAAAACTGCCGTTTTGACAGGAATTGCCGCCAGTGCGCTCGGTGCTACCATTGTAAGCGGCACCAGCAGCGTCACGTCCAATTCCAATCAGAGTAACGGCATCAACTTTGAACTGTTCTCTCAGCCCAACGGCGGTCGTCTGCTTGCAGTTCTGCTTGTTAGCATTGGTCTGTGGGCCATCTTCACACTGATCGTGGGCGGTGCAGTTCGACTGGGATATGCCCGCTTTAATCTGAATCTCGCAGATGGAAAAGACGCTGCCTTCTCAGATTTGTTCTCGCAGAAAGACCGTCTGTGGGATGGCTTCTGCATGAAGTTCCTGCAGGGCCTGTACATCGCCCTTTGGTCGCTGCTGTTGGTGATTCCGGGAATCGTGAAAACATACAGCTATGCGATGACACCTTACATCATGGCAGAGCATCCTTCGTTGACGGCAAATGAGGCAATCACAGAATCCCGGCGGATCATGGACGGCAACAAATGGCGGCTGTTCTGTCTGGATTTCAGCTTCATTGGCTGGGAACTGCTTTGTGCGCTGCCAATGTATGCCGGCTATTTCCTGTTTCTAAACAATTTCTCTGGTTCAGAGGCCATGGCAATTTCCATTGTTCTTCTGCTGGCAATCCCATTGAGCGTTGGCTTTTTCTTTGTGCGCCCCTATGAGGAAGCTGCATGGGCCATTTTCTACCGCGATATTACCGCAACACCTGCCGAACCGGATGAAGCATATTGATTTTTATAACATCAAAGGACTTAAAACCATGAAACGTCGTGTATTTTTGATTGGCACTGTGGCTCTGCTTCTCGGTGGGGCGGCAATCTCTGTTTTCACACAGAAGAAAAAACAAGAACCTGTTCTTCAACAAATCGAGTATAGCAACTTCACCGACATGGACACCCAAACACTCCTGACCGATCTGCTGCATGAGGCGGATGTATCGGATACCCGTATTCAGATCTTTATGAACCATGTTCAGCGGTTCAATCAGGATATGAAGGCGGATTGGCTTACTGCTGGATTTGAAACAGCAGAACCGCTCGACCTGAAATATGACCCATATGATATGCAGGATCAGTGGACGGAGAAGGAAAACTCCTTTCCCGGATGGAACTGCCGCATCACCTCTTTTGGTCTGTTCGGCGATTTTGTAGCATTTGATGGCGAGATGCCTTCGGATGCGGGCGCAGATACCCTGTTCATGGATTATGAAACACTGGATGAAGATCCGGCTTCTCTTTGCGGCGACAGCCTGCAAAAGTTTAGTGCATGGTTTGCACCTGTTGATACGGTCAGCACAACTGACATCCAGACTCATCTGAAAAAATTTCAGCAGGAATGGAGCAATCGTGGGCTTTCCTTTAAGGATGACTCAAAGATTCGGCTGATTTCCGTTATCTTTCACAACAGTTTTTCGGAAACAGAAAATTCCCTGATGATCGGCCACACAGGAGTTCTTCTTCCTGCATCGGATGGGCTGTATTTCGTAGAGAAGGTTGCGTTTCAGGAGCCGTACCGCTTGCTCAAGTTCAAGACACGAACAGAACTGAGCGATTATCTCATGTTGAAGTACGATACCGAGTGGGGACAGGATACAGCCCATCCCTTCATTCTGGAAAATAATGCACTGATGGATGGTTGGCGCATACTGGACCATTCTGCCGAAACAAACGGATAAACTGCTTTTTGAGGAGCAAAGGCGTAAAATATGCCTTTGCTCTTTTTATTTTGCTGCCCGTGCCTGCAAGCACAGCGTGTGTTCTGCTTTTCAGCCAAAGTCTTCGATTTTGTGCATATTTTGTTTTATCCTGTCCATAGGATTTCGGCTTTACATCCTCCATAATATGAAATAACTATCTATTTTTTCTGAAATCGAGGTTCAATGTAAAAGGGGCACATACATGAAGGAGCAACCAGACAATCAGCTTTCACCACAGGAGCTTTTGGAACGTGACCAAAAACTTCTGGAAGCACTTTGTATTGATTACACTGCCGTTTATTATTGCAATCTGGCAAAAAACACCATGGAACCTATCAAGCGGAGCGTACACTATACGACTTTCTCAGGTGGAACGACTGTAGAGAGGTTTAAGCGGTATCTAGAAACTGATTTGCTTCCTCATCTGAATGGCAATTCTATCCTCGTAATGGATAATATGAAATCGCACCATGCAAAGGCAGTGAAAGAGCTACTGGACAGTTCCGGTGTTCGATACATTTATCTCCCACCGTATAGTCCCGATCTGAATCCCTTTGAAAAACTATGGTCGAAGGTAAAGGCTCTTTTGCACAAATTCAAAGCAAGGACGCTGGATGCTCTTCCAAATGCGATTCAGAACGCTTTTCACTCTGTTACTGTTTCTGATTGCTCTGGCTGGTTCCGCTTCTGCGGATATGCGCTTTAATTTTGAAAATTGCTATAATCAGTGAGTTGATATAAAGACCCGAAATATACGGGGATATCATACCAATTCCCCATGTAAATAGTGCTGTTACAAAATAGAACATTGCTAACACAGGGATTTTTTTCAGCTGATGCAGTATAATATTAAAGTTCATAATCTTACGCTCTCGATTTTTAATTATTGGTGAAACCCGTTAGTTACGTTATCGACTACACGAAAAAATAGAATTATTAGTGGAATCACAAAGAGCAAGCATAAGGCATTTTTTAATTCAGAATTATCCGTTGAAAGCTGCATCAAAATCATAGAGAGCGGATACTTTTCTTTGCTCTGCAAAAATGTCATAGGCTGTTCCAAAAGATTCCAGCTCTCAGCGACGGAAAGGAACGCTGCCATCAAAACATACGGTCGTACGATTGGAGCATAGATTTTTCTAAAAAGCACCCAGTTGCTTGCGCCATCACAAATTGCTGAATCGAACAGGCTACTGTCAATTCTTTTTGCTGCGAACCAAAAGAGTAAAATCATCCAAGGCTGGAAAGCCGTCATTATCAATAGCCCTTTCAGAGAATTCAACCATCCGATGTTCATCAAAACCAGATATTGAGGGAGCATAAGTGCTTGCTGCGGCAAAAGCAAACAGAAAACACAGGTCAAAAGAAAAAATGTCTGTGCTTTCGGAGATTGGATTCTGGCAATCGCATAACTTGCAGGCAACGCAATCACAATTTGAATAAGCACGCCGGCACCTGCAAGAAGCAATGTGTTTTTATAGGCGCAAACAAATTCTGCCAAAGAATCCAACTGCCACAGGTTGTCCAAGTGCATATTAAATATCGAAAAAACAAGAACTATGCATGGCAGCACAAAAATCACAGCGGCTATCAAAGACAACATCCTATATGCAGCTTCTTTTCGTGGGTTCATCGGTTATTCCTCTTTTTTGCCAAGTACATTCCAATTAGCACAAAGGCTCCAACAAAAAGCACAACCAAAATAGATGCCGCTTCCAGTCGTGCATAGTTCATATTCATAAAATTGTTTTGCAGAAAGTGCTGAATACTATATAGTTGTTCATTCGGGTGACTTCCTCCAATCAAATAGACTTCACGGAAGCATCGAAAGCTATTATAAATAGTCAAGATTCCACAAATCAATAAAGAACCCTTTATGATTGGAATCTTTATGTACCAAAAACATTGTAGGGGGGTGACTCCATCCAGCATGGCGGCATCTATTATCTCGGATTCAATGGATTTCATCGCAACCATAAAAATTAAAATTGAGAATCCCAGCGTTTTCCATAATACAATTACAATGAATACATAAAATGCAAATGGTTTTTCACCCCACTGGCTAGGAGATTTTCGTAAGATGCTTGATGCAATTGTTACAACACAAGCTGCCGGAAGTATTGAAGGAACAAGAAAGAACAGACAAAGTTTTTCTTGTCGGAGTTTTATATAAGCTTCCGCAATGAAAATGCCAATAACCAAATTGACGGGTACAATGATAGCCCACAAATGAAACAGATTTCTAACAGCGAGTGAAAATACCTCATTTTCAAAAAGATCCACATAATTTTGTATGCCGACAAAATCGGTTCCTGTTCCGAGAAAGAGACTTTTCCAAAAAGCAATCAGGATTGGAAACAGATAGCAAAAAAATCCGGCAATAAGTGCCGGCAGAAGAAGGATATTGCTCTGAAGATTCTTTTTCATTTTATTCATCAAGATACAATTTGAGTCGCGGAGTAAGTCGATCAACAAGCTCATCAAGGGTGATTTCATCATTCCAATACTGAACCATCGTTTCGCTTAGAAGATTTCCTCCATCCTCACTTTGATCAAGCTGCAAGGCACGGTACCAAATTGTGTGATATTGCGCTGCATTTATCTTGTCGCATATTGTTTCAAGTTGATCTAGCTGTGCATCAGTCAAATTGTCACCATACATTTCTTTTCGGTTTTCAATATCTTCTTGCCCTATTTTTTCATGGGATGCATCATAGACACTGAATTGATATTGTGCTTCCATACATTTTTTAAAACATCCACGTCGGACAGGAAACATATCTTTATCTGCAAACGCCGAACTCGACTGGCATTCTTCACTAAGAAGATAAGCTAAAAGTGCTTTTACCTCTACTGGATGCTTTGTGTTTCGATTTCCCATTGCGTAAGAACCGATTTCAGCAGTAACACCGCCTAGCTCATTGGGAATGGGGAGTGTTACGGTTTTGATTCCAAGAGCCGCACACTGCCGAAGAAGTCCCACCGTCATATAGCTTGGGTCAAGACTAGCAAAAGGTTCACCGTTTGCAAAATAATCTTGGACTACTTCTGGATTGAAACTGTCAAACAAACCATTTTGCATCTCATAAGAAATTCCACCCTTACGGAATTCTTTCTCGTATGCTAATGTTTGCCGACAACTAACTGTGTCCAAGTTAATAGTGTGATTCTTGTAATCGATGATCGGCTGCGATAACGCGCTTGTCATGCTAAAGTCCGTCACAACCAGCATTGGTTTTTCCTTGTAGATGCGCAGCAGTTCATCCATCGTGGCCGCAAGACTTTTTGATGCGGCTTGCATATCAAATCCGCTGTCTTTCAGAACGCTTTTTGCACTTGTCAGAGTTGGAACTGAAAAGCACAAAGGTAAAATATACTGTTTTCCTTTTAGTTTTCCAGCATCTAAAAGAGGCATATAAAAATTCTCTGCTGTGAATCCGTTTGAATCCATTACATCGGTAAGATCGAGAAAAGCGCCATTCATCATACTCTTTTCAATATCTGGAAATAGATTAACATTCGTCAATCGGTTTCCTTCCATAATAAAAAGGTCTGGCCCCTTGCCTGAAAGGATTTCCGTATTTAGCTGATGAATCTCTGCCTCACGCTCTGCAGTATCACCCTCTTTGGGTGATACGAACTGGATTGTGATATTAGGATTTTCTTTTTGATAATCTAGCAGTTTTTCATAGATAGGACAATGTGTATCAGGATTTGCATAGTGAGCCGTAAGGTAGACTGTTAACGTAACTGGATTTGAGCTATCCTCTGTGATTGGCTCGTCTGTATTGATTTCCTTTTGGGCAGATGAGCATCCTGTGATAAGAACAAGTAGGCTTACTACAATAGCACCGATGAATATGCTGAATCGGTTATTTTGTCTATTGTCATACATGATTTCAGATTCTCCGACATCTAAAACTTTACTTCATACCAATACCAATGCGCCGCAATTCGTTCAGTATATTGTATATTGTCACCTTCTGATTCTGCCCACGACCACCCATTTTCACTTTTTACAAACTCAACCGGAACATTTTGAAAACCATGTGGTTCATCATCTGCGTAATAATATACTTTCCATCCATTCCACTCTATCGGTTCCATTGGATGTTCTTCTATCACTTTCCGTGCATAGGTTGTCAGCTCATCCCGATTCCGCAGTACATAAGACTGGATGGATTTTTTGCTAAATGGCCGAACAATCAACGCCGTAGCCACAGCAATACACCCTAGTGCGGTCAAAAGTCCAATGCAAACTCTTTTCATGTTTTTCTCCAGTCAGCTGAAAACATATCACGCTGTAAGAGCTATGATATCGCAGACTTTACTTTAGTGTGTGTACAATATGCAGTGCCATCTCTGTGTTCTCTTTGTCCACAAACACCTCTGTGACGTATTGCGGCTTTATGCCTAAAGTACCCATTCGCGCCTGATCAAACGTATTGCGACGATTGATATCTCTGGTTTTGCAATAGAATTTGATTCCAGCAGCCGCCAACGCATCCGTGATGCGATTGCATTGATAAAGGTCAGAAATAGTTGCAACTTGCGACTTAAAAAAATGTTCTAACATAATAGGCCTCCATTACACACTGTTGTCCATCTAATGAAGATTAAATCACTTATACTATATCATATAGATGATTACAAATGTAAAAAGTGCAGTATGAACCATAAATTTTGCGGTGAAATGGGTATTTCTAACCAACAAACATGAAAATCCCAGTGATTTGATACTTTTAGGAACCAAACCACTGGGACAATGATTTTTAATCAGCGACTAATTGGAAACTGTGCAGAAAAAGAAAAAAGATGTTTCTGTGAATTATAATCAAAAACATAGAGAGCGTTAATATTCTCTAAAATAGCCGTGACATTTTTTAGACCGTAGCCGTGTTCAATTGATTTGTTTTTAGGTGCTACTATCTTATTATCGAGAATTTCAATATCATGCGCTGTGCGATTCTCAAGATATAAGAATCCAGCGGCTTCTTTTGTTCTCATTTTTAATAGCACTTTCCTTTCATCGAAAGATGAAACGGCCATACAAGCATTAAAAGCATTGTCTAAAAGGTTGGAAAGGACAACTATCAGTTCTTCATCTGATAAGGGAAAAGTGGAAAGATCACCAAGTTGCATTTGGAATGAAATTTGGTTTTTGATTGCAGCAGAATATTTTTGTGTCAGTAAAATATCTACAACATTTCGCCCTGTTTTGGTGATCAGTGTGGGAAGCAATTCTTTTTTCAATAGTGGCTCTACATATTTTATAATCTCGCCGTTGGGTGATTCTTGTTGTGCCAATCCATAAATCACAGCTAGTTGATTTTGAAAATCATGTGTCTTTTTTCGTTGATCAGAATAAGCTTCCACCAATGCTTCCATACTTTCTTTTTCTTGTTTGATACTGCGCTTTAAAATTATATTATCCTGTAAGGCAGCTTGCTGTTGATCCATGTAATCAAGTATCCATATTGCCATCACATCAAAGAATAAAAGAATGATCTCGCAAAGCAGAAGCTCTGTTCCTACAGCAGATTCGACTTCATAAATTTGAAAAAATATTACAGAACAAAAGATTGTAGTCAATGGAAACAGTGTCGCTCGAAGCCAGTCTTTCCAAGTAGTATTCTTGAATTGAAATCGATTTTTCGCAAATAATCCGATTATAACAGTAAGCAAAAGCTCCAAGCATTTCACTCCGTAGCATATCAAGTAATATTCCATTGGATTTTTCATATATGTAGAAAATGCTTTCTTAGAAAGAAACGAAACAGCTAAAAGGACGAGAACATCCCACACGCTTACGAACGAATAAAACCCAATGGCAATTCCGATACTTTGCATTATGGTGTCATCATACGCAATTTTCAACCATATAGCATCTACAATAATCACTGCAAATGCCTTACTCCAGAAATGGCTATCAAGCAGAGCAAGTGCGGTAATATTTGAAATAGCCAATAGAATAACCGAAGCACCGAATTTTCTTCTCGATAGATTTTTCTTAAAAAAGACTGATGCGAAAAAAACTAGCACAATTACTTCCAACAACACTAATAGCACATTGCTCCAAAACAAAAGCAGGTCATTCATAGATTCATCCCCTTCCAAAGTAAAAACTTTCTGCAAATAGCCTTGTAGTTCTTTTCGGAGACCTTAATTGTCACATTATTACGAAGTTGTGCGCTATAACTTGCTATTTTGTCAATATACTGCATATTTACTAAAAAGCTTTTCTGTAATCGAATAAATCCTTGTTCCGAAAGAAATTGATCATAATCTTCTAGTTTTCCAAGACATTCTATGATTTCTCCACAAGTCAAAATGGCCTGCACTCTTCGTTGGGAAGTTCCTTCAAAATACAAAATGTCTTTAATCGCTATCGGTAAAAATCTATCTTTTTGCCGAATCTGAATGACACGGTTGTTTTCATATAGTTTTTCTTGAAGATCATCCATGCAACTAGAAAGTTCTTCGTCCAGCTTAGCTTTAAGCAGATAGCGAAAAGCATTGACCTTATACCCCGAAGGTGCATATTCAATGAAGGATGTCACAAATATTAAAACCATTTCAGGGTATCGCTGACGGAGTATGGCTGCAATCTCAAGCCCATTAAGATCTGGCAGATCAATGTCGAGAAAAGCAGCTTGTACAGAAGATAAGTCTTCACTGAGCAAGGATTTGCTAGAAGAAAAGATCTTACAGTCATATAGCAAATCTTTTCTGGCACAATATGCCTTTATTTTTTTGTCTAAAATCTTAGAAAATTCCAACTCATCGTCAAGAATCACAATCTTCACGGCAAAAGAAAACCTCCGTATCCTTTTCTTACTTTGACTAACCATACCGCGAAGCCCTCCGTATTGTCAACATTATTTTTTCAATTCGCATCTTTAGCACAATTATCAATCATTGGTGTGTTAAAGTCAAGAAAAATGCTGATTATTAGCATAAAGCGAGATTGATGCATGAAGATATATGACTACGCCGGCAAGAAAAACATCAGCGGAGAACGGATACGAGAGGCACGAACCCGGCTCCATTTGACGCAAACAAATCTTGCCGTTCAGCTTAAACTATCAGGGGTTGACGTAGAACGTGACTCTATCAGCCGTATTGAAATCGGAACGCGTTTTGTTACTGATTACGAAATTCGTGAATTATCAAAAATTTTGAAAGTTACCCCTGCATGGCTGCTGGGAATGGAATAAGCTTCCAATTATAAAAGGTGCAGTGATCACTGAGTCGCTGCACCTTTTTAATTATTCACACAATCGCAATGCAACAGATATCAGCTGCACACGCTACAAGCAGATAATTTGTAAACACCCATCTCACTGCAAAAAATATGGCATTCACTGCATTTTGGGCAGTTGTAAATTTTTTGTGATATAGTATGAATCGAAGTAAGTGTATACTTCATAAAACAATCGTATGATGTAGCTTTGTTCAGCTCTTGCGGTTGCATGATTGATACCAGCACAGCATCGGGATTCACCGTACAGAGCGAGTGAAGTCCTGATGCTGTGCTTTTTTATTTGATACGAGGTGAAATTTTATGCAGCAGTCTGATCATGAGTACGAAGAACGGAGCTTTGGAGATATTCAACGTGCAATTGATTTTGAGAACAGTATGAATGACCTTGAATCGCAATTGTATTACCAGCATCTTTCCCCGAAAGAAGTTGCCCAGCAGGTGCTGAAAGCCACTTGTCAATTCTACGATGCGGACTGGTGCGGTCTAATTCAGGTCGATCTGGATTTGAGCCTGTGGACACCATTCTGGTGGTTCAACACTGGAACAACGGATAAAACGATGATTCTGACCGAAGAATATGAATCGGCTAAATTTCTGGATCGGTGGGTACAGACTGTCCGCAAGGGAATTCCAATGGTCGTCCCGAATGCCGAGGCGACAAAAGTAGCCTATCCTGCGGAGTACGACTTGTACCAGCGGCTTAGTATCCGGTCTGTCATTGCCGTTTCTTTGGAGCCGCGCCCGGTCGCTCTGCTTGCCGTCCGCAATCCGAAGCGGTATATCCAGCAGACCAGTATGTTGCGGATTCTTGCCTATATGCTGCTTGCATCGTACAACGAGCAGAAAATGCTGAACCGACTCCAGATGGCGTATATTCCTACTTCCATCCAAAGCAGCAAAGACATCTATGTTAGTCTGTTTGGCGAACTGAGCATTAGCACGTCTAAAGGTGTTCTGAAAGAAGCTGACTTTAGTTCTCCGAGAATCAGCCGGCTGATTTCTTACCTGCTGATCTCCCGTAAAAATGCCATTTCTCCGCAGGAGATCACCCAAACGCTCTGGCCAGATGATTCAGACAACCCAGCCAAAAACGTCAAGGGACTGATTTATCGCCTGCGCCAAAAGTTCAGCCTTATTTCGGATGAGCCGTTGATTTTGTCCTCTGCGTCCGGATACCAACTCAACCCAGAACTCCACATCATGACCGATTATCAGCGTTTTGATGAACTGGTATCTTCTGCTGCCAGAGCATCCTCTGTGATCAACAAAGTGGACATCCTCAAAAATGCCCTTGACATCTATCGAGGAAAAGTCTTGTCCTCCGCAGACGGAGAGCATTGGCTCATTCAATTTTCCACAAAGTACCATCTTTCTTATATGGGTGCGGTCAGTGAATTGCTGAAGCAGCTGGACTCGCTGCACTCTTATGATCTGCTCAATCGGTATGCCATGAAGTCGCTGACCATCGCACCTGATAATCCGAAAGCATACTGCTGGCTGATCCGCTCCCTGAAAGCGCAGGGAATGAATGAACTTGCCACCAATGAGTTGGCTGCTGCAAAGGAACATCTGACCACGGAAGAATACGAAGAAATCCTTGCATTTGGAGCCAATTGGTGAGAACAGTTCCTATAACACTTTCGTAACACCTTCATGTGACTTTCATAACACCTAAAATTTTTCAGAAAGGGGCAAAAATGGCTCCATAACACTTTCATAACACCGCCAGATGACTTTCATAACACCGTCGTGTGATATGCTTACAGGGCACGAATCGATGCCCTGCAAAAGCCTGATCGCACGGCGGTTTTCTTTTTTATAGGCTTCGATGCGTCGGAATAAAAACATATCGAAGCCTGAGATGCATTAAAGGCCGAGGATACTTATACCGCTTTCCATTTTCGGATGGAAAACAGTGTCGGTACCCTTTTCTTTAGTGCATCTCTTTTTTGTTGCCAAGAAAAGCCCGTAAGCTGTCCTGCAGTGAAGTGTCCTCAACCTCCGCATCCTGCGGAAAGGACGCTTCATGTTTCTCTTTGCCCATTTTTCGTGGCTGGAACTGGCCGCACGGTATCCCTAGCAACTCCGAATTTTCGACTTTTCACGCTTTATCGAAAATTTGGAGGTTCATATGAACTACAACAGCGGAAATGCCCGCCGCATTTTCTATACCAAGTGGGACAAGCTCCGGGAAGAATACCGGGCAGCTGGTATGACAGAGGATGCCATTCAGAAGATGTACGAGTATGATTTAGCCGTATTTAATGATGATCGTGCTCACCACCGCTATGATGTCGAGATTCCAACTGCGGATGATTCCGAAAATCAAAGTAATTATGTTGAATATGAGCGAGCCACTACTGTAACGGATACATATCATGAAACAAAAACACGCTTTGCGTGGGTTGGAGAAATCGAAAATACTCGTTTGCAGTCAGCATTGGAAGATCTTTCAGAAGATGATCTTCTCCTTGTGTCAATGTACGTCTATGAGGGATATGACACGGTTGAAATTTCTAAAGTGTTTGGAACCACAAAGCAAAACATTAGTAAGAAAATTCGCAGAATTTCTAAATTTATCAAAAACTTTCAAATCGAGGTTGTCTGAAAGGCTTTCAACTGGGTTCGTAAGTGAGAGGACACTTCACCAAAGTGGCTCCTGCCGCTGGCAAAATGTCCGCACTCACGCACCTTGAAAATTGAAGAGTTCAGTTGTTCGGTACTTCGATAATGATACTTCCGTAATTCGCGGCCCGGTCAGAATGTAGGCGGGGTGGCTGAAATGCCAATGAAGCGGTACAAGTCCGCTGCCGAATGATTCCCCACTCGCAGGGAGCCGAGGGCGAATATGCGAGACCTTAACATATTTTATCAGGAGCGGCCGGATGCCGTTTTCGGTCTCCGGTCACTCCTGTTCTTTTACATATTTATCCGCCATTCACTTTTTACCCATACGGAGGACTGCTCAAATGGATGAGTTGAATCCTACGGTGCGCGAACAGGAGATCTACGAGGAGATGGAACTGACCCCGGAAATGATCAAGTCCATCCGAACCCTCTGTGCGACCTGTCTGCGGCATTTCGTAGAGGCTAAGGCTTTCAAAATCGCTCTCGTGCCGAGCGCAGACAGGAGCATGGACACCTGCACTGTCTGTCAGACCCGGCGCGGTCACGATTACGTTGTCATGCACCGCTGATGTCGGTGCTTCATTCCAACCATCTGTGAGGTGATGCGTACTGTATAAATAAAACCGCTTTCATACTTTAACAGAAGCCCACTGCCTAGGAGGTACAGCGGGCTTCTTACATATCCAAACGGAGGTTCGCAATTGGAATCCACTTTGAAATTCCAACGCGGAGACATCTATTTCATTCGACTGGACAGCAGCACCGGTTCCGAACAAAGCGGAACCCGCCCTGCGGTCATCCTGCAAAACGATGTGGGCAATACCTATTCACCGACTTTGATCGTTGCGACTTTGACAAGTAAGACAGAAAAGAAGGCTGCGCAGCCGACCCATTGTCTGGTGGAACCGGAAAAGCTGGAGCCTTCCATCGTTCAAGCGGAACAGATCTTCACCATCGACAAGAGCCGTGTCCAAAATTTTGCAGGACACCTCACCCCGGAAGAAATGAGCCGGGTCGATGACGCCGTGAAGATCAGCCTTGCCCTGAACCCGATGGGGAGCATCCAGAAACTCAAACCCATCATCCGCTCCACGGCGGCTTACGCGCCGCCTGAAGTGGTTGACGGTAAGCCGCCTGTCTATCCCTACACGCCCATCAAATCCGATTTTGAGGACGCAGGGACGGTCGAAGAAATGATGTTATACACCGAACTGCAATCCGCTGTTCATGCCATGATTCGGCGGCTCGAATATAGCTTCACCTTTAATCCCAGCCTACTCACCAGCCCGAAGCGTAAGAATCAGGTGGCTGAGATTTTGACCGAAGCTGAAAAATACATTTGGCGAATCAAGGAGGAAATGCGATGCGCCTGAAAAACGACACGAACAATTTTGCCGCTTCTTTCAATATCACCCCACCTTACCAGATGATGGTGATTCACAGTAGTAAGCTGATCTATCCTCGTGAGGTCTATCAGCGGCGAGTGCATCGCAGTCAGGTGGAGCTGATTGCCGCCGACTTCAACGAGTATATCGCCAACGAGCCGAAAGTCAGCTTCCGCAACGGCAGATATTATGTGGTGGACGGTCAGCACACCATCGAGGGGCGCATCCTCCGCAATGGCGGCAAGGATTTGCCGATTCTCTGCAAGGTCTATACCGGCTTGACGATGGAGCAGGAAGCCCTGTTCTTCGCTGAACAGAATGGTCACTCCGCGCCCCTGACAGCGGGCATCAAGCTGCGCGCCAAGGTCGTGGGCGGCGATGCTCCTTCCAAAGCGTTTCTTGCAGCCACCAACCGGGTGGGTCTGGCATTTAACTATGACAGCCTGCAGTTGAGCGACTACCGCATTAGTTGCGTGGGCACCGCGCTCAAGCTGTACAACCAGATGGGCGAGAAGATCTACTGCGAATCCCTGCGGCTGATCGTGGCTGCGTGGGACGGTAAGCCTGATTCGTTCCGGGCATCTGTCCTGCGGGGCGTGATGCACTTTGTGGAACTGTATCATGGCAAGTTCAGCGAAGAACGGCTCATCCGTGCGCTGGGCAGTGTCCATCCTATGGAGATCTATCGTGTCGGCAGGGATAACCCCGCCAAGCTGCCCGGATGGAAGAAGTACGTTTTCCCCATCTACATGGCCTACAACGGTAAAGGTCGCAAGGACGCTCTGCCGATGAAGTTCTAAAACATATTCTCTCTGCCAAGGGGCATCTGCAAGCTGCGGATGTCCCTTGTTACATATTGAAAATTACAATATATAGGAGTGATGATACAATGGTCGATAAGTTTTCGCAGGTCGCGGGCAACGTTCCGGTGACCAATAACGACCCGAATCGCCGATATACCGTTATTAACGGCTATCCTGTCGTCCTCAATTTTGCAAAAGAGCCCAATCCGGGTGTCTTTGAGCGCGTCCGTGACATTCTGCTCGCCACCAGCTATACCAAAAAGACCAGCTGACATCGTGGACGAGGACATAAGAACGCGCTATACTGAGGATGGCAGTGGTATTCGGAGCAATCCATGAACCACGACCAACCGTTCTTTGATAACCGAATATCGTTCATCCTCGCTTTTATAGCGAAAGTGAGGAACCCCCTATGACTGAAAATAAAAACCGCGTCTGCTGCCTGTATCGTGTATCCACCGACAAGCAGGTGGATTTCAACTCGAACCATGAAGCAGACCTTCCCATGCAGCGCAAAGCGTGTCACAAATTTGCCGAAGCAAAGGGCTGGGTCATCGTCCATGAAGAACAAGAAGAAGGCGTGTCTGGCCACAAAGTCCGCGCAGAAGCCCGTGACAAGCTGCAAATCATCAAGGAATACGCCCGAAAGGGCAAGTTTGATATTCTGCTGGTGTTTATGTTCGACCGTATCGGACGTATCGCAGATGAAACGCCATTTGTCGTAGAATGGTTTGTACGAAACGGCATCCGGGTATGGAGTACCCAAGAGGGTGAACAGCGATTCGACAACCACACCGACAAATTGCTGAACTACATCCGCTTCTGGCAGGCAGACGGCGAAAGCGAAAAAACTTCTGTCCGTACCCGTACCAGCCTGCGGCAGCTTGTGGAAGAAGGACACTTCAAGGGCGGCAGTGCGCCGTATGGTTATGACCTTGTGAAAAGTGGCCGCATCAACAAGCGCAAGCACGAACTCTACGAACTGCATATCAACGAGCAGGAAGCCGAAATCGTTCGGCTGATCTTCGATAAATATGTATACGAGGGTTACGGCGCACAGCGGATTGCCACCTATCTGAACAATGCTGGATACCGTGCCCGCTCTGGAAAGTGCTGGCATCCGGGCAGCTTGCGAGGAATGGTCGGCAACCTGACCTACATGGGCGTTCTCCGCTGCGGAGATGCCCGCTCCGAATTGATGCCCGAACTCCAGATCATCCCGCAGGAGGAGTTTGAAGCTGCACAGCGTATCCGGGAAGATCGCTCTGCCCACGCAGCGGAAGAAGCCGAACACCATGTTCCTCTTCGTACCCGTGGACAGGCATTGCTTTCCAATAACGTTTACTGCGGCCACTGTGGTGCAAGGCTCGCCCTGACGACCAGCCGGAAATGGCGTAAGCTCTCCGATGGTACTCTGGACGATACGCTCCGCATTCGCTACACCTGCTACGGAAAACTCCGCAAGCAGACGGATTGCACCGGGCAGACCGGCTACACTATGCACATTCTGGATGAGATCATCGACAAGATGGTTCGCCAGATTTTCTCCCGCTTGAGAGGTATCCCAAAAGAGCAGCTTATCACCAGCCGCTATGCGAAGGAAACTGCGGAGCGCAAGAACCATCTGCAAGCCCTTCAAGCAGAACGCGACAAGGCCGAAAAAGACTTGCTCGCCTTAAAAACTGAGATTCTGGCTGTAATCAAAGGGGAGAGTGCTTTTCCGAAAGACACTCTTGCCGAGATGATCGCAGCACAGGAAAAGAAGCACACGGAGTTGGACACTCTGTGTGAAGAAGCCAGTGCAGAACTGGAGCGAAACGCTGAATTGATGGCAAATGTATCGCAGCTGTACGAAGAATTGATCTCTTACGCAGACCTGTACGATAGTGCCAGCTTTGAAGCAAAAAAGATGATCGTCAGCCAGCTTATCCGCAGGGTAGAAGTTTATCGCGGATACCAAATCCATGTGGACTTCAACTTTGATCTTGCACAGTATTTGGAGAATAGCGATGAACTTGCTTGCTGACAAACACAAAAACACCGTTGACTTCGATTTGAAATCAACGGTGTTTGTAACTCTTATTTGAGCCAATGGTGGAGAATACCGGGATCGAACCGGTGACCTCTTGCATGCCATGCAAGCGCTCTCCCAGCTGAGCTAATCCCCCATAATTTTCCAGAAGTAGAAACCTCTGGAAAAGAGATACTCAAACAAGAAACGTTTTATGAAGTTCAGTCGTGGGGGTGCGTGAGCGCACTGCTTGGGCTCCCAGCTGAGCTAATCCCCCACATATTTTACTTCTGTCTGACGACAGGTGTTATTATACCAGCATCTAGGGGATTTGTCAACTATTTTTCAATTCTTTTTATGTTTCTGGCCGAAGCGGTACTCCTTGCCCGCGCGGATGCGCTGGATGTTGGCGCGGTGCATGTAGATGACCATGCCGCCCATGATGAGCGCACCCACTACGCAGACCGCAAGGTCCCCTGCGGCAAAGCCCTTGAGCAAGCCGTAAATAAGGGTCAGCACCGGATAGGCGGCTGCCATCGTGATGCTGCCCAGCGAGACCATGCCGGTGGGGATGAGGCAGAGCAGGAAGACTACCGTCAGAAAGGGCAGCAGGATGGGCTGGATGGCCAGAATGGCACCGCCCGCCACCAAAACGCCCTTGCCGCCCTTGAAGCCGAAATAGATGGGCTTGGAGTGGCCGATGACTGCAAGGATCGCCGTCATATAGACGCCGAGGTAAGGTGAGACCGCCGCATCCGCAGGCAGGAAGCCGAACAGCCACCGCCCGATGCAGACCGCCGCCACGCCTTTGAGCACATCGCCCGCCGCCGTGAGGGCAGCGGCCTTTTTGCCAAAGGTGCGCAGCATGTTGGTCATGCCCGCCGCGCCGCTGCCGTAGTTGCGGACATCGTCGTGGTAGAGGCACTTGCTGACCAGAATGCCGGTGTCGATACTGCCCAGCAGATAGGCCTGTGCGGCGGCGGCGAGGACGATGAGGATCGTCATCATCAGTCGCCCCCTTACACGTCTTTTGCGCCCACCGAGCCGTTGCCGCGCTCGCGGATCACCAGCCGGATCGGCGTGTGCTCCAGACCGAAGTTCTCGCGGATCTGGTTGATGAGATAGCGCTGATAGCTGAAATGGAACAGCTGCTTGGAGTTGACGAAGGCTACGAACGTCGGCGGGCGGGTGGAGGCCTGCGTCAGGTAGAAGATCTTCAGGCGGCGGCCCTTGTCGCTGGGCGGCTGCATCCGAGCCGTGGCGCGGGCCAGCATCTCGTTCAGCACGCCGGTGGGCACGCGGGCACCGTTCTGGGCGTCCACATCCCGGATGAGCTGCATCAGCTTGTTGACGTTATAGCCTGTCTGCGCGGAGATGAAGATGATGGGAGCATAGCCCATGAAGCTGAAGCACTCGGCGTAGCCGCGGCGCTGGAGCTCCATGGTGTTGGTCTCCTTGCCCTCCACGGCGTCCCACTTGTTGACGACGATGATGCAGGCCTTGCCCTGATCGTGGGCGTAGCCGGCCACCTTGCTGTCCTGCTCGGTGAAGCCGACCGTTGCATCCACGAGGATCAGGGCCACGCGGCTGCGCTCAACAGCGGCCAGCGCGCGGACGACCATATAGCGTTCGAGGCCGTCGGTGATGTTGCTGCGCTTGCGCAGACCGGCGGTGTCGGTGAAGATGAACTTGCCGTAGGCGTTGTCCACGGGGGTGTCGATGGCATCACGGGTGGTGCCCGCCTCATTGGCCACGATCATCCGGTTCTCGCCCAGAATGCGGTTGGTCAGGCTGGACTTGCCCACGTTGGGGCGGCCGATGATGGCCACCGGGATGCGGTCCTCTTCCACGACAGTCTCGCTGAAATCGAGGTGGGCGCAGACGGCGTCCAGCAGGTCGCCGGTGCCGTGGCCGTGGACGGACGAAATGGGCATGACCTCGTCAAAACCGAGGTTGTAAAACTCATACAGCTCCATGGGGGTGTCGCCGACATTGTCGCACTTGTTGACGGCCAGAATGACCGGCTTGTGGCTGCGGCGGAGCATGTGGGCAACGTCCTCGTCGGCAGCGGTCAGGCCGTTGCGGACATCCGTTACCATGATGATGCAGTCGGCGGTGTCGATGGCGATCTGGGCCTGTTCCCGCATGTGGGCCAGAATGCCCTCGGTGGCCTTCGGCTCGATGCCGCCGGTGTCCACCAGCAGGAACTCGTGGCCGCTCCACTCGCAGTTGGCAAAGATGCGGTCGCGGGTGATGCCGGGGGTGTCCTCGACGATGGCCAGACGCTGACCGCAGAGTTTATTGAACAGGGTGGATTTGCCCACGTTGGGGCGGCCCACCACTGCTACGATCGGTTTGCTCATGGGGGTTCCTCCTTTCAGAGTTTTCTCACTTTCAATGTCTTCTTCTCGAAATATGAAGGCCGGTGCGGAGCAGCGCACGGGCCTCGTCGCCGCCGCTCACGGGCAGGACCTCCACCTTGACGCCCAGCCGCTCGCCCAATTGGGCAATGGTCATATCGTCAAGGAAGGTATCTTTCTCTTCCCGCAGCATCACGGCGGGCACGCCGAGGGTCCCGCTCTTCAGCTTGCCCTCGCACTGGGCGATGATGTCCGTGGCTGTGACGAGGCCCGCCACGCCCACATTGCCGCCGAAGAACTTGTTCTGGATGGTATGGACGTTGACCTCGATCATGGGGTACTGGCGGTGCAGCTCGTCCATCATCCGGGTGATGAGGGGGGACGCCATGGTCCCCGTCACCACATCCATCTGCTTGGAGCCGAAGAGGCGGTGGGGCTTTGCCAGCTCCGCGAGGAACTCCTCCTCGAACAGCCGCATCATGCCGACGCCGTTCTCCAACTGGTCGTAGTCGCCGTAGAAGGAGCCGTCCGGGATGGGACGCCCAGCCTTCAGGTACCACTCGTCGCTGGGGTAGATGATCCGCTTTCCGTGGCGGCGGAGGCATTCGTCGCCAAACTCCTCCATGATGTCGATGACGGCAGCGCTGGTCTCGGCGTCGTAGGGCGTCTGTTTGAACAGATTCTTGCGGTAATCGGTCACACCGCAGGGCACCGCCGCGATGCTCTGCACCATCGGCGTCAGCTCCAGCAGGTCGCTCAGGGTGCGGCGCAGCTCGTCGCCGTCGTTGATGCCCCGGCAGAGCACCAGTTGGCAGTTCACCGCGATGCCGCCCTCCACAAGGCGGGGCAGGTACTTGAGCACCTCGCCCGCGCGCTTGTTGGCCAGCATCCGCACCCGGAGCTGGGGGTTCGTGGTGTGGACCGAAATATTGATCGGTGAAATGTGCATTTTGATGATGCGGTCGATCTCATGGTCCTGCATGTTCGTCATGGTGATGTAGTTGCCGAACAAGAAGGACAGCCGCTCATCGTCATCCTTGAAATACAGGCTCTCCCGCATACCGGGGGGCAGCTGGTCGATGAAGCAGAACATGCAGTGGTTCGAGCAGGAGTGCTTCTCGTCGCCCAGATAGGTGTGGAAATCGCAGCCGAAGGGGCCGCGCGCTTCGCGCTGCACGTCCCACTCGCGGATGCCGTCCGCCACCTTCGCTTTCAGGTGAAAGCTCTTGCTGTCCGTGTAGAAATCATAGTCCAGCGTATCGTTCAGCTCGTTCTCGTCCACGCTCAGCAGCTCGTCGCCGGGCTGCAGACCGAGGGACTGCGCTTCGCTGCCCTCTTCGATCCGCTCGATCTTGATCGCCATGCTCCCACCCGCCTTTCCAGCTTCCGGTTCCGTAAGCGAACCGCAATTTTCTCGTCAGAACACACGTTTACAGTCAGCTCAGGCGAGCCGTAAGCTCGCTTGAGAGGTTTTGTACAAAAGAAGAAGGGGAAGGCATTGCGCCATCCCCTTCTCAACATAACACCAATGTGCCACCAATTTTGCGCAAATTAGGCCTTCTTGATGACTTCCTCGCCCTTGTAGTAACCGCAGTTGCCACATGCCTGGTGGGGGAGCTTCAGAGAGCCACAGTTGCTGCACTTGACCAGCGCAGGGGCCTCCAGCTTCCAAACATTGCTGCGACGCTTGTCGCGGCGGGCCTTGGAAAGATGTCTCTTAGGTACTGCCATATTTTTGCACCTCCTTGATGGGTTTCTCAGTTCAGCAGTGATTTGAGGATCGCGAGCCTTGCGTCAGCGGGAGCAGTCTCCTCTTCCTCTGGCGGGCAGACACACTCTGCCTTCTTCTTGCCGCAGCGAGGGCATAACCCCGCGCAGTCCGGGCTGCACAGCAGCACCGTCGGGATCTGGAACAAAAACTCTTGGCTCAGCCATTCGTCTACGTCCAGATGGCCTTTTTCGTCCAGTGGAAGATCGAAATCCGGGTCATCCAGATCTCGCTCCTTTGCTGTCCACTCCGCTTCGACCGTCTCTTCCCGTTCCACCGGGTCCAGACAGCGGGCGCACTCTCCGTGCACCAATGCTTTTGCCCGCAGTGTCATCCGGACCTCTTCACCGTCCGTCTCTGCGTCAAAAACAGCAGGGACGGGCTGTGGGATCCTTGCGCCGGCGAAATCCTTGGCAGACAAATCACAGGGAAACTCTGCGTGGTAAGGCTTCGTGCCGACCGCGATAAACTTTCTCAGGTCAAATTGCATAGTACACCTCATAAAAGGCTGCTTTGTTAGTATAGCGCCAAAGCTTTCCTTTGTCAACACCAAAACAGGCAGAAAACCGAAAAAATTTCAAATTCTCCGGTTTCCTGCCCGCTTGGATGGTCTCAGTTCAAAAAATCACAGGTACTTCTTCACGTCGTGGGGCAGCTCAGCCTCATCTGCGCTGACGGTGACGGTGACCTTGACGGAGTCGCCCGCAATGGCAGCCATCTCATCCAGCACAACGCCCAGACGGTTGATGTCGTGGTTCAGCACCTTCAGGATGCCGTCGATGTACAGGTCGGTGATATCGTAGTTGCTTGCCATCAAGCCCGCAACAAAGCCGTACAGCATCTCGCCGCCAGCGACCTTGTACTCATCCAGATCGATCAGGCGAGCAGCAGGAGCGATGTCGTAAGTCAGCTTCATGCCCTTCTCGACGACGACGACGTTGCCCTTGGAGGTCTTGACCGAATCATTGATCATGTCGATCATCGCCTTGGTCTTACCGGAGCCCTTTGCGCCAACAATCAGTTTAATCATAGTTCTGTCCTCCTGTATTTTCCACGCCTTCCGGCGGGGGATCATTTGTTTTTCAGCTTATTTCAGCTTTGCTTCCAGCTCGGCGGTCAGGTTCTCGTAACCCGGCTTGCCCAGCAGCGCGAACATGTTCTTCTTGTAGCTCTCGACGCCCGGCTGGTTGAAGGGGTTCACGCTCAGCAGGTAGCCGCTGCATGCGCAGGCACGCCAGAAGAAGTAGATCAGGTAGCCGACGTTGTAAGCGGTCAGGTCATCGACCTCGAGCACCACCTCGGGCACGCCGCCGTCGGTGTGGGCGAGGATGGTGCCCTCCATGGCCTTGCGGTTGACCACGCTCATGTTCTGGTCAGCGAGGAAGTTCAGGCCGTCGAAGTTGCCTTCGAGCTTTTCAATGAAGAGATCCTCTGCGGGCTTCTTGACATCCACGATGGTCTCGAACATCAGGCGGGAACCCTCCTGAATGAACTGGCCCATGGAGTGCAGGTCGGTGGAGAAGATGCAGCTTGCGGGGAACAGGCCCTTGTTGTCCTTGCCCTCGCTCTCGC
>ENA-OZGD01000286-OZGD01000286.1-human-gut-metagenome-genome-assembly--contig:-NODE-286-length-27181-cov-11.869277_pt1 | contig 27181 bp, 24 predicted proteins | sample MGYA00244653_ERZ653652 | MGnify/ENA primary metagenome ERZ653652 (study PRJEB26926, sample SAMN06164983) | human gut metagenome | biome: ENVO:00009003; feature: ENVO:2100002; material: ENVO:00002003... | reverse complement strand
CAAGTGTGATGACACGTCCTTCCTTATCATGCTCCTCAATGCCTATGCCGTAAGATACTGATAATGGCTCATTTTTGGCGAAAATGGCGGTGCCGGAATAGCCTTTTTTCTCGGCATAATTCCAGTACTGGTGATAGCCCGGCAGGTCAAGGTCAATCTGTCCTGCCTGTAGCTTGGACTCCTGTATACAAAAGAAATCCGCATCTATACTGTTGAAATAATCAAGGAAACCTTTCTGGACGCATGCGCGCAGTCCGTTTACATTCCACGATATAAATTTCATGTCTTAATCCTCCATATAAGTGTGTGTATTAAAATCATATTTAAAAAGTATTCTTCTTACAAAAACGAAATCATGTAAGCAGGCAGACAGAGTATGTCTTTGTCTTTTGAGAAATCCTTTGTATATACGAGATATTTTTGAAGAATACGGTTTGAAAATTTTATTGAAAATTCATCCAGGGACTTATGGGTTTTATAGCCACTGGATTTTACTTCAATAGGGCAAACCTTATTTTTTTTGGCAATAAGAAAATATATTTCGTAATTATGGCGTGAACTTTCATTAAAAAAAGTATAGTAAAATAATTCGTTGCCATTACACGTTAAAAGCTGTGCAACTACATTTTCGTAAAGATAGCCTAGATTAGTTCCTAGCTTGTCATTTAACAATTTTTCATAAATTATGTTTTCTGTGAAATCTTTGTCTTTAAACATCAATGTAGTAAACAGCCCGGTATCGCATAAAAATAGTTTAAACCGGGTTAAGTCTTTGTTGGTTGACATACCGGCACTTGGGTCATTTGCATGGTATGATACCAAAACAGTTTTTGAGTCTTTTAACTCTGCAATCAGTTCCAGTGTATTATCGGCGCGATTGTTTGTCAGTACGCTTGATACCTGATATCGCGAAGCATTTTTGTTTAGCTGCGCAGGAATTGCATCAAAAAGCATAGATATTTTTCCAGTGGCATCTATTTTTTTGAAATCATCTTCATAAAGATTCAGAATATCACGCTTTACGTCATCAACCTTACGGAAGTTATTGGTTTTGATATATTCATCAACTGCCTGCGGCATTCCCCCGACAAGCATATAAAGACGGAAATCACGCATCAATTTACGATTAATCTCTTCTCCGAAGGGTTTTTGAGAATCGAATAGCTTATGGATTAGGGGGATAGTTGTTTCATCATTCAAAGCCCATAAAAATTCTTCATAATCCATAGGATACATGTTTAGCTTTCTTTCTTCGCTTGGAATAAGTATATCCTGTACGTTTTTTTTGATAGAAATCAGAGAACCGGTTTCTATATAATCATATCGGTGATCTTTTACAAGTGATTTGATAGCCTGTCTTGCGCGGGGGCATAATTGTACTTCGTCGAAAATAATCAAAGACTCTCTCTCATAGAGATCGACTTTGTATTGGAGCTGCAACTGCAAAAACAGATAATTCAGATCTGAAATATCCTCAAACAGTTCACGTATATTTTTTGAGACGATTGAGAAATCAATGATTATATAACTTTTGTATTCATTTCGTCCAAATGACTCTACGATGGTTGACTTGCCTATACGACGGGCTCCTTCGATTAAGAGTGCTGTTTTACCATCGGAATCCTTTTTCCATTGCAATAATTTATCATATATTTTTCGCTTAAACATGACATTCTCCTAATAAAATTACAAAATCGCATTTTTTATTTTGATGTTTTACTACAAAATCGCATTTTTTATTTCAACGATTTACCACAAAATCGCATTTTCTTTTTTGCTATTTTACCACAAAATCGCATTTTTTAAAAGAGGTTTGAATCTGCAGATTACACTTTTTATATAAAATCGTTACTGTTCACACCGAACAGTGTGACCAGCAACATAAAATACGTATAATAGAGGAAGAAAATACGCAAGATAATACGCAAGATGGAGTCGGTTCATAAGCTGCACCAAGCTGGTGCAGAAATCAGAAATATGTGAAAATATGACATAAATATAATAAATCCGCTACACTATATCATATGATTACGCACATGATATAATGTAGCGGATTTTATTGTTGATTATTTTAAAGCTCAAGTAAAATTTCTTATAGCACATCGCTTCCATCAGGAATCTTTGAGATGATAGTTCTGTTAATCCTGATTAAGAATAATGTCGAAACAGTAAAGGATATCACCTCTGCTATAGGGAAAGCCCACCATACAGCGTGAAGTCCACCAAGCTTTGAAAGGATGTATGCTGCCGGAATTAAAACCACAAGCTGACGCATGATTGATACGATCATGGAAAAGACCGCCTTTCCCAAAGCCTGGAATACTGTGCCGACGATAATACAAAACCATGCGATGAGGAAATGCACTCCGATTATTCTGAGCGCCGGAACACCGATTTTAAGCATATCGTCAGAGGCGCTGAACATTCCAAGAAGCACATGTGGTATGAACTCAAAGCAGGCAAAGCCAACGAAGAGCAGACAGAATGCTGTTATCAGGCTGACCTTTATTGTTTTAACCATACGCTTTCTGTTCTGAGCACCGTAGTTGAATGCGATGATAGGTGTGATTCCGTTGTTCAGTCCGAATACAGGCATAAAGAAGAAGCTCTGCAGCTTGAAATAAACACCGAAAACAGCAGCGGCAGTCGATGAAAAGCCGATAAGTATTCTGTTCATGGCATATGTCATTATAGAGCCTATAGACTGCATGATGATTGACGGAATACCGATAGCATAAATGGTTCCCATGATTTTGAAATCCGGGCTGTAGCCCTTGAAGCTCAGGCTGATTTCATGATTGAATTTGTGGTTGCAGGCAAAGGCAACAACGGCGGCTACGCACTGTCCCACAACGGTTGCCACGGCTGCACCGGTAGCACCGAGCTTAGGGAAGCCAAGCAGTCCAAAGATCATGATAGGATCCAGAATGATATTTGTGATGGCACCGCAAAGCTGTGAGGTCATGCTGAAAATAGTTCTTCCTGTCGATGTAAGCACCCTCTCAAAAAAGATTTCCGCAAAAATACCAAATGAAAAAATCATAACAGTACTCAGGTAGCTCACACCCATATCCATGATTTCGATATCAGCATTTCCAATCTGACTCATGTAAAAAGGCTTTACGATTGTAAGTCCGAGAATCAGAAATATTATGTAGCTGAATGCATATAGTACGGCACCGTTGATGCCGATTTTGTTGGCCTCGTCGTATTTATGGGCGCCGAGTGACTTTGACAGCAGCGCGTTTACACCTACACCTGTACCGGTTGCGACAGCGATGATGAGTGTCTGCAAAGGGAAGGCAAGTGAAACTGCTGTGAGTGCGTTTTCGGACAGCTTTGCAACGAAAATACTGTCCACGATGTTGTATAGAGCCTGTACGAGCATGGAAATCATCATAGGCAAAGACATGTTAAATACAAGTCTGCCGATAGGCATGGTTCCCATCTTGTTCTCTGTTACAGGGGCTGAATTTGTTTCCTGACTCATAATTCCTCCTATTGTAAATGATTGTTAATTTAAAACTCCTACATTATATATGTACGAAGCTTTAGTTATTAAAATTAAAATCACCGGTAGATTAGCCGGTGTTTAAAATGTGCAACAAAGCGCCAATTACATATAATACCATGACTGCAGGATACTTTCAAGGTATTATATAACTGTTAAATCATATCATAATAGTTAATGAAAAAATGCCTCAAAAAGTATAGCATTGCAGGGTATAAATTACGATAACCGCTTGACAAAATGACAGAGAGATATATAATTAGTTCAAAAATGAATAATTCAAAAATGTATAACAAAGCAGCAAAATAGGAAAAGGAAAGAAGGAATATCACATATGAAATTTAACTTTGAGTTTGCAGAGAAGATTTCGCGAACCTACAGCGATGAGTGCAGACCACTGTGCCATGAGCTGAAGCTTCCGCAGACAGCCTTTGATATACTCATGTTTCTGGCGAACAATCCGGAATATAAGACGGCAAGGGATATAGTTGAAATAAGAAAAATCAAGGCAAATCTTGTGTCTGTAAATGTTGATAAGCTTGTGAATGAAGGCTATCTGGAGAGAAAACCTGTGGAAAATGATAGGAGGAAGACGGAGCTTGTCTGTACAAAAAAGGCCGGGACTGTCATTGAAAGAGGAAGGCGTATACAGCAGCAGTTTACAGCAAATCTGTTTGCAGGGATAGATGAGGAGCAGAAAAAGCAGCTGACGATTGTTATACAACAGCTTGAGAATAATATGGATGAAATAATCAGGAGGAAATCACACAAATGAGCACATTAATAACTATAATAGTAACATTTTTTGCCGGTATGGGCGCAGGCCTTGGAACTGGCTTTGCGGGACTAAGCGCAGCAGCAGTAATAAGCCCTATGCTCATTACATTTTTGGGAATGGATCCTTATATGGCAGTGGGAATAGCCCTGTCGTCTGATGTACTTGCCAGCGCAGTGTCAGCCTATACATATGGAAAGAACAAGAACCTTGATGTAAAAAACGGGCTCATAATGATGGTCACGGTTTTATGCTTCACGGTTGTCGGAAGCTATGTATCAAGCCTCGTGCCGTCAGCAACAATGGGCAACTTTTCGGTATTTATGACATTTTTACTCGGAATCAAGTTTATAGTCCGTCCTGTCATGACAACAAAGGAGGCCATGCAGGGAGTTTCAGCTAAAAAGAGAGCTGTCCAGTCAATCATCTGCGGCGTGCTTATCGGATTTATCTGTGGCTTCATAGGTGCGGGAGGCGGTATGATGATGCTCCTCATCCTCACATCAGTGCTTGGCTATGAGCTTAAGACTGCAGTCGGAACGAGCGTATTTATCATGGCATTTACAGCCTTTACAGGAGCTGCCTCGCACTTTGCCATCGGTGGAAAACCGGACTGGTTTGTGCTGCTTTTATGTATTGCATTTACACTCCTTTGGGCGAGAATTGCAGCGGTCTTTGCAAACAAGGCATCCGCAAAAACCTTAAACCGTGCCACAGGTATTGTACTTGTAATACTTGGCATCGTGGTATTTGCATTTTCACTTCTGAGCTGATTTTTCTTGAATATATAACTGTGTGTGCCGGTCGGGCAGCCGGGACTTGCATCATTACATAAAACAAGATAAAAATCATCATACGTATTTTGAGGGAATTGCGAAAAAATCATACCATTTTGTGCAAAACCACATATTTAATAGAAAGATTCACATAAAGATTATTGAGAATACAGTATTGTGCCCTTAGAAAAATAGTACTATACTAAATTCATCTGACGAATTCAGACTTGAGTATAAATAATAATATGATTAAAGGGTCAAAAGGTATCATAAGATAGGAGGAAATAACAAACTATGTCTTCAAAAAAAGATGCGATGAAAAAGAAATTGGAAAACATGCATTTGGGTGAAAGGATTAACTATGGCTATAGAATGGTTATTACCATGATGCTTATTTCGGGACTGCTTTCGATTGCGGTCATTGGTGTGTTGTTTTTCAATATGTTAAACTATGTAAACAAGGTAAATGCTGCCGATCAGGCGGTTAAGACATGTAGAATAAATGTAAATGCAGCGGCTAGAAATGTAAGAGAGATGGCACTTAATCCTGACAAATCAACATATGACGACTATGAGCAGGGCGCAAAAGAAAAGCTTGAAGATGTTGATGTGCAGTTAAAAACAATAAAAAAATCAGGTATCGTTCCTGAGGATCAGTATAATGAATATTCAAAGGCTCTTTCTGACTGGGCGAATATCGGATACTCAATCATGGATAAGATTAAAGCCGGACAGAAGGATGAGGCTGTTGATCAGATTATCAATGAGTGTACACCAAAGTTAAATAAAACAGTTGAGCTTGCAAAGGAAATCAACAAGCTGACTGACGAAAGAAGCCATCAGGCAGTTGTAAGGACATATGTATGTGCTGCAGTCGGACTCATAGTCATCATTATCTGTCTGATATGTGCATGGCAGTTGACAAAGAGAACAGGAAAGATCGTGCTTGATACAATCCTTGAGCCATTACATGCAATCGAGGAAGTGGCAAAGGAGCTGACAGAAGGAAATCTTCACAGCACACTTGATTACCGTTCAGAGGATGAAATCGGTAGATTGGCACACAGCATGAGAAAGTCTATCCGTATTCTCGGCTCATATGTGGATGATATAGACAGGTCGATGAAGCTCTTTGCGGACGGACATTTTGATGCACAGCCGGAAGTAGAGTGGAGAGGCGATTTTGTAGGTATTTTACATTCATTTATGGAATTTGAAAAAAGTATGGCAGTCACCATAAAGGGAATCCAGAATGTATCAAGCGAGGTTTCAAGTGCGGCAGAGCAGGTAGCTGCAAGCTCAAATGACCTTGCAGACGGTGCAACCAATCAGGCTGCGGTTGTAGAGGAACTGACAGCGACGGTTGAGGGAGTTTCAGAGCAGGTGGAGCAGAATTCAAAGAGTGCAAAGGAAATCAGTGGAAGAGTGGATGAGCTTGGAGGTGCAATTTGGGAAAGCAATGGAAAGATGCAGGAGATGGTTACATCTATGCATGAAATAAACGAAGCCTCTAAACAGATAGATCAGATTATATCAACCATTAATGAGATTGCATCACAGACCAACCTGCTTGCATTAAACGCTTCTATTGAGGCAGCAAGAGCAGGGGAGGCAGGAAAAGGCTTTGCGGTTGTGGCAAATCAGGTAAATATGCTTGCCGATCAAAGTGCACAGGCTGCAAAGGAATCAGCTGCGCTTATAGAGACATCTGTGCAGGCTGTTGAAAAAGGCATGAATATTGCAGAGCAGACAGCTTCACAGCTTGAAGAAGTAGCAGAAAACTCTAAGGTGATTACAAAAGAGGTGACTAATATAGCTGATACACTGGAGACCCAGACCAGTGAGATCAAGCAGATTAACGAAGGAATTGAGCAGATCAATGATGTTGTACAGACCAATTCAGCAACATCACAGGAGTGTGCGGCTGCGAGCCAGCAGATGAGCAGTGAATCAGAAAATCTGAGTGAAATGATAGCAAAATTCAAAATCTCAGACATTGAAGAGTAATATAATAGAAGGTGAAATTTAATGAGGGCTTTTGATGCATATAAAATACTTGACGAGCAGGAGGCAGGAAGTCTGATAGACTTAATTGCACCTTGTATGGATGATTATCTGTATATTATAGATTTAAAGAATGATACACTGAGGATATCACAGTCAGCGGTAGAGCGTTTTATGCTTCCTGATAAATTTATGAATGATGCAACAAAGCATCTTCGTACATTGGTTTATGAGAAAGACCGTAAGCTGCTCGAAAATCACAAGCGTAAAATATATGATGGAAAAGAAAAAAGGTACAACGTGCTATGTCGTTTGATGAACAGCAAAAATCTCCCGGTATGGATTAACTGCCGTGGGGAGGTCATCAATGACGAGGCGGGGAAACCACGATATATTATAGGCTGCATGAACGAGACAGGAACAAGGCAGCGAGCTGACAATATCAGTGGGCTGTTAGGTGAAAAGGAGATGGCATCATATCTCTATTCACAGCCTAAAGAGAAGCTGTCAGGTTATTTCATACAGATTGGAATTGACGATTTTGGGATAATCAATAATGTTCAGGGTCAGATATATGGCAACTACATACTTAAAAGAGTGGCCGAATGCATAGCAGAATGTCTCTCAAGCGGTCAGAGAATATATCATCTTGTTACAGATAAGTATATGCTTGTGGATATGCTTAGCAAATCGCAGGATGATGTGGTGCAGTTGTTCAAAAGGATAGGTGAAAAAATTGATGAGTTTATAGTTGATGAAAACTATAAATCAATCTTTTCGATTTCTGCCGGAGTGACAGATATATCAACACTGGCAGAGGACGCAATAGAGTGCAGGAAAAAGTCGGATTTTTCTTTAAAATGCGCAAAAAAAAGAGGCGGAGGAAGCCTTTACTTCTTTGAGGAAGAGGATTATAAAGTGTCATTGCGCAAAAATACCATCCTGAGTGCGCTTCGTAGCGCAACTGTAAATGATTTTGAAGGCTTTGAGGTATATTATCAGCCTATCTTAGATAGTGCTGATCGAATAATCGGTGCAGAGGCACTTTTACGGTTTTTCATGCATTCGGATGAGGGCGATGAAATGATTTCCCCGGTTGAGTTTATTCCTTTACTGGAGAAGAGCAGGCTCATCATTCCGGTTGGAGAGTTTGTATTGAACGAAGCAGCAAAAATGTGCCGTGAAATGCAGCAGTATATTGCGGATTTCAGGGTAAATATCAATGTATCATATATACAGATTATGCGTGGAAGTATGGCAAATAAAATCCTTACTGCTATCCGGGCAAACAATCTGAGACCTGAATCCATCTGTATCGAAATGACAGAGAGTGGATTCATGGATATGACGCCATGTTTTTGCAGCTTCAGGAAAAAGCTTGATGAGAATAATATCCAGTTCATAATAGATGATTTTGGAACAGGCTATTCAAATCTTCGCTATATCAGTGAGATGAACCCGGACTATGTAAAGATAGATAAGGATTTTACGGCAAGGGCGATGAGCAGTGAGAAGGACTATGAGCTGTTCAGAAAGATTATAGAGATGGTTCACAGTATAAATATAAAAATCTGCATTGAGGGAATTGAGAAGGAAGAGTGGGCTTGCGCAATGAAAGAAATCCATGTAGATTATATGCAGGGATATCTGTATGGCAGACCATGCGAAAAAGGCGTGTTTTTAAACAACTATGGGATATAAGGAATATTTTCCGGGAGTTACAGACAAAAAGAATGCCAATGAAATATTTGAAAGAATATTTAAACGTACAGAAAAACTAAACATCAAGGTATTGGGCAACAGGAGGCAAATCACATGCAAAATTCCAAAGAAAAAACTCTTTCCCAAAGGATTGCAGAGAGAATTATCAAATACATACTGGAGGAAAATCTGCAGCCGGGTGACAAGCTTCCGAACGAAACCGTAATGTGTGAACGGCTGAATGTTGGAAGAAGCTCTCTGCGTGAAGCTATGCGAGCACTCGCATCACGTAATGTGATCACCATACGCCAGGGCTCCGGTTCATATGTTTCCGCCACTCCCGGGATGATTGATGATCCATTCGGCCTGACCTTTGTTGAAGATAAACAAAAGATGATTAAAGATCTGATGGAAATCAGATTTCTAATCGAACCATCCATAGCTGCCATGGCAGCTATCCGTGCAGATGAGACAGATATCAAAAACATACTTACTGCATGTGAAAATACCGAAAAGCTCCTTCTTGCAAATAAAAATCACGCTGAAAAGGATATAGCATTTCATACTGCTATTGCCTTAAGCAGCAAAAATATAGTTGTTCCAAAGCTGGTTCCTATCATCAACAGTTCAATTCCTCTGATCCGTGAGTCTGCAAAATTCACCATGCGTGATGAAACCATCGAAATTCATCGTGAAATTGCAGATGCAATTGCAGCCCACGATGCCGTCCGTGCCCACGATGCGATGTATCTGCATCTGATCTACAACCGGAAGCATATAAAATCCATAAATTAATGACTGTCCGGTTATCACCAGCCACACTGCGATGTGACCGGCAGTACCATATTTTATGGTTCTGGCGCTTGAAATAGTCGCACAGCAACCTGTTTACGTTATACATCATAAGTCATTTTGGTTGAAATGTTAAAGTGTTGCTAATGATAAAACATAAAGTTTATATATTACTACATAAGAAAGAAGGATGAAATTATGTATGAAATGAAACCAGAATATTATATCGGAATAGATATGATTGATGAAGAGCACAAGCAGTTATTTAAATATGCAGATGAGGCATATGAACTGCTGCATGATGAGTTTACACCGGATAAATATGATAAGATGGATATCATCTTGGAGAAGCTGCGCGACTACACGGTAAAGCACTTTGCTGACGAGGAGCAGTACATGGAATCAATCCATTACAAGAAGATGTTTACACAGAAGGTTCAGCATATGGAATTTGTACAAAAGCTGGATGAGTTCATTGAGCATCACAGTGATGAGGAGATAGATCAGGATGAGCAGATTATGGGAATCCTCAAGTATCTCACAGACTGGCTGATAAACCATATCCTGTATGTTGACTGCCAGATACCGAAACCACAATAAAGTACCTGAATTTTAGCAAAGAGTAAGGACCGCAGGTCACCGCCTGCCGGGTAGCGCACATACTCCCCGCAAGCGAATAGCGAAGCGGCTTAGATACTGTAGAAATTATGCCATGAAACACAGAAATGCCCAGCCATGGACGGCTGGGCAAGGCGTTATGCGCCATGGACGGCGCATAAAAGCCGGTTTCGTCAAGCATAGAAAGACTGTAAGCATAATTTCGTACAGAATCTTAGCAGCGCAGCGTAGCTTACGGGGAGTATGTGCGTTGCCCCGGCAGGCAATGACCTGCGGTCCGTAATTTTATAGAAAAATATAGCGTAATCAGCATATATTTGGTATAATTTGGATATGAAGAATAAGCGAAGATTTGCAATGGTCTCAGTTTCAGTAATCGTAGTAGCACTGCTTGTAGTTGGCATATATCTTATACTCGCATCGTGCTGTATTATGTATATGTTTTCGAAGATTATGAAGGAAAAATATGAGAAAGAAAAGCTGCTGTATGTATCGAATACTGATGCACTTACAGGGTGCCTGAACAGACATGCCTATGAGACAGATATCAATAAGCTTGATTTGAAAAAAGAGTGGATATATATATCACTTGATTTAAACAGCTTAAAGCACATAAACGATACATATGGACATGATGTGGGAGATGAGATGATTTGCGCAGCCGCAGCATGCATGATGGCAAGCTTTGGTGAGTTTGGCAGGGTGTACAGAATAGGCGGAGATGAGTTTGCTGTGATAATTACACAAAAGCCGGATGAGCTTGATGCTATGACAAAGCATTTCGACAGCAGTGTAGCCGAATGGAGAGGAAAAATCGTCGATTCCATGACCATCTCATACGGATGTGTAAGAAGTCTGGAGGAAGACTGGGAGTTTGTATACGATATTGCGAAGGAAGCAGACAGGAGAATGTATGCAAGCAAGGCGCGCTATTACAGTGACAGTGACATAGACAGGAGAAAGTAAATTAAAATAAAGATTCCACCAATACGGATATGGTATTGATGGAATCTTTTAAGTGGGAAAATAAATAATTAGTGGAACAGCTCTACAATAAATACCGCCACACAGGAAGCCACGGCGACGGTTGTAAGCCCCTTGCCCTTTAATGCAAATATCACTGCCGCGATAAGTCCTGCTGCTGCACCAACCCACCAGTTAGTAGCATAAAACACTGCCGGAATAGTCATGGCGGTTAAAACTGCATACGGAATATAGTATAGAAAAGATCGCACGAAGCTGTTGTTGATCTTTTCTTTTATTGCGATAAAAGGAATAACGCGGATCAGATATGTGGAGCCCGCGAGTATGAGTAAATATATAAAAAATACACTGTTTTTCATTATGTAAAATCTCCTTATACGCTTATTATCAAATATTTAATAAATCATTCCTTATCAGTATCATCTGCAACCGGAAACAGCAGCGAACCGATAACTGCAGCCACAATGGCTACAACAGTGATGGTGATACCGCTTGAAATCCTTGACAAAAACGGTATGTAGTAAAACATGCAGCTAAGCACGAGTGCAAGCAGCACAACAAACACGACCGCACGCGATTTCTTCATCTCAGGAACCACGATAGCCACGAACATGCCATAAATAGCAAGACTCAGCGCACTCATAAGCCTATCCGGCAGGATGCTTCCCAGTATAGCACCTATCAGCGTACCGACAGCCCAGCCAATGTATGGAAGAGTTGAAAGTCCTGCAAAAAAGCTTCTGCTCACAGAATCCTCCTGGCTTGCCACGGCAAAAATTTCATCAGTCATCATAAAGCCGAGTATCCATCTTGAAATTCCGCTAAATCCGGAATCCGCCTTCTGTCCAACCGAAATCGACATAAAGGAATATCTTATATTAATAGTAATCTGCGAAATAAGCATCTGGAAATACTGTCCCGGATGCATCATAATTCCGATGCCTGCAAACTGTCCGGCAGATGTGACAGTGGTCATCGAAATGAGCACAGCCTGCCACCAGGATAGTCCATATGACACCGCCATAATTCCAAAAGTAAATGAAACTGACAGATATCCCAGCGCAATCGGGATTCCTGCTGTCAGTCCTCGTTTATAGTTTTCCATTCTAAATTCTCCTTAGCATAATACAACAACATGTTATTCTAGCACAAATTTCATGAAAATGCACTTTCAAATTGTTTTTGGAAACTACACCTGACTTTAAAATTATGATAAAATAATACAATTAGAGGAAAAAGGTGTTATCGATGCATGCAATTCGATGTATACCTTACTGAACCACATATAAACAAAAATAGAGGAATGGTAAAATGAAGGTTGTAGTAGCAATTGATTCATTTAAAGGAAGCATGACAAGCATGCAGGCCGGGATGGCCTGTAAAGAAGGCATATTGGCGGCAATACCGAAAGCAGATGTGGTGGTCAGACCACTTGCAGATGGTGGCGAGGGAACTGTAACCGCTTTGGTAGAGGGCATGAATGGCACATATGAACATGTTGATGTAACAGGACCGATGGGACAAAAGGTGCACGCGACATATGGAGTACTTGAGGATGATACGGCTGTTATGGAAATGGCAGAAGCATCAGGAATCACACTTGTTGAAGGTAAACCTGATCCGTGGAAAGCAACCTCATTGGGTGTGGGAGAGATGATATTGGATGCCGTGCACAAGGGCTGTCGGAATTTCATAATCGGAATAGGCGGAAGCGCAACCACTGAGGGCGGCATAGGAATGCTGATGGCGCTCGGCTATGAGTTTTATGATGAGGATGACAATATTCTTCCACCGGTATTTGGCTCGCTTGCAAGGGTAAGAAAGATAAAGGCTGATAAGGTCCCTTCAGAATTGAAGCAGTGTCATTTCAAAATAGCATGTGATGTTACTAATCCACTGTGCACAGAGCAGGGCTGCGTATACATTTTTGGAAAGCAAAAGGGCGTACAGGAGCATGAAAAGGCACAGATGGATAAAATGATGAGACAGTATGCAGACTGTGTTGAGGAGTATGCGGGAAAAAGATTTAGCGAGACACCGGGAGCAGGCGCTGCGGGAGGTCTTGGCTTTGCGTTTCTTTTTGGACTTGAGAACGTGGAGCTTAAATCCGGCATAGATATAGTGCTAAACGCAATACAGCTTGACAAGGAACTGAAAAATGCCGATATCGTAGTGACCGGAGAGGGCAGGCTTGATGGACAGAGCGCCATGGGAAAGGTGCCTGTCGGAGTGGCAAAAGCAGGCAGAAAAAACGGCTGTAAAGTAATCGCACTAGCAGGGAGTGTCACTGACGATGCAGTGGCATGTAATAAAGAAGGCATAGATGCGTTTTTCCCTATTATAAGAGGGGCAACAACGCTTAATGAGGCTATGGATATCAAAAATGCTCAAAAAAATATGAAAAACACTGCAGAACAAGTTTTCAGGCTTATTGACATCAGCTCGCTTATGGAATAATATATGTTAGTAAAATTATGCGTGGTGCAGGGGCCGGATGAGATATAAAAGCCTCGTATATCATAGAATATTTAAATAAAAAAGGAGAAAAGCAATGGCTAAGGAGAAAAAATTAGTAGAGGCCATCACTTCCATGGAGGAAGATTTCACACAATGGTATACAGACGTTGTGAAGAAAGCAGAGTTGATGGATTATTCATCTGTAAAGGGATGCATGATCTTTAAACCCAATGGTTATGCCATCTGGGAGAATATACAGAAGAATCTCGATGCAATGTTCAAAGAGACAGGAGTAGAGAATGTATACATGCCAATGTTCATTCCGGAGAGCCTGCTCCAGAAGGAAAAGGATCACGTAGAGGGCTTTGCACCTGAGGTTGCATGGGTCACACAGGGCGGACTTGAGACACTTCAGGAGAGACTTGCAGTAAGACCTACATCAGAGACACTTTTCTGCGAGCTTTTCAGCAAAACAGTACAGTCACACAGAGACCTTCCAAAGGTATATAACCAGTGGTGCTCAGTAGTGCGCTGGGAGAAGACAACACGTCCATTCCTCCGCTCATCAGAGTTCTTATGGCAGGAGGGACATACTGTTCATGCAACAGCCGAGGAGGCAGAGGCACGTACAGTACAGATGTTAAACATCTATGCGGATTTCTGTGAGAAATATCTTGCAATCCCTATGGTAAAGGGAAGAAAGACAGACAAGGAGAAGTTCGCCGGAGCAGAGGCTACATACACAATAGAGGCACTCATGCATGACGGAAAAGCACTCCAGTCAGGAACCTCACACAACTTTGGTGACGGCTTCCCTAAGGCATTCGGCATCCAGTACACAGACAAGGACAATAAATTACAGTACTGTCATGAGACATCATGGGGCGTTTCAACACGTCTTATCGGAGCTATCATCATGGTTCACGGAGATGACTCAGGACTCGTGCTTCCACCAAAGATTGCACCAACACAGGTTATGGTCATTCCAATCCAGCAGCAGAAGGACGGCGTCCTTGACAAGGCATACGACCTCAAGGACAAGCTCTCAAAGGATTTCCGCGTGAAAATCGATGCAACCGACAAGACACCTGGCTGGAAGTTCGCAGCACAGGAGGTTCAGGGAATCTCAACACGTATCGAGATTGGACCAAAGGATATCGAGAAAAACCAGTGCGTTATCGTCCGCCGAGACACAAGAGAGAAAATCGTTGTCTCACTCGATGAGGTCAATGAGAAGCTCGCAGAGGTACTTGAGACAATGCAGAATGACATGCTCGAGAAGGCAAAGGCATTCCTTGCAAGCCATATAAACGATGCACACGACTACAATGAGTTCAAGGCAATCGCAGAGACAAAGCCGGGCTTTATCCGTGCTATGTGGTGTGGAGACGAGGCCTGCGAGAACAAAATCAAAGAGGACACAACAGTTACAAGCCGTTGTATGCCATTTGGTGACCAGGAACAGATTTCCGACGTATGCGTATGCTGTGGAAAGCCGGCGCATAAGCTCGTATACTGGGGCAAGGCATACTAGATTCGCGCCTAATAAGCTCTGCCGCAGGAGGTATTTACTCTCACCAGACTAAGGAGTTATGAGAGCATGTGTCACAGTTGTATGCTGTGGCAATGTGCCCCTTTGGCGAGCGTCATTTAGAATAAAAAAGGAGAACTAAACGATGCGCATAGATTTACCGCAGAATGTCAACTTCATAATAGACACGCTCTACGAGCATGGCTTTGAGGCATATGCGGTAGGTGGATGCGTGCGTGACAGTCTCCTTGGCAGGACACCGCAGGACTGGGATATCACCACATCTGCAAAGCCTGTGCAGGTCAAAGCAATATTTGACCATACGATAGACACAGGTATCCAGCATGGCACAGTCACGGTCATGCTGGAGCATGTGGGCTATGAGGTCACCACCTACAGGATAGACGGAGAGTACGAGGATGCACGCCATCCAAAGGAGGTTACCTTTACCTCAAATCTGAAGCTCGACTTAGAGAGGCGCGACTTCACAATCAATGCTATGGCGTATAATCACAGGGCAGGGCTTGTCGATGAATTTGACGGCATAGGAGATTTAAAAGCACATGTGATCAGATGTGTGGGCTGTGCGCACGACAGGTTCAGTGAGGATGCACTCAGGATGTTTCGTGCGGTGCGATTTGCAGCCCAGCTTGGCTTTGATATAGAGGCACAGACTAAAGCAGCCATAAAAGAGCTTGCCCCTGCCTTGTCAAAGGTCAGCGCAGAGCGAATCCAGGTGGAGCTTGTGAAGCTTCTGACATCAGACCATCCGCAGATGATGAGAGATTTGTATGAGCTTGGACTCACAGCGGTATTCATGCCGGAGTTTGATGTGATGATGCAGACACCTCAGCACAATAAGCACCATATGTACAGTGTCGGCGAGCATACACTTCATACCTTGGAGCATGTGCGAGCGGACAAAATCCTAAGGCTTACCATGCTGCTTCATGATGTGGCAAAGCCGGTGTGCATTACGACAGACGAGGAAGGCCAGAATCATTTCAAGAAGCATCCGGTTGTGGGAGCTGATATGACAAGAAAGATACTCAGGCGCCTTAAGTTTGATAACAGGACTACAGACTGTTGCTGTAAGCTCGTAAAAGAGCATGATGACCGTCCGGCCATCACAGAGCGCAATGTAAGGCGTGCAATGAGCCGCATAGGAACAGAGCTTTTTCCGCTGTTGTTTGAGGTGAAAAGAGCCGATACACTCGGACAGAGCATGTATAATCGCGCAGAAAAGCTTGAATACATCGCAGAATATGAGCGCGTATACAGGAAAATCCTCGCAGACCACCAGTGTGTATCCAAAAAGGAAATGAAGATAAATGGCAGCGACCTGATTAAAATGGGAGTAGAGCCGGGACCGAAGCTTGGCGATATCCTGGACAGGCTTTATGAGCAGGTGCTTGATGACCCATCGCTCAATGAAGCACAAAAACTTAAAGAGCTTGCGAATAAAATAATAACCTCTCTCATATGATTAAAAAGCATCTGAATAGTTATGATGCATTAATCATATGAGGGGGGATTTTTTTGTATAATCAGCCGGAAGTGGCTTTGGAAAAATATGAGCTTACAGTAAGCAGGATAATAAAGGGCAGAGGAGCATATATATGTGATACAGGCATCGGGCAGAAGCTGCTCGTGCCGTACAGAGGGCATGAGCAAAGGGCATGCACCCTGCGGGATACGCTGGCATTTATCCAGAGAAACGGTATGGATGTGGAGCAGATATCACAGACAAAGGAGCAGTGTATCATATCGCGGGATAACTGTGAGGACGCATACATATTGAAGGATTACAGAGCAGGCAGAGAGTGCAGCACGGACAGCATAGATGATATGCGTGGCGGCAGCAGGGCATTAGCGCAGCTGCACAATATATTGGAAAAGTATCCGCTGCCTTCGGATATTGAGGTAGAAAGCCTGCATGAAAAAGCTCAGCGAAAATGTGCGCAGATAGTAAAGCTTAAAAACTACATACTGCGTCGCAGCAAGACAAATGCCTTTGAGCATCTGTTTTATGAATGCTATGAGAGATTCTTAGAGCAGGGGCAGAAATCGGCGGAAATATTGTGTGAGCTGGAAAATAGTAAAACGTCGGTTCCGATATACTGTCACGGAGCCTTCAACCAGCACAATGTCGTGTATACACAGTCCGGAAGATGGCTCCCAGTCAATTTCGAGACCATGCATCCGGGATATCCGGAAACTGATCTTGCGGAGTACATGCGCAAGATGCTCGAAAAAAATCACTGGGATACAGCGGTTGCAGATGCAATTCTTGACAGCTATTGCAGCGTAAGAAGTCTTGATGATACATCAATGAGACTGCTTCAAGCACTGCTTTTGTTTCCTGAAAAATTTTGTAAGCTCTGCAATCACTATAGCAACTCGCGCAAGTCATGGGTATGCGACCGTGATGTGGATAAGCTTGCACAGCTCATACAGCTAAGCGGGGAGCGCGAGGAGTATCTGCATGCCCTGCATGCCATAGTGTAAGCAGTAATGCATATATATAGTGAATTTAATTGAAAAGTAAATGACTATACGATATATTATTATTGTAGAAAAACGTTTAAAGCCAGCTATTAAAGGAAATACAGATGAAGAAATTTAAAAGATTATTTTGCATAGTATGCATGCTTGTGCTGTCACTTGCAGCATGTGGAAAACAGGACACGGATGATGGTGTAAAAAAATTCTATAACAGCATGAATGATACGACGGAGGCCGTGGGAGAAAGCACGCAGTCCGGTTTGAAAGCTGCTGCGGAGGAAAACGGAAAGTCCGTTAAGAAAAGTTCAGATATTCTCATAGTATCGGACATAAACAGTGCCAACGAGACGATCAGGGTATACAATTACTCGACAGGAGTGCAGTATCAGTATTACTATGGGCTGACCACCGGCTTTTTCGACAAATATGGCAATCACATGTCAGTTTCAGACATACATCAGGGTGATGTGGTTGACATATCAGGGGCAGATTCAGACGGCAAGGCAAAGCGGATACAAAAATCCGATAAGGTGTGGACAAACGACGCAGTGACCAATTTTTCTGTGGATAAGGATAAGAGCGTGCTTGAAATCGGAAATAGCAGCTACAGGCTGGGGGAGCGCACCATGATATTTTCAGGCTCGGATGTCATAGATACTGACAGCCTAACGGCGCAGGATAAGCTGGCTGTTGTCGGGATTGACAAGGATATAGTGTCAATTTCTGTCACAACAGGGCACGGCACACTGCAGCTTAGCAATACATCGCTGTTTGAGGGCAGCTTTTTGCAGCTCGGAGACAGGATATTTGCAGAAATCACTAAGGATATGTCGCTTGATGTGCCGGAGGGCAGCTATACGCTCGCTGTGGCCAACAACGGCTGGGGAGGCAGCACGGATATTGAGATAAAAAGAGGCGAGACTACAAAGGTAAATTTAAATGATTTAAAGGGTGAGGGTCCTAAAAAGAGCAGCATCCTTTTCGAGGTTGACGTGCAGGGAGCAAAAATATATGTCGATGGCAGTGAAATCGACTATACGAGCCCGGTTGAGATAACATACGGAAAACACACGCTTAAGGTAACAGCCGATGGCTATGACACCTGGACGAGGACGCTTTACGTGAACTCGAAGGAAGCCACCGTACAGATTACGATAAACGACAATAAGGACAGCTTGGGCAGCGATTCATCAGGCACCGGAAGCAGCAGCACCGGAAGCTCGCAGGCCACCGCACAGACTCCTTCAGAGACTGCCTCAGAGAGGGCAAATGAGAAGGACAATCAAAGTACATCTAAAAGAGCAACCGGCAGCTCGCAGAGCACAAATTCATCACGGCAGACAGACAATAAATCCTCTGACAGCTCGGGAAATAGTCTGACAAATAAGGATATATCAGATTATCTTTCAACATTAACCTCTTTATTAAGTTCAAAGTAAGGTTTTAAGAATGGTAAAAGTACATAAAAGCCTAGGAAATAGCGCATTTTCCTTGACAAACCCCATAAAAACAAGTATATATATTCTTGTAGGTAATTTGGGAATACAGCTCGAATTATATAAATTATGAAAATCCAGAGGAGGAATTTTATCATGAACAAAGCAGATTTAGTTGCAGCTATGGCAGAGAAGGCCGGAGTATCAAAGAAGGATGCAGAGGCATCTTTAAAGGCATTCACAGATGTTGTTGCAGAGGAGTTAAAGAAAGGTGAGAAGATCCAGTTAGTTGGATTCGGTACTTTCGAGGTATCTGAGAGAGCAGCAAGAACAGGAAGAAATCCACAGACTGGCGCTGAGATGACAATTGCAGCATCTAAGGCTCCTAAGTTCAAGGCTGGAAAGGCTTTAAAAGATTCTCTTAACTAATAAGTTAGACTATCACGGAGTAGAAGAATGGGTGAAGCCTTTAAGGCTCCGCCCATTTTTGGCTATATCCACTGAAATCAGGGTAATGGTTATGAATTGATTTATTATAGGTAAGACACAGAGGTAACAATGAGATTAGACAAATTTTTGAAGGTATCGCGTCTGATAAAGAGACGTACAGTGGCAAATGAGGCATGCGACGCAGGCCGTGTCACAGTAAACGGCAGACCGGCAAAGGCATCTGTAAATGTCAAGGTCGGAGACATAATAGAGATAGCATTTGGACAAAAGACAGTCAAGGTTAAGGTGTTAAATCTCCTTGACACAACAAAGAAGGAAGAAGCAAAAGATCTTTTTGAGTATATATAGGTTATATTTTCATGAATCCCGGCATATATTTACATATGCGATTCCACAGATGGCATGTATATGTGCGGCTGTCTATGGAGCATATTAAAAATTATGTGAGGGACAGGAAATGGAAGAAATATCAGGCACAAAGAGTCATAAGCTTATCTTGAATAATCGCAGAACAGGCAGCTTTACAGGCATTTTGGATGTGCTCTCCTTTGATGTGGGAGAGATACTTTTGGAGACGGAGCTGGGCATGCTTGACCTAAAGGGCAAGGATCTTCACGTAAACAGGCTAAACCTTGAGAAGGGAGAAGCCGATATAGAAGGTGAGATAGACATGATTACGTATTCGAAGGTACCGGAGGTGACCGGAAAGAAAGATAAAATGTTTGGCAGGATATTCAGATAAGCACCTAAGGAGGAATAATGAGTAAACGTCGTGCAAAGAGAAGGAGCGGAACTTTAAGTGTTTCCATCATAGTTATAGCATTTCTTGTGGTTATGGTAGTCCAGGTTGTGCAGCTAAAGCAGAAGGAATCTACATATGCCGCACAAAAAGCGGAGCTTGAGAAGCAGTATACTAAAGAATCGGAGCGTGCTGATGAGATAGAAAGCATGCAGCAGTATATGCAGAGTGACCAGTACATAGAGGATATAGCAAAGAGCAAGCTGGGGCTTGCGTATGACAATGAAATAATCTTCAAGGAAAAGGACAAATAATTTTTGAAGATATAGTTGCGCTTTTTCGTCAAAACCTTCATTTTTGACCACATATAATCGTTGAAAAAAGATGGAGGCAAAAAGATGAGGATTGCAAATTTAAAAAAGGCTGTGTGGGGGCTTATGGCATTTGCATCCACACTGGTGTGTGTGATGGATTGCTATCCGCTGATACCTGCAGTGTATGGAGTTTATTGTCTGAGCAGTGGGCATACGATTATTTTTTACATAGGATTAATTATTGGAATGGGATACTTTATATCGATACCGTCGATATGTAAGTATCTCTTTATTATTGCGGTGATTTACTTTGGGAAAAGGCTATTTGTGAGAAAAAGCAGTAAAAACGGATGTCTGACAACAGCCGTTGTAGCAGCTTGTGCCACGGCAGTGATGAATCTGTCGGTAACATTTCTGGGAAGGCCGGATACGGATGAGATAGTGTTGTCGGTAGCAGAGAGCCTTGTTGTGTTTTCGCTGGCCTTTGTGCTTTGCAGAGCATGTGAATATTTAAGGGCCCTTGAGCACAATGAAAACCCGGTCATAGCAGGACTACTGCCCGACAGGGAGGAGGCATTTGCCACAGCAGTTTCAGGACTTTCAGGCATTATTTCGACTGCAAACGTCATGGCTGTAAAATGTACGGCAGATAAAATCCCTGATGAGAGTGAGAAAATACAGCTTGAGGTGACAGGGAGACTTTGTGCATGCTGTGAGGGCTGCAGTGTGTGCTGGACAAGCGGGGCTTCGATTTCCGACAGTATAAAAATGCTTGCTGATGCAGTGCGCAAACGTATGAAAACAGAGGAAATTGTGCAAAACAGATATGTGGATGGCTGCCCGCACTATACGCGCATGGTGGAAGCCGCCACAGAGGCATTTGCCCGTATTGAGCTAAATGAAGCCTGGTACAGGCGTCTCACGGAAAACAGACGCGTCATAGCCGCACAGCTTGACGCTATGGCAGAGCTCATGGAGAGCTGGTGCAGGGCTGAAAAATGTATTGATAAAAAAAGAAGGCTGCGCCTTTCAAGAGTTTATGTATATACAAAAGAGGCTGGTATACAGGTGGAAAATGCCCATATTTATGAGAACGCAAGGCAGCAGGTATGTATAAAGGCAGATGTCTGCACCAAGATAGATGGTGGGATTGAAATTTCAAAGTATGTGCAGGCGGTTTCACGCGCCATGGGAGTGAAGCTCAGGCAGGCACATGGGACAGTTTCAATAATATCCGATGAGAGGACATCTATTGTGCTTTACGAGGAGAATCAGTTCTATGCACTTTCGGGGGTGGCGACCAAAAAGAAGACCGGCTCTCAGGCAAATGGCGACAGCTGCAGCATGTTTCAGCTGGATGATGGCATGTATCATGTATGTGTATCCGATGGCATGGGCTCGGGTAAGCAGGCGCAGGCCGAGAGCACACTGGTGGTGGATTTGCTTGAAAAGCTTTTGGAGGCCGGTTTTAGCAGGGAAAGTGCCCTAAAGCTGATGAACTCTGCCATGGTCATATCGGCGGGAGAGGAGTCCTATTCCACGGTTGATTTTGCCACAATAGACATGTACACAGGTGAGCTTGAGCTGGCAAAAACAGGCGCTGCACCGTCATTTATCAAATCAGGGAAACAAGTAAGTGTTATAGAAAATGAATCCCTCCCGGCGGGGGTCGATGTCTGGCAGGAGAGTAAACATTCAAAAAATACACTTCAAAGTGGCGATTTCCTTGTCATGGTGACGGATGGTGTGCTAGAATATCTGCATGTAAAGGACAGACAGGGGAAGCTTATGGATATCATCGCAGGCGTCAAAAGCGACAATGCAGGCGTGATGGCGCAGGAAATTCTGGACAGGGTGCTGCTTGACACAGGCGGATACGCCATGGATGATATGACGGTAGTTGCAATAGGAATCTGGGAAAAATAATGATTAGACGGACGAAAGAATATATTCTGGAAAACAAAATGATAAAAAATCACAGCACGGTGCTTGTTGCACTGTCGGGCGGTGCGGATTCGGTCTGCCTTCTGCTGTTGTTAAATGAGATAAAAAGACAGTGCGCAAATGAGCTTGATTTTGCGTTGGAGGCAGTACATGTGGAGCATGGCATCAGAGGAGCCGAGAGCAGGGAGGATGCGAGGTTTGCGTCAGACCTTTGCGAGAGGCTTAACATACCGTGCCATGTGCATTCTGTGGACGTACCGCAATATGCAAAAAGTCATGGACTCGGACTGGAGGAGGCCGCCAGGATATTGCGTTATGAAGCGTTTGAAAAGGAAGTCGCCAGGATATTGCGCTATGAGGCGTTTGAAGAGGAGGCTGGCAGATATCCTTGCGAAACTGCCGATGCATCAGACCAAAAGCAGGGTAACAGCAGGCAGGCAGTCGTTGCAGTTGCGCATCATATGGAGGACAACGCGGAGACAGTTCTTTTTCAGATGCTTCGCGGAAGCGGAGCGAAGGGACTCGCCGGCATGCATCCGGTTTCCGTGAAGAACGGTGTCACCTATATCAGGCCGCTTTTATCAGCAACACGCGCACAGATAGAGGAATATCTAAAGGAAAACGGACAGGCTTTTGTCACCGATGCCACAAACACTGACACAGCCTACTCCAGAAATAAGCTGCGCCATGATGTGTTTCCACTGCTTTTGCAGATTAATGACAGGGCGATTGAGCATATCAATGAGAGTGCAGGACAGCTTGCGGTGATGAATGATTTTTACGAGCAGCAGCTAAAAGAGGCGTGTGACAGCATGGTTTCAAAAAAAGAAGGCAGGGTGATACTTGAAATTAGTCGCTTTGAGAGTCTGCATCCGGCATTAAAAAGCGGAGTGGCGCGCGAGTGTATACATCTGGCATCAGGGCGGCTCAAGGACATCACGAGCACACATATCAGTGCACTTGTGAAGCTTGCAGGGCAGCAGTCGGGCAGAAAAATCAATCTGCCATATGGAATTATTGCAGAAAAATCATTTGGCGATGTGATACTCTTCGCCGAAAGGTGTGACGATGAAAAAGAAGAAATTCACATTACGCAAAAAGAGCTTGAGACACTGAGTGCCACGGGAGCGCAAAAAAACATAAAGCTTTCGGCAGATGGCTCATATGTCACACTTTGTATAAAAGATTTTAATGGTAAAATGGACGAAATTCCCAAAAAACCATATACGAAATGGTTTGATTATGATAAGATGAAGAAAGGCTTTGAAATAAGAACAAGAAAAGCCGGTGACTATATAATTGTGGATGACGAGGGCCATCATAAGAAGCTGAAGCAGGTATTTACAGGTGATAAAATTCCTGCACAGCAGAGAGCGGGGCTGTGGCTTATAGCCCATGAATCACTGGTGCATGCCATTATCGGATACAGATCCGGCTGCAGCGCACTTGTCACACCACAGACAGGAAAAGTACTTAAGATCACATTTTACGGAGGAAAACAAAATGGATTTTTCAAAAAAATATGATATTTCGGTTTACCTGACAGAGGAGCAGCTCAATAAGCGTATCGCAGAGATTGGAGCGCAAATCACAGAAAAATACAGGGGACAGTCAGTATATCTCATTTGCATACTCAAGGGCTCAATATTCTTTACCACTGAGCTTGCAAAGAGAATTGATTTGCCTATGACTATGGATTTCATGTCGGTATCCAGCTATGGCTCAGGCACAGAGTCATCAGGCGATGTCAAGATTAAAAAGGACCTTGAGCATTCTATCGAGGGAGAGAATGTCATCATCATAGAAGACATCATTGATTCGGGAAATACTCTTAGCAGGCTTTCAAAGCTCCTTGCCAAAAGAAACCCGAAGAGTCTCACAATCTGTACACTTTTGGACAAGCCTGAGCGCCGTGTGGTTGATGATGTAAATGTAGACTACGTGGGCTTTGTGATTCCTGATAAGTTTGTGGTAGGCTATGGCCTTGACTATGATCAGAGGTTCAGAAATCTGCCTTACATCGGCTTCGTCGAGGGCGAAATAAAATAAAAAGGAGAAGTAAATTGAATAAACAAAAAAGCGGTATGCGCGGAATAGGCGTATACATTATCATTGTATTTGCAGTAATCTGCATCTGGTACTGGCTGAGCGCCGGGGCTACATCAAACTCTTACACACAGAGTCAGTTCGAGAAGGATCTTGACAAGAATCAGGTGAAGAGCGTAAAGGTAGTGCAAAACAGGGAGATACCGACAGGAAGTCTGGAGGTGAAGTTCAAGGATGGCACATCAAAGGTGCTTTATGTATCAGATGTAAACAATATCGAAAAGACCATGACAAAAGCAGGGTACACCGACTATACAGTTGCGGATGTTCCGGCTGAGAGCTGGATTATGACACTGCTTCCGTATCTTTTGGTATTCGGAGCCATGTTCATACTCTTTGCAGTGATGAACAACAACGCAGCAGCACAGGGCGGCGGTGGCAAGATGATGAACTTCGGCAAGAACCGTGCGAAGCTCACCACACAGGAGGAGAACCATATCAAGTTTTCCGATGTAGCAGGCTTAAAGGAGGAAAAGGAGGAGATTGCAGAGATAGTTGATTTCCTTCGTGATCCGGGAAAATACACCAGACTTGGAGCAAGAATCCCAAAGGGTGTCCTTCTTGTAGGACCTCCGGGAACAGGTAAGACTCTCCTTGCCAAGGCAGTAGCCGGAGAGGCAGGGGTACCGTTTTTCACCATTTCAGGATCTGATTTCGTGGAGATGTTCGTCGGAGTCGGAGCCTCACGAGTGAGAGATTTGTTTGAGGATGCCAAGAAAAATGCGCCTTGTATCGTATTTATCGATGAGATTGATGCAGTAGCCAGACGCCGTGGCACAGGAATGGGCGGCGGACACGACGAGCGTGAGCAGACATTGAACCAGATGCTTGTCGAGATGGATGGCTTTGGTGTCAATGAGGGCATTATCGTCATGGCAGCCACAAACCGTGTGGATATACTTGACCCTGCTATCATGCGTCCGGGACGTTTCGACAGAAAGGTTGTAGTAGGCAGACCGGATGTGGGCGGCAGAGAAGAAATTTTAGGTGTCCATGCCAAGAAAAAACCTCTTGCAGAGGATGTAGACTTAAAGCAGATTGCACAGACTACAGCAGGCTTCACAGGTGCAGACCTTGAGAATCTGATGAATGAGGCAGCAATCCGTGCAGCGGGCGAAAACAGAGAATATATCACACAGGATGATATCAGAAAATCCTTCGTCAAGGTTGGTATCGGAGCTGAGAAGAAGAGCCGTATCATCTCTGACAAGGAAAAGCGCATCACAGCCTACCACGAGGCAGGGCATGCAATCCTTTTCCATCTGCTTCCGGATGTGGGACCAGTATACACAGTTTCAATTATCCCTACAGGAGCAGGCGCAGCAGGCTATACCATGCCTCTGCCTGAGAAGGATGAGATGTTCAACACAAAGGGACGTATGCTTCAGGAAATCGTAGTAGACTTAGGCGGTCGTGTCGCAGAGGAACTTGTGTTTGACGATATCACCACAGGTGCATCACAGGACATCAAGCAGGCTACAAAGCTTGCGCGCGAGATGGTTACCAAATACGGTATGTCAGACAATATCGGTCTTATCTGCTATGCCGATGATGAGGAGGAGGTCTTCATCGGACGAGACCTCGCCCATGCAAAGAACTACAGCGAGGGCATAGCATCGGCAATCGATGCCGAGGTAAAGCGCATCATCGACGAGTCGTACGACAAGGCAAAGAGCATGATAGCAGAGTACCGCGATGTGCTTGACAGATGTGCAGCACTTCTTCTTGAGAAGGAGAAAATCACAAGAGATGAGTTTGAAGCACTGTTTGACGAGGACAGCAAAACAACAGTTGAACATAATGTTTAAAAAATAGCTATACTTTTGTGCAGAATGACTATATGAAAAATATTGAATATGACTAAAGAACTATACAAATTGCATAAAAACAAACCGCGATTTTTATGCAATTTGTGAACACTTATCGTTATAACCGTGATATTATAATAACCGTAAAAACCCCCCAATACATTATATAGTTTTTGCTATACCCCATAGTAAAAATACCTTCTCCTAAAAAGGCAGCGTTCGTAGCTGTCTTTTTTATTTATTTTTTCAACTCTTACAATGACAATTTTACTTCCCGGTTCGTGTGTTCATAATGGCGCAGTGTCACACCGGCGGCACGCAGCATTTTTTTGGATGCGATCACACCCGGGGTAGAAGCGTATTTGTCACTGTCGTAAACGACTTCACGGATACCACACTGGATAATGGCTTTGGCACATTCATTGCATGGAAAGAGCGTAACATATATGGTTGATCCTTCCAGGCTTCCGCCCCGGTAGTTGAGAATGGCATTCAATTCACTGTGGGTAGAGTAAAAGTATTTGTTGTCATCGCCTTCGCGTACCCATGGGAAATCATCATCGGAACATCCGGTTGGAAATCCATTATATCCCATGGAAAGAATTTTGTGTTTGTCACTGACAATACAGGCTCCAACCTGTGTGTTTGGATCTTTGGAACGCATACCGGAGAGCATGGCAACGCCCATGAAGCTGTCTCTTATACACATCTCCGAGCCCACGAGACTGCA
>ENA-OZGD01000283-OZGD01000283.1-human-gut-metagenome-genome-assembly--contig:-NODE-283-length-27282-cov-12.877401_pt1 | contig 27282 bp, 10 predicted proteins | sample MGYA00244653_ERZ653652 | MGnify/ENA primary metagenome ERZ653652 (study PRJEB26926, sample SAMN06164983) | human gut metagenome | biome: ENVO:00009003; feature: ENVO:2100002; material: ENVO:00002003... | reverse complement strand
ATCTGATCATGCCGAAGAATCTGAAGATCGGACATTACCGGATTGAGGAAGTCAATGCACCGGAAGGGTACACAATCAACAAGAACTATGTAGAGATTGCAGTGGATGCAAACACAGCATACAAGATGGATTCTGAGAGCGGAGATGCCATTATTACGGTAGATTACGAGAACCATCCAGTAAAAGGAAAGCTGACAATCTATAAAAAAGGTGAGATGCTGACCGGATTCAAAAAGGATTTTGTTTATGAAGAAAGATACCTGAAGGGTGCATCATTTCATGTCTATGCAGCTGAAAATATCTATACACCGGATTATCAGAAAGATGAAAACGGAAACAGACAGCTGATCTATGCAAAAGATGCACTGGTAACAACGGTAACGACCGGGGAAGACGGAAAAGCAGTTGCTGATAACCTGCCGCTTGGTTCTTACTATGTGGTAGAAAAGACTGCACCGGAAGGATTCGTCCTGAACCATGACAGATCAGAAGTCGCATTTGTCTATGCCAATCAGGATACACCTGTGATTGAAGAGGAAGTGACGGTTGGCGATGATCGCCAGAAAGTTGCAATTCAGGTAGAAAAACAGGATGCAGAAAATGGTGCAACCGTAGCTGGAGCTGTCTTTGGTATCTTTAACAAAGCGGATATCAAGGCGGATGGAAAAGTAATCGTGAAAGCAGACACACTGTTGCAGGAAATGACTTCTGATAACGATGGTCTTGCAGCATGTACGCTGGATCTGCCGCTTGGACAGTATTATGTGAAGGAGTTAAAAGCACCGGCGGGATTTGTATCCTCTGATGAAGTTCTGAATCTGGATGCTTCTTACCAGGGACAGGATGTGAAGACAGTAAAACTGAAAACTGTGAAAAAGAACCAGCCGACAACAGTAGAAATCACGAAATCTGATGTAACAACAGGTGTGGAGCTGGACGGGGCAAAACTCACCGTTCTTGATAAAGAAGGAAATGTTGTGGATCAGTGGACGTCTGTAAAAGATCAGCCACATGTGATCAAACGCCTGACAGTTGGAGAGGAATACACTCTTCGTGAGGAAATGGCACCTTATGGATATCTGAAAGCAACGGATGTGAAGTTCACGCTGGAAGATACCGCCGAGATTCAGAAAGTAGAGATGAAAGATGAAGTACCGACAGGACTTCTGATCATCAACAAAAATGGAGAGTTTCTGGATAAGGTAACACTTTTGGACAATGTAAAAGGTATTGTGGAGCATCTCTTTGAATATGTAACCGGAAGCCTTTCAGATGTGACGTTCGATGTATTTGCTGCGGAAGATATTAAAGCGGCAGATGGTGTCAGTGAAGATTATTTCAAAACCGATGAAAAAGTGGGAACCATTACCACAGATTCCAATGGTATTGCACAGATGGGAGATCTCCCGGCTGGAAAATACTATGTGAAGGAAGTAAAAACAGCCCATGGTTATGTGCTGGACAAAGAGCCGAGATATGTTGACCTTTCCTACCGTGATCAGGACACACCAGTCATCACTTATGATGAGAAATGGCAGAATGCCCGTCAGAAAGTAAAGGTTACGGTTCTGAAGAAAGAAAAAGATACAGAACGTGTCCTTGCAGGTGGTGTCTACGGTCTTTATACCAGTGAAAATATCAAAAATGCAAAGGGCGAGGTACTCCTTGAGAAAGACAGTCTGATTGAGCAGCGAGTAACGGATGAAAAAGGACAGATCACTTTTACGGCAGATCTTCCAGTAGATGGAAAATACTATGTGAAAGAAATCTTTGCGCCGGACGGATTTGTTACAACAGATGAAGTACAGGAATTTACCTTTGAATATGCCGGAGCAGACCAGGCAGAAGTAAGCTACGACTTTACTTTTGAAAATCAGCCGACCACAGTGGAACTGACAAAAACAGACCTGACAACAGGCAAAGAACTTCCAGGTGCACACCTGAAAGTAACGGATTCAGATGGCAATACAGTAGATGAATGGACTTCTACGGAAGAATCCCATGCCATCAAAGAACTGGTTGTTGGTAAGGAATACACCATGACAGAGACAAAACCGGCAGATGGATATGTCACTGCAGAAAGTATTATTTTCACAGTAGAGAATACAGCAGAGGTTCAGAAGCATGAGATGAAAGATGATGTGACAAAAGTACAGATCAGTAAGACGGATATCACAGGAGAAACAGAGATTCCGGGTGCGAAACTGACGATTCTCGATAAGGATGATCAGGTAGTAGAGAGCTGGACTTCCACAGAGGAAGCACACTATATCGAAAAACTGCCAATCGGTAAATATACCTTACGTGAAGAGCAGGCACCGAAAGGATATCTTCTGACATCGGATGTTACTTTTGAAGTAAAGGATACTGGAGAAGTCCAGAAAGTGGCTATGAAAGATGATACTGCCAAGGGAAAAGTGATTCTCAATAAGACAGATAAATCGTCAGGAGAACCACTGAAAGGGGTAGAATTTGAACTCCGTGACAGCAAAGGAAAGGTTCTGGAAACCTTAAAGACAGACGCTTCCGGTCATGCAGAAAGTAAGCTGTATGAGATTGCCACATTTAAGAACGGCAAATATGATACAGCGATCAAGTATTATCTGGTGGAAACAAAAACACTGGATGGATACACACTGGATCAGACCAAGCATGAAGTGACATTTGCTTATGTGAATGACAGTACACCAGTCGTGGAAGTTACTTTCAATCTAACAAATGAGAAACCGGAAGTTCCAGAAACACCGAACACACCGGATACACCACAGTCCCATGAAGAGACAAAGGTATCAAATGCACCAAAAACAGGTGACAGCACGAATATCTGGCTGCCAATTCTGCTTCTGGTGATCTCCACAGGAGGTATGGCAGGACTTTATATCAGAAAAAAGAAAAACAGAAAATAGTAAAGTAATTAATTTGCAGTAAAGGGGGCCCTGAATCAGGGCTCCCTTTTCAATACAACTAATGAAAGAAAGGAACAGAAAACTATGATGAAAACAATGGAAAAAAGACAGGAAGCAAAAAAGAACCAGGAGAAAACTTTAAAGAGAATGATGGCTTATCAGAAAAAAGCTGAGCAGATGATCAGCAGAAAAAGAATGAACCATCACATGATCAGAAAGGGGTAATAACGTATGATGAACAGAAAAGAATTTTATGAATATGTAAAAGATAATGTAAAGGCATATTTGCCAAAGTCTTATGAGGAAGGCGAGATTAAACTTCAGGAAGTTGAAAAGAATAATGGGTTGAAGCTGACAGGTATCACAATTCCAAATGGAGATCAGAGAATCGTACCGACAATCTATCTGGATTCCCTTTATCAGGAATATATCAATGGAAAAGATGTAGATTCTTGTGTTGGGGATGTAGCTGATATGCGTATTGAGGCACAGGGCAAGGCAGAATTTTTGGATATGGGAGTTCCGGATATTTTTGATTATGAAAAGATGAAGGACAAATTACAGATGAGAATTTGTGACAAGGAATGGAATACAGACCGTCTGGAAGACAAAGCATTCACAGAACATGGAGATTTTGCAGCTTATTATGCAGTAAATCTGGAGGAAAATAGAGAAGGAATCAGCAGTATTCCAGTAACTGTTTCTCTGATGAACGAATGGGGAGTATCTGTTGAACAGATTCAGGCAGATGCGATGATGGCAGATAGAAATCGTGGTGTTGTTTTGATGAACATGAATGAAATTATAAAATCCATGATTTTTGGTGAAGAACCAGAAAATCTTTTGAATGAGAAACTAGATATCGAAACGATGAGAGAGCCAATGTTCTGCTTGACGAATGCACAAAAAATGAATGGTGCGTCACTATTACTGCAGGAAGATATCCGTAAGCAGATCGGTGAGTGTCTGGGCAGTGATTATTTTGTTCTTCCCTCTTCGATTCATGAGGTGCTGATTCTTCCCGATAACGGACTGTTTGAGGTTCCAGAATTAAATGCCATGGTAAAAGAAGTCAATGAGACGCAGGTGGAAAGACAGGAACAGCTTTCGGATAAGGTTCAGTTCTGCGATGGGAAGACAGTAGTTATGGAAAATGCCGAACGCAGGGAAGCACGTCTGGAAAAGGAAAAAGCAGCCGAAAAAGCGGAAGTAAAAGGTGGAATCCATGGAAGATTGGAGAAAGCCAAGGCAGAGATCAAAGCGAAAGAGGTAAATAAAGCCCCAAAGGATAAGGCTAAGAATCTTGCCGAAGTGTTATAAGAGTAACAGTAGTAATAATTACGAGGGGACTGAGCCAAGCAGTCCCTGATTTTATGTAAAGGAGTAGCAGATGGCAAATAAATTATATGCAATGGAACAGCTGACGGAAGAGGTGGCAAAAGATGTAGCTGCCAGTCCGCAGGAATGGATGAGGTTCCTAAACACGGCATCCAGACTGTACAAATACACTTTTCCAGAACAGCTTTTAATTTATGCACAGCGACCGGAAGCAACTGCCGTAGCATCCATGGAAATCTGGAATCAGAAGATGTACCGCTGGATCAAAAAGGGATCCAAAGGGATTGCCTTGATTGACAATACTTCCGGACCGAAAACGAAACTTCGGTATGTATTTGATGTGCAGGACACTTATAAAGTGCGGAATCTTGGAAAGGATCCTCAGTTATGGAATCTTCCGGTGGAAGGAGAACAGCTGGTGGCAGATTATCTGCAGGAGCAATTATCACTGGAAGATACGGAAGGAGGACTTGCTGAAAGCCTGCATCAGGCAGCGAAGGAAAGTATGCAGGAATGGCTTCCTGATGCATTGGAAGAACTGAGACTGGACGTAACGGGGACATTTCTGGAAGAACTGGACGAACAGAATCAGGAAGTCGAATTTCGGGAACTGATGACCAATAGTGTCTGGTATGTATTACTAAACCGGTGTGGACTGGATGTACAGGAATATCTGGATGCAGAGGATTTTCGGCATATTACGGACTTCAATCAGCTGAAAATATTAGGACATCTGGGAAGTGCAGCCAACGAGATCAGCAGGCCAGTCCTGATGCAGATTGGACGGTATGTGTTGAATGATCTGGAAAATGACCTGAAAACGGTTGCAAAAGAAAAAGAAGTAGTCTATAATGAATTTAACACGTTAATTCGTAAAAGTAAAACAAATAACACAGAAAATAGAGCAGAAAATAAGGAGGAAACGGACTATGAGAGAGATCAGTTACAGCCAGAACGGAGAGTATCAGATTCCAGATATCAGCCTGGAAGAGACAAGAGGAACCATCGGGAAGTACGGAATGATGAGGAAAGAGTATCTGAGAAATCACAAGGTAGCCAGGTTCAACATTCTGACACTGCAGAACCGTCTGGACAGTCATCTGATGGAGATCGACAGTCAGGCAAGACAGAGAGTAGACAACCTGATGAACGAACTTCTGGAGAAAGATCCGGCACCAGACAAGATGGCAGACACAATGGCATGGACCAGACACATGAACCAGATCAAAGCACAGGCAGAGGAACTGGTAATTCAGGAGATTATTTACAGTTAAGCCTGTTCCCAACAGAAGAGGAACAGTTAGGAGAAATAAGGAAAGCGGCAGCTGCATTAGAACAGCCGGCCGCTTTTCTTATTTCCGATGAAGTAGTCGATCATATCCTTCGCACAGGTAGTGGGCAGAAAAATACACTGTTTCATATTACTGCAAGATTGATCGAAGGTCTGGATAATGAAGAAATGCAAAGCTTCCTGAAAGATGAATATGGCACCGGAGGAAAAGGATTTACCATAGATAATCAGAAAATCAGTATCTGGTACGACAACGATGGTATCCGTATCCGGCGAGGTGACTCTGCAAGAAGAAACTTTGACCGTATCGTTACGTGGGAAGAAGCTGCTGACAGGATCCGGGATATGTATGAGGAAGGAAATTACGTTGATAATCTTATCTCCAATAATGCTATCGAGCAGGAACAGAAAGAAATGACAGATCTTTTGGCGCTTCATTTTCGAGATACAAATAGAAATACGGAAGAATACCGGTCTTATACGGATTGGCAGGATACCATTCGGAACGCTTGGACAGATCCAGAAGGGAAAAAAGAAATCTATCAGCAGTTTGAATGGTTACAAGCGGATATGAATGAAAATCCGAGTAATTATCATCGTTGGGAAATTCAGCACAATCCAGTATATTCTCAGCGTTTTCGTGACCTTCAGAGAGATTTCTCCTGGGTGGATCAACAATTTAAAGTAGAACGTCTAGGGCTTTCCTTTATCACACAGGATGAAATTGATGCAGTATTAAGAAGAGGCGGCATTACTGCCGGAGGACGTAACCGAATCTATGAGTATTTCATGGAGCACCATGATATGAAAGATGCAGCTGAGTTCCTGAAAAATGAGTATGGAACAGGTGGTTCTTCACCCGGAATACCAGGAGCAGGTGCTTCCGACGCATCCCACGATGCAAAAGGATTAAAACTTGCAAAAGGGAAAATTGGCAGTCCAGAGGTAGAAGTTTTATTAAAGTGGAACAAAGTTGCAGAACGTGTCCGCCAGTTAGTCCGCACAGATGATTATTTGTCACCGGAAGAAATGGAAAAGTACGAAGAGCGACAGGAAGCACAAAAACTGGCAGACTTGGAAGAAGCACAGCAGGCTTTGGAAGCGGAGCAAATAGATGTGAATCAGCCAGAGGACAAGGAAACATCAGAAACCGTAGAAGAAGTTGAACGGAGAGAAGATACGGTAACAGATATTCAAGCAACAAACTTCCACATCACAGATGATGAACTTGGACAGGGAACACCGAAGGAGAAATTCCGAGCAAATATCATGGCTATCCAGTTGTTAAAGAAATGTGAGGATGAGAACCGTAATGCGACACCAGAGGAACAGGAAATCTTATCCCGATACGTTGGCTGGGGAGGTCTTGCAGATGCATTTGATGAAACAAAAGCTGCATGGGAGACAGAATATCTGGAATTAAAGACTGTTCTTACACCAGAGGAATATGCTGCAGCCAGAGCTTCCACCTTAAATGCTCATTATACACAGCCGATTGTGATTGAAAGTATGTATCAGGTGTTGGAGAATCTGGGATTTACAAAAGGAAATATCCTGGAGCCATCTATGGGAGTCGGGAACTTTTTTGGAATGCTTCCGGAGAATCTGAACCAGTCCAAACTTTATGGTGTGGAATTGGACAGTATCAGCGGCAGAATTGCAAAGCAGCTCTATCCTGATGCCAATATTCAGATCAAAGGTTTTGAGAAGACAGATTATCCTAATGACTTCTTTGACGTGACAATCGGAAATGTGCCATTTGGTGCATACAAGGTCAATGACCGTCAGTATGATCGTTACAATTTCATGATTCATGATTACTTTCTTGCCAAAACGATAGATCAGTTACGTCCAGGTGGTGTGGCAGCTTTGATCACAACAAAAGGAACCATGGATAAAGCATCACCGGAAGTCCGAAAGTATCTGGCAGAACGTGCCGATCTCCTTGGAGCCATCCGCCTGCCGAACACAGCATTCAAAGCAAATGCAGGAACGGAAGTCAGTGCAGATATTTTATTCTTCCAGAAGCGTGACAGCATGACAAAAGAGATGCCGGAGTGGGTGAATCTTGGAAGTGATGCCAATGGAATTACGGTCAATCAGTATTTTGCAGACCATCCGGAAATGATTCTGGGTGAGATGAAAGAGGTATCCGGTCCGTATGGTATGGAAACAACCTGTATGCCGATAGAAGGTGCTGATCTTGAAGTCCAGCTTGCAGAAGCTGTCAGGAATATTCATGGAAATATGGCACCTGCAGTTGATGTGGATGCAGAACTGGATGATGTACCAGAGAGTATCCCGGCAGATCCGAATGTTCGTAATTACAGTTATGCGGTTGTAGATGATCAGGTATATTACCGTGTTAACTCTCTGATGAATCAGGTAAAGATGCCTGCCGCTACTGCAGAACGTGTAAAAGGTATGGTGGAGATCCGAGACACGGTGCGTGAACTGATTGCCATGCAGATGGAAGAATCCGTAACAGATGAAGAAATTCACAAACAGCAGGAGAAATTGAATCAAGTATATGATGCTTACACAGCAAAGTATGGAGTCATCGGAAGTAATGCAAACAAGCGGGCGTTTTCTGATGACGCTTCTTATTGTCTGTTGTGTTCTCTGGAAGACCTGAACGAAGATGGAACATTGAAGCGAAAAGCAGACATGTTTACGAAACGAACCATCAAAAAGGCAGTGGCGGTAACCAGTGTGGAAACTGCGACAGAAGCCTTAGCATTATCATTGAATGAAAGAGCAAAGGTGGATCTGTCCTATATGGCACAGCTGACAGGAAAGACAGAAGAAAAAATCACGGAGGAACTGGTTGGAGTTATATTTAAGAACCCACTGACAGACCAGTGGGAGAGTGGAGATGAGTATTTATCTGGAAATGTCAGGGAGAAGTTAAACACAGCAAGAACCTTTGCAGAGAATCACCCGGAATTCACACCGAATGTCCGTGCATTGGAAGCAGTTCAGCCAAGAGAACTGGAAGCATCTGAAATCGAAGTAAGGATTGGGGCAACCTGGATTGAACCATCGGATTATCAGGACTTTATGAGGGAACTGCTTCATACTCCGTGGTATCTTGCACAGAAGGAGATACAGGTAAAATATTCTGAGGTGAATGGTGAGTGGCGGATTACCGGGAAAAATGCAGACAGTCCAAGAAATGCGTTTGCCTATGCAACGTATGGAACCGAGAGGGCAAATGCTTACCGGATTCTGGAAGATACACTGAATCTGAAAGATGTTCGTATCTATGATAAGAGTGTCAATGAAAATGGGGATGAGATTCGTGTCCTCAATAAAAAAGAAACTATGCTGGCATCACAGAAACAGGATGCCATGAAAGCAGCATTTAAGGATTGGATTTTCAAAGATCAACAGAGACGTGAAAGACTGGTAAGAGTTTATAATGAACGGTTTAACAGTATCCGTCCCCGTGAATACGATGGCAGTCATCTGACTTTCCCAGGAATGAACCCGGAAATTGAACTTCGCCCACATCAGAAAAATGCTGTCGCACATCAGCTTTACGGGGATAATGTGCTTCTGGCTCATGTAGTAGGAGCTGGGAAGACCTACGAGATGGTAGCGGCTGCAATGGAGAGCAAACGTCTGGGATTATCACAAAAGAATCTATTTGTCGTGCCGAACCATCTGACAGAGCAGTGGGGAGCCGAGTTCCTGCAGTTATATCCGGGAGCCAATATCCTGGTGGCAACCAAGAAAGATTTTGAACCGGCGAACCGGAAAAAGTTCTGTGCCAGAATCGCTATGGGAAACTATGATGCGATTATCATCGGTCATTCCCAGTTTGAGCGTATCCCAATCTCTGATGAGAGGCAGGAAGCCATGCTGCGGAAGCAGATTGACGATCTGGAAATCGCAATCCAGAGTGCAAGATATGAGCAGGATGGCGGCCGCTATACGGTAAAGCAGATTGAAAAGACCAGAAAAACGCTGATGACAAGACTGGAGAAGCTGAATCAGAAAGAGAAAAAGGATAATGTAGTTACCTTTGAAGAACTGGGAGTGGATCATCTGTATGTAGACGAGGCACACAGTTATAAAAATGCGTTCCTTTATACAAAAATGAGAAATGTAGCCGGAATTGCCCAGAACGAAGCACAGAAATCAGCAGATATGTTTAATAAATGTCAGTATCTGGATGAGATTACCGGTGGAAAAGGCATTACCTTTGCAACGGGCACACCGATCAGCAACAGCATGACGGAACTTTATGTCATGCAGAGATATCTGCAGAACAGCAAATTACAGAATATGGGCTTGGGATTATTTGATTCCTGGGCATCCACGTTTGGAGAGGTTGTGACCAGCATTGAACTTGCACCGGAAGGAACCGGATACCGAGCAAAATCCAGATTCGCCAGATTCTATAATATCCCGGAACTGATGAATATGTTCAAGGAGATTGCAGATATCAAGACTTCGGATCAGTTGAATCTTCCAGTACCGGAAGCGGAATACGAAACTGTAGTATTGAAACCAACAGAACAGCAGAAAGAAATCGTAGCAAGCCTAGGAGAGCGTGCGGAAGTGGTAAGAAACGGTGGCGTAGATGCTAGTGTAGACAATATGCTGAAAATTACCAATGACGGAAGAAAACTGGCACTGGATCAGCGATTGGTCAATGAACTATTGCCAGACGATCCGGGCAGTAAAGTGTCGGTCTGTGCAGAAAAAAGCTATGAAATCTGGAAAGATACAGTTGTACAGAAATCGGCGCAGATCATTTTTTGTGACTTGAGCACACCGAAAGGCGATGGCAGTTTCAATGTTTACGATGACTTGAAACAGAAGCTGATGGCGAAAGGTGTACCGGAAAAAGAAATTGCATTCATTCATGATGCAAATACCGAAGCAAAGAAGACGGAGCTGTTTGGAAAAGTAAAATCTGGGCAGGTTCGTTTTTTGATTGGTTCAACAGCAAAGATGGGTGCCGGTACCAACGTGCAGGATCGTCTGATTGCTCTGCATCATCTGGATATTGGCTGGAAACCGTCTGATCTGGAGCAGAGGGAAGGACGTATCATCCGGCAGGGAAATCACAATAAAAAGGTTCATATCTTTCGGTATGTGACAGAATCCACCTTCGACAGCTACATGTGGCAGTTGATCGAAAATAAACAGAAGTTCATCTCCCAGATTATGACGAGCAAAGCACCGGTCAGAAGCTGCGAAGATGTGGACGAAGCGGCACTGTCCTATGCAGAGGTTAAGGCACTGGCAACTGGAAATCCGGCAGTAAAAGAAAAGATGGCACTGGACGTGGATGTGGCAAAACTGAAACTTTTAAAAGCCAATCACATGAATAACCAGTACCGTCTGGAAGATGATATTGCAAGAAATTTTCCACAGCAGATTGCAAAATTGACCGAGACTATTGATAGCTACAAAGCGGATATTGCCCATTATCAGGAGCATAAAATCACAGATCCAGAACAGTTTTCCATGGAGATCAGCGGCAAAGTATTTACAGAAAAGAAAGAAGCAGGAGCGGCACTACTGGCAGTCTGCAAGGACATGAAAGCAGTCGATGCAGCAATGGATATCGGAAACTATCAGGGATTCAACATGAGAATCCAGTTCGACAGCTGGAGTAAGGAGTTTATCCTGTCTGTGAAGCATGAATCGGTATCGAAAGTTCATCTGGGAGCAGATGCCCTGGGAAATATCACCCGTATCAATAATCTTTTGGAAAGCTATCCGGAGAAACTGGCAGAAGCGGAGCAACGATTGGAAACGGTACAGGAGCAGCTTACAAATGCCAAAGAGGAAGTTGGAAAGCCATTCACAAAAGAAGAGGAACTGAACCAGAAACTGGAGCGACTGTCAGAACTAAATGCCCTTCTTAATATGGATGAACGGGAAGACACAGAAGCAGAGCAGTCAGAATCGAAAGAGAAAGAAGAACGACCGGCACGTGGTTCTATCCATGAGAAATTGCAGATTTATAAAGAAAAAAGCCAGCGGGAAAGCGAGAATGGCAGGGAAGATAGAAAAAGGGACTTCGGTCTGGAATAAGAAAACAGGAAAGATGGCATAATTTGGTAGAAAGAATGTTCTGCCGGTTATGCCACTTTTGGGAATACAGGAGGAACTTATATGGCGAGAAACATGATAACAGGAATAGAAACGCAGAAAATGCAGGAATATACACAGGAACAAATAGACCGTGCAGAACACATGGGAATAGCAATTCCAGCGGACGTAAAAGAACAGATTTTTGAATATGCAAATCTGGTTGGCGAAGAAGAGAAAGTAAGGACGCTGGTAAGAAATCTGGCAGATGCAGTCAATCGGTCAGATGAAGATAGAGTAGAGGAACTTCTGGATGATGCCCAAATGGATATTCAGGACTTACCAGATCCAACCATAGGCAAGCTGGAACTTCGGGATTATGGATATACAGCAGAGGATATGGTGCCGCTTAGAAAAGCAGCAGCCCTGGATTATCACAGAATGGGTTCTAAAATCTATTGCCTGGGTAGTGATGGCAGCAAGGGAGAGTATGCAAGTAAAGAAATGATACAGGCACATGAAGGGCTGTTTGGCATGGAATCACAGATGTGGGAACGGATAAGGGATCAGGATCTGGATTATGCAGATGAAGATTTTGGAGCATTTCAGGAGCCGATGAATGTGATTGGACAGGAAGAAGCTCTGAAATTATATGATGCCGGAGCAGATATCTATCTGATTACCAATTTTTCATCACCAATCTATGTTACAGAGCGAATGGAGATTGAACGAGGTCCGGAGCATTATCAGATGTCTACAGAAGAACTGGAACGATTCCGCAATTTGGAATGGGAGATGCAGAAATATCCGCAGATTCAGTCTTTGAAAGAGGCAAATCTGCTATTAGGGACAAGACGAACATTCGGTATTTATCAAATAAGAGATGGTTTGCCAGGTGAAAACTATGCGTTTATGAATATGAGCTTCATTGAAAGTCACGGGATGCAGATTAAAAAAGAAGACTATGAACTGGTCTATGTGGGAGAATTATTTGGAAATATGTCGCTAGATGATATATTTGAACGATTCAACATCGACAGACCAGAAGACTTTCGAGGACATTCCCTGTCTGTCAGTGATATCGTAGTTCTGAATGAGGGGGGAAAGGTAACCGCTCATTTTGTAGACAGTATCAGTTTTGAACAGCTAGATTCTTTCCTGAATCTGGAAGAACAGGTTCTTAGTGAACTGGCATATGAGGTAGGAGAACGTTACTTTGCTATTCAGAGAACAGAAGGAGGATATGATTATTCCTTTTACGATGAAGATTTCCGCCTGATGGATGGTGGCGTCTATGAAAATGGTGAAATTTCTATTGAAGAAGCGGCAGAGGAACTTTTGGAAGACGAAGGATGGACTGGAGAACGCATCCGTGGGGATTATGATCAGTTGATGGAAAAGGTAGAAGAAATGGATGAGGTTGTAATGGCAGAGATTCAGAAAAGCCAGGGCGAATATAAGCCATTGGCAAAGGTAGAAGAACTGGAAGAGGCAAATTATAACATGATTGATAATGTCCTCAATAATATGCCACCGAAGAAAGAACCGTATCTGGAATACTTTGCCGCAGAATGTGATGAGTTCCATGATATGGGAGCTTATGAAAAAAGTACCGATGTTAATCAGATTGCTGCGGTTTATGAAAAATATAGGGAGAATCCTGAGAATGCCTATCGAGTATGCAGTATGGGGATTATCTATCGTGATCCGGAAGACAGTTACTATGATGATGCTGAATTTGCAATCGTAAAAGGAAATACAGTACTTGGAAATCTGATGGACGATGTTCGATTTTATGGAGAACTTGCACTGATACGGGAAGGGATTGAGAAAATTCATGATGCATTGCCGGACTATAAGTATGTACCAATGCGGGATGTTCGGGAAGCAATGTATCCAGAGAAGATGACCACAGAACAGTTGGCAGAGGCATTGGATGAGATTGCAGAAGCTTTTGATCCGTATGAGTATCGAGATAATGTGGAGACGGGAGAAAATACGGTACAAGAGGTGATGTTGGATTTGCAGAGTGGCAATACACATTCTTATATTTCTTATCTGAAGGATATTGTAGACGAAGAATGTGACCAGTCTGTGCGTGCAGGTGTATTGATTGAAAGACTGAAAGTCTATGAGCCGGAGTTTCCAAAGAATCTGGAACCAATGGTGTATGTAAACTATTGTGAAGAAAGTGCTCTCATGAATCCAAGATGTCAGAAGTTATCCGAGCTGGATGCAAAAACAGCAGAAATGGATAAAGAATGGTATGCAAAACGTGATTCGAAGACAGAGGAACCTACAAAAATCACAAAGATATATGTGACTGTATATTATGCGGAAAAAGGTGAACAGATGCTGCATCATTTCAAGAAGTCAATAGATATTGGAAATGGACATGGCGGTATTGTGAGTCAGTTGAAGTATGATAATGAAATGAAGCTTACAGATGAGTATTGGATCAATTACCAGAAAGGTAAAGGAAGTGAAGAGTTCCAAAAATATATGGAAGATCTGACAGACATGCAGAATCATGTGCTTCCGTATCTGCAGAGCTTTTGCAATCTGGAAGAAAAAGGTGTGAAAGAGAGACGAGAACAGCAGATAACGGAAAGAAATGAAGGAAGAGCAGATGAGCGGGGAACAAGTACCGAAGCGAATGCAGTGGTCAAGGATGCAGGAAAAGCAGATAGGAAACAGGTACAACAGAAGCAGGCGGTAGTTGGAAAAGATAAGAAATTATCCATTCATGAACGGCTTGAGATTAATAAGAGGATTATTCAAGAAAAGCAGGGAAAAGATAAGCCGGAGAGAGGGGCTGATCGGGGTGTGAGATAAGTATAATATTATAATTCTAATGAAGGATGTAGGGAGTCAATCCCTGCATCCTTTTTTAATGCGTAAATATGGATTGAACGTTATAATGAAAGCAGATTGGAGATGTTTTTCTTCTAACCACACCAATTAGGAAAAGAGTATCTGTAGCAGATAAATTCAAAAGGTTTGTGAATAAATTAAAAAAGATATTCAATATTTGAAAAAAGATATGTGATATTTGTAAATGCGAATTGTACAAGGAGTTTTTTGTGTGATAAAATAATTTTGATATTGATTGCACATTAAACGGAGGAAAAGAGGATGGCAATTAGTTATAATGGATTATGGAAACAGTTAATTGACCACGGAATGAAAAAAGGAGATTTGTGTGCCAAGACTGGTCTTAGCTCCAGTACAATAGCAAAGATGACAAACTGCGAGTCGGTGAAACTATCTGTTTTGGAAAAAATCTGCAAAGAGTTGGATTGTAACTTTGGAGATTTGATTGACTATGTACCAGATAACAAAGAAAAGTAAATTACCTTATGGAGGAAAATGTAAATGGCTACGAGAAGTGCAAAAATAGATCAGAAAGCAGACCTAATATGGGCAATAGCAGATAAGCTTACCGGTGTATATAAACCACATGAATATGGAGATGTTATATTACCACTTACAGTAATCAGACGTTTTGACTGTATTCTCTCAGATACGAAGGATGCGGTATTACAGAAATACGATGAAGTAAAGAATCTTCCAATGAAAGATATTTTACTTCGTAAGGCTTCAAAAAAGGATTTTTACAATACAAGTAAATATACATTTGAAAGACTTATGGATGATCCTGACCACATTGAGGAGAATTTTAGAGAGTATCTGAATAAATTTTCAGCAAATGTGCGGGATATTCTGGAAAAATTTAAGTTTGATGGACACATCACAACGATGGCAAATAAGGGGATTCTGTATATTGTTTTAAAGGAATATACAACAGACAGAGGAAATCTTCATCCGAATGAAATCTCTAACCTTGAAATGGGATATATTTTTGAAGAAATTATAAGAAGATTCTCTGAGTCTCATAATGAAGATGCAGGACAGCATTACACTCCAAGAGAAGTTATCCAACTTATGGTTAATATTCTCTTCTATGATGATAATGACATCCTTTCTGGCAATAATGTGGCAAAGACGATTTATGATCCTGCCTGTGGAACCGGAGGTATGCTTTCTGTAGCAGAGGAATATTTACATAGTCTGAATGCATCTACAGAGCTTGTATCGTTCGGTCAGGAAATCAATGACCAGACATTTGCAATCTGTAAGGCTGATATGCTGATTAAGGGTAACAATGCTGATTACATTAAGGATGGCAACACATTATCGGATGACCAGTTTGCAGGCAGTACATTTGACTATATCCTTTCAAATCCTCCGTTTGGACGTGAGTGGAAGAATGAAAAGGCAAAAGTAGAGGAAGAGGCAAAGCTTGGCTTCGGAGGAAGATTTGGAGCAGGACTTCCGGCTACAAGTGACGGACAGATGCTTTTTCTTATGACAGCAATATCAAAGATGAAAGATATTGATAAAGGTGGAAGCAGAATTGCAATCATTCATAATGGTTCCCCACTTTTTACAGGAGATGCAGGAAGCGGACCTTCTGAAATCAGAAGATATATTCTTGAAAATGATCTGCTTGAGGCAATCATTGCTTTACCGAATGATATTTTCTATAACACAGGAATTGCAACCTATATCTGGGTATTGTCAAATAAAAAGGCAGGTACAGTCAGAGAAGGAAAAGTGCAGCTGATCAATGCCAATGAGATGTTCGTGAAGAGAAGAAAGGCATTAGGAAATAAGCGAAATGATATCTCTAAGGAAGATATTGCAGAGATTACAAAGATATATGGTGATTTTAAAGAGAGTGAAATCAGCCAGATTTATGATGACGAGGATTTTGGTTATACCAAGATTACAGTAGAAAGACCGCTTCGTGATGAAGAAGGCAATCTGGTATTGAAAAAGGGAAAGAAACAGCCGGATACCAGTCTTCGTGATACAGAAAATGTTCCGTTAAAAGAGGATATCAAAGAGTACTTTGAAAGAGAAGTACTTCCATTTGCACCGGATGCATGGGTAGATGAGAAAAAGTCAAAGGTGGGATATGAGATTCCGTTTACGAGATATTTCTATAAGTATGAAGCTCCAAGACCATCAGCAGAAATTATGGCAGAGATTATGGATTTAGAGACAGAACTATCTGGAAGTCTTGAGGAGGTATTTGACCTATGAGAGAGATGAAGGATAGTGGAGTGGAATGGATTGGGAAGATACCAAAAGATTGGGAGATTGTTCCCTTAACAAAGCAATTAGATTCAATTGTCGATTATAGGGGAAAAACACCAGAAAAAACAGAAGAAGGAACTTTTTTAGTAACTGCAAAGAATATAAAAGATGGGAAAATATGCTATGAGTTATCAAAAGAATACGTTCGTGAAGCCGATTATGAGGAGATAATGCATCGAGGAATACCACAAATTGGCGATATACTATTTACTACAGAGGCTCCATTGGGGCAAGTGGCTAATGTAGATAGAACTGATATTGCCTTAGCACAACGTATTATAAAATTTAGAGCATTAAGTACTGTTAATAACTATTATTTGAAGTATTGGATGTTGAACGAGGGATTCCAGCAGTTTTTACATTCATTATCTACTGGTTCAACAGCAACTGGAATAAAATCAAGCAAGTTATTTTTACTTCCGTTGGTTAGACCAAATATAGAACAACAAAATAAAATAGTTGAATATCTGGATGCCAAGTGTTCAAAGATTGATGAAATTGTAGAAAAGCAGAAGGTGATAATTGAAAAATTAGAGGAATACAAATTATCAATTATTACGGAAGCAGTAACCAGTGGAATAAATCCAGATGTAGAGATGAAGGATAGCGGAAGTGTATGGTTTGGAAATATTCCTATAAATTGGGAAATGAAAAGATTAAAGTATGTATTCCATATTCAGAAAGATATTGCAGGAGAAGAAGGACATACTGTTTTGTCAATTACACAAAGAGGAATAATTCCTAAAGATTTTTCTAACAATGAAGGACAGTTTGCAAATAGCTATGCAAATTATCAGTTAGTCCATAAAGGTGATTTCGCAATGAATCATATGGATTTGCTGACCGGTTGGGTAGATATTTCAAAGTACGAAGGAGTTACAAGTCCTGATTATAGGGTTTTTGTATTAAATGATAAGAATGGTATGTGTCCAAAGTATTATTTGTATATGATGCAAATGTGTTATAGTGCACGAATTTTTTATGGATTAGGACAAGGTGTAAGTGGTATGGGAAGATGGAGACTACAAGCAGATAAGTTTTTGAATTTTTATATTCCTATTCCACCATATGATGAGCAGAAGAAAATAGCTGATTACATAACTGATAAGGTAAATCATATTGAAGTTGAGATTGATAAAAGAAATAAACTTATTAAGAAATATCAAGAATACAAAAAATCCCTCATTTACGAAGTTGTCACAGGCAAAAAGGAGGTGTAGCTCATGTCTGATTTTGATGTAAAAGAGAAACGATTTGAGGAAGATATCGAAGACTATCTGACTCATCATGGTGGATATACCAAAGGTGATCCAAAGAAATTTAATCGTGAATCAGGACTTGAAGAAGATACTTTTGTTGAGTTTATTAAGACAAGTCAGCCTAAGAAATGGGAAAGATATGTAAAAATTTATGCGGAGAATTCCGAGAAACAGATCATCGAACGTTTTAAAAGAGAAGTAAAGACAACGAATCTTTTGAATGTGATGCGGCATGGATTTATGGACAGAGGAATCAAGTTTTATCCGATTTTCTGGAAGCCGGAGACCTCTTTGAATGAGACTACACAGATGCAGTATGATGCGAATATCCTTCATTGTACCAGACAGCTTCATTATTCTGTACATAATGAAAACAGCATTGATATTGTTCTTTTTGCAAACGGCATTCCGGTGGTATCTATGGAATTGAAATGTCAGTTTACAGGACAGGATACAACAAATGCGATTAATCAGTATAAGTTTGATCGTGCCGGTAAGGATGCGATTTTTGCCTTTAAGGAAAGGGTATTGGTACATTTCGCTGTAGACCTTACCAATGTTTATATGACTACAAGACTTGAGGGCGCACACACTTATTTCCTGCCATTTAATCAGGGAAGTAATGGCGCCGGAAAAGTAGGTGGCAAAGGTAATCCGGTAAATCCAAATGGATATGATACAGCTTATCTTTGGGAAAGAGTACTCTGCAAAGACAGTCTGATGGAAATTTTACAGAAATATATGCACTTGCAGCAGGAGTACGATAAAAATGGAAATCTTGTGAAAGAGACTATGATTTTCCCAAGGTATCATCAGCTTGATGTTGTTACAAAGCTGTTGGAAGATGTAAAAAAGAATGGTTCAGGTAAGAGTTATCTGATCCAGCATAGTGCAGGCTCAGGAAAGTCCAATTCGATTGCATGGCTGGCACACAGACTTACCGGACTCCATGATTATGAAGACAATAAGATTTTCCAGTCAGTAATCATCGTTACTGACAGACGAGTGTTGGACAGTCAGTTACAGTCTACAGTATATCAGTTTGACCATGTGGAAGGTGTGGTTAAGAAAGTAGATAAAAATTCGGGACAGCTTAGAGATGCAATCAATGATGGTGTAGGCATTATTATTACTACATTACAGAAATTCCCGGTAATCTATAAAGAAGTGGATTCTGCAAAAAAAAGATTTGCGATTATTATTGATGAGGCACATTCTTCGCAGACCGGAGATGCAGCGAAAAAGTTAAAAAGAGCATTAGCTGATACTGAAGAAATTCTGAAAGAGTATGCCGAGATGGAAGATGAGGACGAGAGAAACCGCAAGGATGATGAGGACAAGCTATTAGACGAACTGGCAGCACAGGGGATGCATAAGAACTTATCATTCTTTGCATTTACAGCAACGCCAAAAGGAAAAACATTGCAGCTGTTTGGTCAGAAGGATGCGGAAGGAATCTACAGACCTTTCCATATTTATTCTATGAGACAGGCAATAGAGGAGCATTTCATCTTGGATGTTTTGCAGAACTATATGACCTACAAAATGTACTATAAGATTGCCAAGATTATTGAGGATAATCCGGAATTTGATACAACAGCTGGTTCAAAGGCAATTATAAATTATGAGACACTGCATCCACATAATATCTCTCAGAAGACTGCCATTATGCTGGAACATTTTATGAATGTCACAAGACATAAGATAGGTGGCAGAGCGAAGGCTATGGTTGTTACACCATCCAGACTTCATGCAGTACGATATGTGCAGGAATTTAAGAGACAGATAAAAGAAAAAGGACTGAATGACCTTGAAGTGTTAGTCGCTTTTTCCGGTGAAGTGAAAGATAACGATGATGTGTTTACCGAAGAGGGAATGAACAAGGATAAAGAAGGCAAGACAATAAAAGAAAAGGCTTTGCCGGAAACATTCCATGCAGATGATTATGGAATCCTTGTTGTTGCAGAAAAATATCAGACAGGCTTTGATGAACCACTACTTCACACCATGTTTGTGGATAAGAAATTGTCCGGTGTAAAGGCAGTACAGACTTTATCAAGACTGAATCGTACTACAAGAGGAAAAGTAGATACCTTTGTACTTGATTTTGTGAATTCAGCAGAGGATATCAAAGCATCTTTTGAGCCATTCTATGAGGAAACTGTGCTCTTGGAGGAAACAGATCCTAATGTTGTATATGATATGAAGAATACCTTGGATGATTTCAGGGTATATCAGAAATCAGAAGTGGATAAATTTGCGGATATTTTCTATCAGAATGAGAATCAATCAGCTGGTGATCTTGGAAAGCTTCAGGGACAGTTAAGACCAGCAATAGACAGATATGAAGTGCTTGAGGTTGAAAAACAGGATATATTTAAGTCTACCTTGGCAAGTTTTAACCGTGTGTATGCCTATATTACACAGGTATGCAGATTATTTGACAAGGATATTCATAGATTCAGTATTTATTCAAAATTCTTATACACAATGCTTCCTAAGGGACATGGTGGAGAGAAGATAAATATTGATGACAAAGTTCTTCTTGAATACTATAAGCTGGAAAAAGACTTTGAAGGTCCGATAGAGCTTGAAAGCACAGAAGGCGGATATACACCTATCTCCGGTGATTCCGGTCATAGAGAGCCTAAGAAAGACCCGTTGACAGTAATCATTGATAAGATAAACGAAAAGTATGGCACTCATTTTACAGAGATGGATAAAGTTCTTGTTCAGATGGAAAATGATTATGCCAATCAGGAGAAATGGCAGAGCTACGCAAAGAACAATGACAGGGCAACATTTATGCTGTTATTTGAAAAGGATTTTCCGAATATGGCAGCAGACAGATATGAGCAGAATGACCAGTTTTTCAGAAAACTGTTTGATGATCCTGATATGATGAGGCAGGTAATGGAGACTGTAGGTTCTGTATTGTATGAGAGATTGAAGAAGAAATATATCTTTGATCCAAAGTCGGGAGTAATTGAAGAGGCGACACCGGAGACTTATGTGGAAGATACATATTTGACGAAGAAATAAGGAAGTGAAAACATGCAGTTAGGATGGATAGATTTTTCAAAAGAAGACCGGCAGAAGGCATTCGATGTGATTAACCTTCTGAGTGAACAGGGAGCAGTCGATGAACTTGGAATCGGCGTTATTCGTGATGCTTTTGCCAATTATTTCTTTCCGGGGACATCTACCATCCAGACTAGAGCAAAGTACTTCCTTATTGTTCCATATATGTTAAGGGAGGCTGTTGATGGCAGGTATGGAAAGGATGCAAATAGAGTTTTAAGAGCTATAGATTCTGCTGAAAAAGATTGTGGCATCAGATTGTTAGAAGCAGATCCCAAGGCAGAAGGTGTTATTGGAAGTCGTGTATTGCCAAAGGGCTGGGTGGCAAGAAAACCATCAGATATCTACTGGAATGGAATTCGTACCTTTGGAATATTCTGTGATTATGGTCTGTCTATACCGGAGTATGTTTCATTGGCGGTAAAGCTAAAAGAACAGAAGTCTGTCAGCCGGTTGGGAAACAGGAATGATGATGCAGAGGAAAATGATAAGGATGATTCGGATGCAGGAGACATCGGCAATATTAGATTCTGGAATCTTCCGATTTATCATGATGATTGGAGAGACAACCTTACAATAGAGCTGACGCAGGAGGAAGCATTCTATCTGGATAAGCAGATTCAGAAGTCAACGAAAGGGTCTCTTTTGGAATATGTATTGAAAAATCGTATTGATTTGAATGAATATGATGATTTTGCTTCTTTAACGGCTGAACTATCGGAAAAAGTAGGTGAAAAGCTGGCATATATGATGAAGCTTGCCTGCGATTTTAATAATCTGGTGTATATGGCGAGAGTAAGATACAATGTCATGCTTTCAGAAGACGAGAATACATACGCAAATGATGAATGGAGCAGGTTGCTTCCGGATATAAGGCATAATGCGACAGTAGATCTGGATGCAGTGTTTGGAGAATTCCAGTTGATCAATCCAAGGGCAAAGAGCTTTCTATGTGGGATACAAGCAGCATTTATTACATTAGATATTGATATGGCTGATGAACTGATTCGCAAGAGGGAACGGAGCCTGAAAGGAGCAGCCAGAGCGAAGTTAAGCAGAACAAAGGAATTTGATCATTCAAAATGGGTAGGCGGTGGAATGCTCGATTACAGATTCTCGAATGCCAGAAGAATTGTGAATGACATCTATGCCGGGGAGGTGAGTGCTGATGTTTAGACCGGATTCAAACCGAGATAGAACGGATTACAGCGGTATTTTGATGCCTCCGGACGGATATAGATTGGACAGAGCAGTAGGCACTACATATTCACTTGACCTGGAAGCACTCACAGCTGTGGCGATATGTCTTGGATTATCTGAAGAAACAGATAGTAAGCTTATGCAAAATCCAATTGGTATGCTGAATGCATTGCAGAAGGTATCAGATAAAATCGTGCTGTTTTGTGAAGCAGGACAGATTAAAGTGCCAACAAAACCGACTGCACTATCTATTTTATTAGAGAAAATGGTAGTAGAGGTCGCACTGCCAAAAGATAGACAGCTTGGTCGATATCCGTCATTTCATCCGAAAACATGGGTATTAGCATATGTAAACGCTGATGGAGATAAAAAATATCGTTTTGTGGTAATGAGCAGAAATCTGACTTTTGACAGGAGCTGGGATATCAGCTTTGCAATGGATAGCAGTAAAAATGTCAGACAGAAGAAAAAGACTCAGCCTATCTGTGATTTTCTGGATTATCTTGTAATGAATGTGCATAATACCAGCAATAATGCCGGAAAGAAAAGAAACCTGATTCGTGGATTATGTGCAGACATTAAGGATGTATCCTTTTCACTTGATAGTAAAATATTTGGAGAGGATTTTGAAGTGCTTCCACTTGGTATTGGAAAAAATGCTTACCGGATGCAGGAGGATATCCTATTCTGCAAGGAAAGAGGAAATGCCAATTCGACATTTAATGAGCTTGTAGTGATGTCTCCGTTTTTATCAGAAAGTGTGATTGCAGATTTTAACCTGACAGACAGGGCATTGTCGGACTGTAAGAGAACACTTGTTACGAGACGTTCTGAGCTTGGAAAACTCAAAGCATCAGATGTAGATAATTTTACCATCTATGCATTAAAGGATGAGATTATAGATGGTGAGGAAGAAATTTCAGATGAACTCGCAGATAAAAAGAAACAGGATATTCATGCAAAAATCTATCTGAGAAGGAAATATTCAGATGTTGACCTGTATCTTGGTTCCATGAATGCTTCCTATTCTGCAATTAATAAAAATGTTGAAATGATGCTGTGGCTTGGTACAAAGAATATGTATCTGAATGGGGATAAATTCTTAGAGGATATATTCTGTGGACCGGTAGGAGATGCAAAGAATCCATTTGAGCAGGTTACAGTAGCGGATGCTGTTTTGGAAACAGAAAGTGACAATAGAAATCTGCTGGAGCAGAAAATTAAGGACTTGTGCCGAGTGAAAAGGCAGGCTGTAATTTCAGAAGATAATGAGAATGCTGGAAAGTACAAGATAGAGGTTGAGTTCAGTGGTATTGAATCTGATAGTGAGGTTACAGTATCACCATTTAATTCAAAGCAGGAGCAGACATTGTCAGAACATATAGAGTTTTCAGAGCTTGAGATCTTGCAGTTATCAGAGTTCTATGAGATTACTGCAAGATCAGGTGATGATACAATTCGCAGAATTATTATGATCCCTACAAGTGGTTTCCCGGATGACAGAGAAAGTGCTGCAGTAAACAGTGTGGTAAAAGATAGGGCATCATTTGTTGAGTACATAGCGTTTGTACTTGGTGATGATTATGTAGCATCTATGCTTGAAGGAAAGCAGATGGGAGAATCCGGCTTTTTTGCCAATTCGAGTGATGCAATGCCGGCACTCTATGAAAAGATGTTAAAGACATCTGTAGAAGGGCCGAAAAGAATAAAAGACATTGGATATGTGCTTAAGATGGTTACAGATAAGGATATTATACCGGATGAATTCCGTGAACTGTATGAGACTTTTTGTAATACTTTGAAAATCAGAAGATAACGAGGTGATGTCATGTTACAATTTAATATAGATGAAATTGAAAAGCGTACCCTTTCCGGTCTGAAGGATTTTCAAAGAGCGACTGTGGAGAGAGTGGATTATCTGTTCCGGCATAATCAGAATCGTGTGCTTGTAGCAGATGAAGTGGGTATGGGAAAAACTCTTATTGCCAGAGGAGCAATTGTAAAGACAGCAAGACTTAGAATCGAAGAGAAAGATGATCTGTTTAAGGTAATTTATATCTGCTCTAATCAGAACATAGCAAATCAGAATATCAGAAAACTTGATGTAACAGGAAAGAATGCCATCGGCTCAGTATCAGATACCAGACTGTCTATGCAGCATTTAAAGATTACTGAGCAGGAAAATGATCCGCAGATAAAGGAAGGTTTTATACAGCTTATCCCACTTACACCGGAAACATCTTTCCGCATGACCACCGGAGGTGGAAGTGTGCAGGAAAGAGCACTTATGTATGCCATTTTAAGGAGAATGCCGGACTTTAAAGGACATGTAACTTCTCTTGAAAAATTTATGATAATGGATGCTGTAAAAGCATGGGATGGATGGGCAAAATGGAACTTTGAAAATCGTGTGGCAGAATGCGAAAAGATGACGAAGGGTGTCTATCCACAAAATGTGATAGAAAAAATCCTTAATTATCAGGAGTATGAAAGTATAAGGGACATGCTGCTTAATCATTTGCATGAAAGAAGATACAATAAACAGCTTACATATTCCAATTACTATGTGATGAATAAGCTTCGTGTGATGTTTGCGAGAATCAGTGTATCTATGCTTGAGCCGGATCTGGTAATCATGGATGAGTTTCAGAGATTTAAGTTTCTTTTGTCATCCGATGACAGTGAGCTTGGTATTCTTGCACACAGTTTCCTTAGTGGACATGATACAAGGGTACTTCTGTTGTCGGCTACACCATATAAATTGTATTCTACCCTTGAAGAGATAGATGAAAATCAGCTTGATGAGCATTATGCAGAGTTTTTTCAGGTTATGAACTTTCTTTTTGATGATGAAGTCAAAGACATTAAATTTAAGGAAGTGTGGAAGAATTATTCCCATGCTCTAAGTGAGTTGAAGGCAGGGGACAGTGCAATTATCCGTATGAAGGAGCTGGCAGAAAATGCCATGTATCAGGGAGTCAGCAGGACAGAGCGTATATCTGTCATGGATTCCGGTGATTATACGGATGACAGCAGCGTGAAGCATCATTTGCAGATAGATGAAAATGACATAAACTCCTATATACAGATGTCACGATTGTTGTCAAAAACGGATTCAAATCATTCTTTACCGGTAGATTATGCAAAGAGCTGTCCGTATCTTATGTCCTTTATGAAGAAATATAAGATTAAAGAGCAGATTGAAAAATATTATATAAAACATCCAGATGAATTTGGAAGTGAAAGAGAACAATGTCTCTTGTGGCTGAATCGCAATAAAATCAATAAATATGATGAACTGCCGAAAACCAATGCAAGGCTTGAGGCACTGAAAGAAAAAGCATTTACCGGCGGTGCAGAAAAATATCTGTGGATTCCTCCATCACTGCCATATTATGAGATGCAGGGAGCATATAAAAACAGCAAAGGCTTTTCAAAAATACTTGTATTTTCTGCATGGGAGATGGTTCCACGAATGATAGGTGCGCTTGTTTCCTATGAGGCGGAAAGACTTACAGTTGGAAAACTGGTACATCAGATAAAGAATCAGGATAAGAAGAATACGGGGTATTTTGCGGATGGTTCGAGACGATACCCGGTGGCAAGGCTCAGGTTTAATGTTTCAAATGGAGAAGTAAGAGGCATGAGCCTGTTTGCATTGCTTTATCCTTCAAAGACACTTTCTGATATGTATTTACCGATTGAGTCATTGAATAATCATGAATCATTAGAAGTAATAGAGAAATCTGTACGGCTGAAACTGAAAGAGAAGCTTGCGATAATCGAAGAAAAGTATGGTGATTCGGGTAACAATAAGGAAGATGCCAGGTGGTATTATCTTGCACCGATGCTCATGGATGGAGTCATCTATGCAAAGCATTGGATAGAGGATATTGTGTGGGAAATGAATACAGACGAAGAGGATACAACATCTGAGGTCAGAAGCAGTTCAAAGGATAAGAGAAATAAGGGCTTTATTGCTCATATTGATAAGCTAAGAAGTTATTTGGATGCCCCGGAGGAGATTCATCTTGGAAGAAAGCCGGAGGATCTTCTGGAAACATTGGTAAATATGGTACTGGGTTCGCCAGCAATATGCATTTATCGTTCTAATGGAAGAAGCACAGCCAGAGCAACATCGCTTGCAAAGGTATTTGTCAATAATTTCAATTTGCCGGAGTCAACAGCTATCATTGATCTTGCTTATGGCAGATGCAGGGATGATAATTCCCATTGGCAGAATGTACTTAAATACTGTAAAGATGGCTGTTTTCAGGCAATGATTGATGAATATATCCATATGCTGAAAGAAACAGCAGGTTTTCAGTCGGATGGAAATCAGTATCAGATTGTGCATGACATGATGATGGATTCATTGAAGATACATACAGCCACCTATATCGCTGATACTTATCCTGATTTCAAAAAACGTATTAACGGAGCTGACAGGAAGAGTGATGGATGTCGAATAAGGTCGAGTTATGCAGTTGGATTTACAAAGGATGCAGGAGATAATTCCAAGGTAGTCATGCGTAAAGAAAATATCAGAAATGCCTTTAACTCACCAATGCGTCCATTTGTGCTCGCCACAACATCAATCGGACAGGAAGGATTGGATTTTCATAATTATTGTCGTGTGATTATGCACTGGAATCTTCCAAGTAATCCCATAGATGTAGGACGGATTTTGCGGACATTCAAAATAAAAAAGAATGTGGAGGTAACAGACAATGGCAAAATCATTATTTGAGGAACTGGGCGGCAAATACGAAAGGCAAGGGGATTATTTGATACCGTGCTTAACTGTACCCGCCGAAGAAGAACAGGCAATAGGCATCTGGGGGCAACGGCATTTAGATTATCTAAAACAGTACCGTAAAGTTACATACACCAATCTTCTTACAAGCGGCAGGCTAAACGCCTACCTTGCCGACATCAACAGACAGGCACAGGAACGCTTTGAAAGGCTCATAGAGGGTATGAAACAGGCACA
>ENA-OZGD01000279-OZGD01000279.1-human-gut-metagenome-genome-assembly--contig:-NODE-279-length-27522-cov-8.929006_pt1 | contig 27522 bp, 25 predicted proteins | sample MGYA00244653_ERZ653652 | MGnify/ENA primary metagenome ERZ653652 (study PRJEB26926, sample SAMN06164983) | human gut metagenome | biome: ENVO:00009003; feature: ENVO:2100002; material: ENVO:00002003... | reverse complement strand
GAGATTAGCTGCAGTCTCGTGGGCTCGGAGATGTGTATAAGAGACAGCTGCTGGCCCTTGCACTGGCGGGCTGGGTGAGCGCGGCGCTGCCGTGGCTGATGAGCGCCGCCGCCGGGTGCATGGTCTGCGTGACCGCGCAGGAGATGATCCCCGAAGCGGTGGAAAACGATGAGCCCGCCGGGGTCATCAGCGTGGTGCTGGGTTTTGCGCTGATGATGGCGCTGGATGTGGCATTATGAAAAACTCCCTCCGGCATCGCGCCAGCGATGACGGAGGGAGTAAATGAAAACCGGCTCAGGAACCGGATCTTTCGATGTAGACGCTGGTGGAGGGGAAGGCAAAATCGACCTTATCCTTCTGCATGATGTCCATGATGTTCAGGTTCAGGTCGTTCTGCTCCTCCAGAAAAACGGCATAGGCGTTGGTCTTGAGGTAGGCGGAAACGAGGATGTTGATGCTGGAATCGCCGAAGCTGGTCAGCCGGACGATGTTCGCGCCTTTTTCAGTGTAGGGGCTTTCGTCCAGCATCTTCTTCAGATCGGCCATCAGCTGCTCCAGCTGGGGGCGGGTGGTGTTGTAGGTGACGCCCAGCGTGAACTTATAGGGCCGCATGGTGCGCAGAGCCGCGTTCTGGACCGTGGACGAACAAATCTTGCTGTTCGTCACGATGCTGACCGTCTTATCCTGCGAGCGGATGCGGGTGGAGCGGAAGTTGATGTCGATGACTTCGCCCTCCACATCGCCGACGGTGATCCAGTCGCCCACCGCGAAGGGTTTGTCCAGCAGGATAACGATGCCGCTGAACAGATTGCTGGCGCTTTCCTGCGCAGCCAGCGAAATGGTCAGGCCGACCAGTCCGGCACCGGCGACGATGCTGCCGATGGGGAAACCGGCGATCTGGGCCGCCGTGGCCACACCGAGGATGACGACCAGCACCTTGTAGGTCGTGTTCAGCAGGGAGAGCAGGGTCTTGTTGGAGCGGATCTCCGGGCTGCAGGAGGCCAGCAGCAAATCGGCCACATCCGACGCCTGATACAGGCCCTTGCAGAACAGCAGGGTCATCAGGACCTTGTAGACTATGAGCAGGAATTTCGGAAGGCTGGCGATGGCCCACGGCAGACTGGCCAGCGCAAGGTAGAAGCCGGTGAAGACCGCCATCCGTTCCAGAGGGCCTTCCAAGCTCCGCAGCAGGATGGGGGTGGCGGCAAAATGCCATGTGCGCCCCCGCAGGGCGGGGCAGATCTTTTTGCGCAGCAGCAGGGAGACCAAAGACCCGGCAAGGAAGATCGCCAGTGCGCAGACACAGCGTGCCGCCAGCGCCAGCCAGCCCTCCAGCAGGAAGGGCCCCAGCTCGAAACCGAGGTCACGAATGGAAAAAATCATGGCAAAACTCCTCGAAAAAAATATTTTACGCCCCAGTATACCATAAAGCGCGCGGAAAGGGCAACCGAAACAGGGGCTTGACAAGGGCCGTTTGCCGCGCTATACTCTGGCCAGAAAGTTCGTTTCAGGGCGGGGTGCGATTCCCCACTGGCGGTACAGCCCGCGACCACTCCCAAAGAGTGCTGACCCGGTGAGACTCCGGGGCCAACGGTATAGTCCGGATGCAAGAAACGGCAGACAAATCCGAATTGTCTACGCGCCCTGTTGCAGTGTTTGGTTGCAGCAGGGCGCGTTTTTGGTTGTCTTCCCGGTTCCGATACAGCGCGAAAAGGGCTTTCCAATTCAATTTTGGGGCCGAAGCGCCCCCACGGGAGGATATTACCTATGAAAAAGAACACGACCCACAACCTGACCGTAGCCGCCATGCTCAGCGCGGTGGCCTTCATCCTGATGTTCATCGAGTTCCCCATCCCGATGCTCATCCCGTCCTTCGTCAAGATGGACTTCTCCGACCTGCCCGCCCTGCTGGGGGCATTTGCGCTGGGCCCGGTGTACGGCGCAGTCATCAGCTTCATGAAGAACCTGCTCCACATCGTCATCAAGGGCACCAGCACCGCTTGTGTCGGCGAGCTGTGCAACTTCATGCTGGGTGCGGTCTTCTCGGTCACGGCGGGCTGCATCTATAAGCACCGCAAGAGCCGCAAAACGGCCATCCTCGGTGCGCTGATCGGTGCAGCGGCTATGGCAGTGTTCAGTGTGCCGTCCAACTACTTCATCACCTATCCGGCCTATGTGCAGTTCTATCACATGCCGCTGGAAGCCATCCTCGGTATGTATCAGGCCATCCTGCCCTCGGCAGACAGCCTCATCAAGTGCCTCGTCATCTTCAACATGCCCTTCACGCTGGTCAAGGGCCTGTTGGATGCGGTGCTCTGCATGGTGATCTATAAGCCGCTGTCGCCCATCCTGCACGGCCGCAAGTAATCGAGAAATGAAAAATCTCCGGGAAGCAACGCTTCCCGGAGATTTTTTCAGCTTAGAGCTCCTTTTTCCTGCCACTTTCCGCGGGCGAGGCGGACAAGGAAGAGCAGCCCGCGGATACACAGCTCACAGCACATGGCGCTCCACACGCCCACCAGCCCGAACCGGGGCGCGAGGAAGAAGGCCAGCGTCAGCCGGATGCCCCACATGCTGACGAGGTTCAGCACGAAACAGGCGGTGCTGTCGCCCGCGCCCTGCATCGCGCCGCTGGCCACGATGCTGGCCCCGAACATGGGCTCGGCAAAGGCTTCGATGCGCAGCACCCGCGCGCCCAGCGCGATGACAGCGGCGTCGGCGGTGAAGATGCCCATCAGCGCGGGGGCGAACAGCCACAGCCCCATGCCGGACAGCGCCATGATCCCCATGCCGATGGCGGTGCAGAGAAAGGCGAACCGTTTGGCCATGTCCTTCCGTCCGGCACCCACGGCCTGCCCCACCAGCGCGATGGACGCATCCTGAATGCCGTAGCCTGCCATGTAGCACAGACCCTCGGCGCTGACGCCAAGGCTGTTGGCCGCAATGGCCACCGTGCCGAGGCCGGAGACGATCCGCACCAGAAGCACCTGTGCGGAGGAGAGGGCCGCGCGCTCCGCTGCCAGCGGGGCACCCACCCGCCAGAGGTTCAGCAGACAGGAGCGGGTGATCTTCCACGAGCCGGGCTTCCGGATGCAGAGCGGGCCTTCCCGCAGCAATAAGATCGCCAGCGCCAGCAGCCCACCCACCACGGTGGAAAGGGCGGTGCCCAGCGCTGCGCCCGGCACCCCCAGCCCAGCACCCCAGACCGTGAAGCGGGAGCCGAAGAGGGAGAGGGTGCGGGTGGGGTTGATCAGGAAAAAGTTGAACAGGACGTCCAGCATGCAGACCAGCACGCTGATGAGGCCGGGGGTCAGCGCGTCGCCGGCGGCGCGGAGCATGGCCGTGTACATCCCCATGGCCATGGTGAAGGGGAGAGCCGCCGACCAAATGGCGAAATAGGCGGACGCATTGGCTTGAAGTGAGACATCCGCCCCCAGCCAGCCGGGCAGAAAGCGGCTGATGCCGATGCCGAAGGCCGCCGCCCCAAGGCCCAGCAGCAGGTTGAAGAGCATGGATTGGCGCAGCACGCCACGGGCGTCCTGCTGGCGGTCCGCGCCGAGGTATTGGGCGATCTGGATGGAAAAGGCTGTGTACAGCCCCACAAGGATGCCGTGCAGCAGCCATGTGCTAGAGCTGACGATGCCGATGGCGGCGGTGGCCTCGGCCCCGATGTGGCCGACCATGGCCGCGTCGATGTATTCCATGGCCGTTACGACCATCTGCTGCAAGATCGAAGGGATGCTCAGCGTCAGTACCACCTGCGCCGTCTCGCGCAGAGGGATGTCCTCGCCCTGCCGCATCCGGGCGGAAAGCTGTTCGAGTGAAAGTGTCATGGTTTCTCCTGTTGCAATAAAAAATGCCCCGCAAAGGGGACAGCTTGCCTTCTTATTATAGAGGGGTGGGCGCAAAATGTCAAACCGGCGGCTTTTCGGCGGGAACGATTGATTTTTTCTGCCGGGCGTGATACACTTTCCTTGCGTATGAGTGAAACAACAGGGGCGGCGCTCTGCCGTTCCGGGAAAGAGGAAAATATGCTGCAACTGTTATCGGGCAGTCAGCGCACCGTGGATGCGCTGGGATTTCTATTGGCCTTTGCGCTGACGGCGCTGATGGACTCGGTCTTCCGGGAAAAGCTCCCCCAAGACCATGGCCGCGCCTTTGCGGTGAACGGCGAGCTCTCCAAGGGCAAGGCCCGCGGTTCCGGCCTCATCTTCGTGCTCTGCATCGCGCTGGTCACGCTGGCAGTGGTGCCGCTGCGCACCGAGTATATCATCTATACCGTGCTGCTCATCGCCTCCATGCTCTCTGGCTATTTTGACGATGCTTCGGAAGTGGCGTGGAACGAATACAAAAAGGGCCTCATCGACCTCGTCATCGCCATCGTGGCGGGTGTGACCTACCTGAACTTCAACAGCACGGCGGTCCACTTCCTGAACTGGAGCTTCGCCATCCCGTATCCGCTCTACCTCGTGCTGATCGTCGTCCTGATCTGGGCCAGCATCAATGTGGTCAACTGCACCGACGGCGTGGACGGCCTGTCCGCCAGCCTTGCGGTGGTCAGCATCGGCACCTTCCTGCTGGCCTACGGCAAGGAGCTGGGGGATTACGCAACGGCGGCCATCGTCTTCATCGGTGCTCTGCTGGCCTACCTGTGGATGAACGCCAAACCCTCCACCCTGCTGATGGGCGACGCGGGCAGCCGCGCCATGGGCTTCTTCCTCGCAGTGCTGGCCCTCAAGAGCGGCCATCCCTTCTCCTTCCTGCTGGCTGCGCTGGTCTTTATCGTGGATGGCAGCTTGGGCATCCTGAAGATCAGCTTCAAGCGTTTCCTGCACATCAGCATCCTGAAAAACACCCTGACCCCGCTGCACGACCATGTGCGCAAGCGGATGGGCTGGAGCGATGAGCAGGTGGTGGCCCGCTGGCTGATCCTGCAAGCCGTCGCTTCGGCATGGCTGCTTCTGCTGACCCGCTGACGCGAAAAAGAAGTGAATGAGCGACGCTCGGTGAACGGTTTCACCGGGCGCCTTTTTTGCATACGATCAAAAAGAAACAGGAGGAACCCCATGGAGTCGATTTTCGACCTCGAACATCCGTATATAAAACCTACTTCAAACGCAAACTCCCTCCGGCATCGCGTCAGCGATGACGGAGGGAGTAATGCAGCAGTCTTTTATTGTAAAAAATTCAAAAATCAGCCGAGGGCCTTTTCCGCCGCCTCGACCACATGACCCACCAGCACCGAGGTGGTCACGGTGCCGACACCGCCGGGCACCGGGGTGACGGCCTCCACCAGCGGCTCAGCCTCGTCGAACCGGACATCGCCGCAGAGCTTGCCTTCCGCGTTGACATGGATGCCCACATCCACCACCACCTGCCCGGCCCGCAGGTGTTCGCCGCCGATGGCACCCTGCTTGCCCATGGCGACTACCACGACGTCCGCCTCTTGGCAGAGGGCAGGGAGGTTCCGGGTGCGGGAGTTGCAGAGGGTGACGGTGGCGTTTTCGCGGTCCAGCATCATGGCGGCGGGCTTGCCCACCACAAGGCTGCGGCCCACCACCACGGCCCGCTTGCCGGAGAGGGGCACCTGATAATACTTCAAGATCTCAAGGCACGCCTGTGCCGTGCAGGGCGGGTAGCCGATGGCGCTGTTGGTGAAGACCCCGGCCAGTGAGCCGTCGGTGATGCCGTCGATGTCCTTTTCCGGGGCCAGTGCGGCGCGGATGGTGCGGTCATCGAACTGCTTGGGCAGCGGGCGGAAGAGCAGACAGCCGTGGATGGCCGGGTCTGCGTTGACCTGCGCAATTACGTCCAGCAGCTGCTCCTGCGCGGCATCTTCGGGCAGGAGGAACTGCTTCACCTCCACGCCGACCTTGCCGCAGCGGGTCAGGACGCCTTTCTCGTAGGAAAGATCGTCCGGGCGGGCACCCACCCGCACCACGGCCAGCGTGGGGGTGACGCCCCGCGCTTTCAGTGCCGCGCACCGGGCGGCGTTTGCTTCGTTCATGGCGGCCACCACAGGCGCGCCTTTCAAGATCGTTGCCATCCCATTACCCCTCCTGTTGTGTGAGCTGTTCATAGACCCGGTCGGCCTTGGGGACAAAATCGGCCAGCAGCGCGGCGGCCTTGGCGTTCAGCGCGGCGGCGCGGGCTTTATCGGCCATCAGGCGGGTGTTGACCGTAACGTTCAGCCCCGCCGCTTGGAGCGCGGCTTTGCAGAACAGCGCGGCGCACCCGGCGTCGGAGAGGGCCAGCACACTGCCCTTGGCCGCATATTCCTCTGCAAGGGTGATCCCTTCGCAGCACGCGGCCATGATCTCCAGCGGCACCGCACAGGCCCTGTTGAGGGCCTCTTCCAGCACCGCAGCCTTGTGGGCTTGCTGCTCCGGCGTCTCTTTGGGCAGCTTGTAGGCGGCAGCCAGCGGCAGGAACGCCTCGGCGTCGGCCTGTACCAGCCCCTCCAGCCGCTTGCGCAGGGCGGCGGAGCGCTCGTTCAGCGCAAGGATGTCGGCTTCTACGGCGGCATATTTCTTCTTGCCCACGGTCAGGCTGCCGACCATATTCCCCAGCGCCGCCCCCGCTGCGCCCACCAGTGCAGCCGCGCCGCCCCCGCCCGGTGCGGGGGCGTTCCCGGCAAGCTCAGCCAAAAAGGTTTCACAGCTCAAATTTGTCAGTTCCACGATAAATTTTCTCCTCTGTCGCATAGCTGTCCAATTGCCGGTCGTGGGGGTCTGCTGCTGCCCGCTCCACCCGCTGCACCTCAAAGGCAACGCCCAGCGTCACGGCGTTCTGGCAGCGGGGCAGGTAGCGGTCATAGTAGCCTTTCCCCATCCCGACGCGGCGGCACGCGGCGTCGAATGCGGTGCAGGGCACGAGCACGAGGTGGAGTTCCTCCGGCGCCAGCAGCCGCGATTTTGTAAGGATGGGGGTGCGGATGCCGTAGGCCCCTGCCTCCCAGCCGTCCGGCTCCGGCACGGCGGCGGTCAGGGTGAAGTCCTCCCCGCAGACGGGGTAGGCCACCGTTTTGCCCAGCCGTTCGGCTTCGGCCAGCAAGGCCGAAAGGTCCGCTTCGCCCCCGAAGGCGGCGTAGGCGAGGAGGGTCTGTGCCTCGCGAAAACAGCGAAGCTGTGCGATGCGGCGGCAGAGCGCGGCATTGGCCGCCGCACGGTCGGCTTCGGAAAGTGCCCGCCGCGCGGCGATGCCCGCTTTGCGCTGCGCCGCCTTTTCTGCGGCGGTGTCCATCGGCTTTTCCCTCCCCATGGCGGACGGCGAAAAGTTGTACAAAACCATCCGGCAAAAATATACAAATATAATAAACGCTGCGGTGGAAAAATGCAAGGGTTTCGGCGAAAATGCGGTTGCAGGTTTTGGGCCGATTTGGTATAGTAGCAAGTAGGAGCCCGGCTTGCTGAGGAGCCGCCGCTGCCGCGATAGAATGTCAAGAGAGGGGTAGTAAACTATGTACGAAAACATGATGGACACCATCGGTCTGGTCAGGGAAGCAGACCCGGAGCTGGCCGCCGCCATGAACCGGGAGCTGACCCGCCAGCGGGAGAACATCGAGCTGATCGCCAGCGAGAACATCGTCTCGCCCGCCGTCATGGCCGCCATGGGCAGTGTGCTGACCAACAAGTACGCCGAGGGTCTGCCGGGCAAGCGCTATTACGGCGGCTGTGCCTACGTGGATGAAGTGGAAAATATTGCGATCCAGCGTGCATGCAAGCTGTTTGGCGCGAAGTACGCCAACGTTCAGCCGCACTCCGGCGCACAGGCAAACCTCGCCGTTTACTTCGCCCTGCTGGATCTGGGCGATACCGTTATGGGGATGGACCTGTCGCAGGGCGGCCACCTGACCCACGGCTCGCCGGTGAACATGTCCGGCAAAAACTACCACTTCGTTTCCTACGGCGTCAATGCGGACGGCGTCATCGACTATGCGGAGCTGGAAAAGCAGGTCAAGAAGGTGCGCCCCAAGCTCATCGTGGCCGGTGCATCGGCTTACCCCCGCGCCATCGACTTTGAGAAGATCGCGGAGATCGCCCACGGCTACGGGGCCTACCTGATGGTGGATATGGCCCACATTGCGGGCCTCGTGGCGGGCGGGTATCACCAGAGCCCGGTGCCCTACGCCGATGTGGTGACCACCACCACCCACAAGACCCTGCGGGGCCCCCGCGGCGGCCTGATCCTGACCAACAATGCCGTGCTGGCCAAGCGGATCAACTCCGCCGTCTTCCCCGGCACGCAGGGCGGCCCGCTGGAGCACGTCATCGCGGCAAAGGCCGTCTGCTTCGGTGAGGCACTGAAGCCAGAGTTCAAGGAATATGCACGCAGGATCGTCGAGAATGCACAGGCCATGGCCGCTGAGCTTCAGGCCCGCGGCGTCAAGCTGGTGTCCGGCGGCACGGACAACCACCTGATGCTCATCGACCTGCGGGACGAGGAGTGCACCGGCAAGGAGCTGGAAGCCCGCCTCGACAGCGTGCACATCACCGCCAACAAGAACACCGTCCCCGGCGAGACCCGCAGCCCTTTCGTGACCTCCGGCGTCCGTCTGGGCACCCCGGCGGTGACCACCCGCGGCATGGGCCCCGCCGAGATGAAGATCATCGCGGACTGCATCGCCGACTGCATCTGGCACTACGACGAGAAGCGCGACGACATCGCCGCCCGCGTGCTGGCGCTGACCAAGGCTTTCCCGCTGTACGAATAAGCATTTGATTTTTCGGAGCACCTGCCGTATCCTGCGGCGGGTGCTTTTTTGCGGAAAATCTTCATGCAAGGCCGCATCTCCACTCTATGCAGCCTTGCGATTTTAGCGCAAATAGTCTATAATGGTGCGGAAAAACGCGAAAAAAGGAGAACGCACCATGCTGATCTATCTGCTGCGTCATGGCAGAACCGAATACAACGTCCAGAAACGCTATCAGGGCCAGCGGGACATCCCGCTTTCGGTGGAGAGCGCCGCGAAGCTGCGGCGGGCCGATTTTTCCCCGGAAATCGTCTATGTGACCCCGCTGCAGCGCACTTCCCAGACGGCGAAGATCCTCTTCCCGGAAGCGAAGCTCGTGCCGGTGGAGGGGCTGAAGGAGATGAACTTCGGCCGCTTCGAGGGGCAGAAATTCGTCCATGTGGAGCAGGACCCGGAGTATCTGGCGTGGGTGGCCGAAAACGAAACAAGCGCCCACCCGGACGGCGAGCGCAAGAGCGATTTTTGCCGCCGCGTCTGCACAACATTTGCGGAACTGGTGGATGAAGCGATGGAAAATGGTGAGGAACAGCTTGTCATCGTGGCCCACGGCGGCACCCAGATGGCGGCCATGGAGCGCTTCGCCGTGCCGCACAAGACCTTCCATGAGTGGTGCGGCCCCAACGCGGGGGGCTATGTGCTGGATGCCTGTGACTGGAAGACGCAGCGGGTCCTGCACGTCGTGAAAACGGTCCAGTATGCGGAGGAAAATGCCTGATGGAACAAGGGCTGCTGCATCTTTATTGGGGCGACGGAAAAGGGAAGACCACCGCCGCCATGGGTCTTGCCCTGCGTGCGCTGGGCAGCGGGAAAACCGTCGTCATCGTGCAGTTTTTGAAGGGCGGCAAAAGCGGCGAGGTCCCGCTGCTGGAGCAGCTGGGCGCGAAAATTTACCGCGGCAAGGCCGGGCAGAAGTTCGTGTTCCGGATGAATGACGCCGAAAAGGCTGCCACCCGCCAATTGCAGAACGAGAACCTGCGCGCCGCCATGGCTCAACCCGCCGACCTGCTGATTCTGGACGAAGCGGGCTCCGCGTGGGAACTGGACATGGTAGACAAAGACCTGCTGCAGGAGGCGGTCCTCCGCCGCCCGGCCGCGCAGGAATGCGTCCTCACCGCCCACGCGGCACCGCGGTGGATGCTGGACGCCGCCGACTACAGCACCGAGATGAAGTGCCACCGCCACCCCTACCAAAAGGGGATCGCCGCGCGGCAGGGAATCGAATATTAAACAAAGAGGCTGTTGCAAAACTCCTTCCGGCATCGCTGACGCGATGCCACCTCCCTCTCAGAGGGAGGCTTTCACAGCTTACCGTTACGCCAAGGCTCCCTCCTAGAGGGAGCTGGCACGGCGAAGCCGTGACTGAGGGAGTATAGGCAACAGCCTCTTTTTTCATTCTGTTATACGGTCGCCAGCACAGCCAGAATGCTCTGCCAGTGCGGGTTTTGGGCGGAAGGAGCAGCGCGGCGCGGGGCAGGGCGCGAAATGGGACGGGGAACAGCGTCTGCCGGGCGGGCAAAGGGGGAGCAGAGCTGCGCCTGCCACTGAGCGGCCAGCTCCATAGCCTGTGGGCAGCTCTGCAGGGTGCGGCGTTCCGCTCCGGCCAGAAAATCGCCCAGCCAGCAGAGGATGGCCGCAATGGGAAGGCAGTCCGCCGCTTGGGTGCTCCAATAGCACCAGTGGCCGCCCCGGCCCACGAAGCTGTCTACCGTGATCATGGCCCCCTCACGGGCCGACTGCGGCAGCGCCGGGCAGGAGGTGTCCGAAAGGCGGCGGAGCTGGGCCACGATGAAGTCAGTGCGGGCCGCATCAAAAGCGTCGTCCCGGATGCAGGCAGAAAAGTCTGCCGTGTCCAGCAGAGCCTCCGCCTTGGTGGGGAACCGGCCCGTCAATTCGCCGGAAGCGTTGTGGCAGAGTTGCCAGCCCTTGCGGAACAACTGAAAGTTGAAGTTCTGACGACCCATGGTAGAGTAGAAGACCCGCGCGTGGCCGGAGGCGCTGCGGCGCAGCTCCAGATAGGCGTCCGCTCCGCCAAGATCCTGCACTTTTACGCTCAAAATCAACGAGTGATCGCTTTTTTGCGCAGACATGGCACGGTGCATTTCCTCAAAGTAACGATTGGCGTCCATAGCGGGTCTCCTTCCTTGTACAACCAATGATTCGTTGTTTTCTGAGAACATTATAGCATAAGTTGTCTCGAAATACAACTATAAGTTTGAAGAAATCGAAAATATTTTTTCGACATTCCCGACGATACAAGCGGTATGGTTGTGAAAATAAAACCGGGGCTGCGTTTTTGCGCAGTCCCGGTTCAGGAAACGGTTCAATCGCCCAGCTCCCGGATCTCGTTCTGGATGAGCCGGCCGGCGGCGCGGGCCAGTTGGTCCATGCCGCGGATGCGGGCGAGGTTTTTGCCGTAGATGCGTTCGGCGTCGCGGCTGGAGCTGTCCTCCCCCATGAAGACGGCGGAGACCCGCAGCCCCTTGCGGCGCAGATCACGCACCTCGGCGGCGGCATCGTCCACGCCGAAAGCCCCGCCGTAATCGTGGCCCAGCGGGTTTTCAGAGGAAGGCGGCACCCGGCGGCTGTCGTTGGGGGAAGCATCCGTCAGCAAAATGAGCAGATGGCGCGGTGCAGGGCCGGGGGCAAAGTCCACAAGGTCGCCCGCCGCCCGCAGGGCCAGCCCGTCGCGGTTCCAGCCGGAAGCGAAATATTGATTGATGTTCTGCAAGTTTTTGTCTTGGAAGCCCTTCAGCACCCGCAGCACGGTGTACCCGCGCAGACTGGAAAAGCAGCTCACCCGCACCGGGATGCCGCAGGCGGCAAGGCTCTCGGCGAGGATGGAACCCTGCGCCGCGATGACCTCCTGACAGTGCAGCCGGGAAGCGGAAGCATCCAGCAGCAGGTCCACCGTGAAGGAGGGCTGGTTCTCTTCCTCGGCACAGCGGAAGACGCGGGCATCGTCCAGCAGGGGCGCACGCCAGACCCGCTCCGGGTCCAGATTGCCGCTGCGGGCCACCCGCGCGTTGGGCTGCTGGTGGACGAGGATGCAGTTCCGGATCTGCTCGGTCAGCCGCAGCACGACGCTGCGGTGGAGCTCCCGGTTCTTGGCGTAGTAGGCGCGGTTCCGGTCGGCTTGGAGCTGGGCCTGTTCGGCGAGGTGTTTCGCCTCCGGGTTGGGGGCTTGTTCCGGGCTGGGCACGCCCGCCGCAAACCAGAGGCGGCACCCCAGATGGTTCCCGGTGCAGAGCTCCTGCTCGGCCTTGCGCAGCCGCTCCGGCGGGTAGAGCGACCGCCCGAAGCAGCTTTCGATGTAAGCGCGGTCCTCGGCGGCGTTCTGCTTCAGGGTGATGTGGGCCAGCCGCTTGTCCACGGTCAGCCCGCCGGTGCTGGCCGCATCCACCGAGTTGGAGTGCTCCACCGTCACGCGGTCGGTCTTGATCATCTGGGTAGGCAGGGTCTTGGTGGCAAGGGAGGCCAGCAGCCCTTCCAGATGCAGGTGGAGCGCGGGCTTCTGCCGCACAGTGCCGTCAAAGAGGTTTGCTTTTGAAAAAACAGACAGCAGTGCGTCCTTTAACGCGGCGGGTGCGGGCGGTGTGTCCGGCGCAAGGGCCTTGGCAAGGTCGGCTTCGTAGGGCGTCATCACCGGCGGGCGGCGGCCCTGCACGGTGCGCCAGCGGTGGGCCTGCATGGTGTAGACAAGCTGGTTTTTCGCCATCCACTCCTGCCGGGAGAGCTTGTACTGGATGCCGAAAAAATAGTCGGCGTGGGCGCGGCGCAGCTCGGCCAGCACCGGGCGGCGGGGCAGCTCCAGCGCGTAGGCCGCGCTTTCGAGGTAGAGCCACGTCAGGTCGTCCAGCTGGCTTTGGCGGATGTCGCCGTCCCAGCAGTCGAACAGGCTGCGGACGAGGTCATCGCCGTAATATTTGTGCACCAGCCCCACAATGCAGTTCATGTAAAAATCGATGGTGCCGTCGGTGTTGTGCGCGAGGAACAGCGGCTCAAATCCATAGGCTCCGGCTGCCGCCCAGACCTGATTGGCTGCGCGCCGCTGTTCGGCGGTATAGCTCTGGGCTTCCATCAGCCGAAGAGCTTTTCGGCAGTGAGCTGCGCCGGGATGCGGGCGGCGATGACGTCCCGGATGAGCCCCTGCTCGTAGGAATCAAAGGCTTTGTTGGTGATGCCCATATCCAGCGCAGCCCCGGCGGCTACGCCCCGGCGGATGAGCCGCAGGGCGTCCAGCATCCCGCGCAGGTCCAGCGCCTTGGTGGAGATCTCGGCGCTGTCGCACTTCTTCTGCAAGTCGAGGAAGAGGAGGGCGAACTGATGGACATATTTGGCCGCAAGGTCTGGGAACTGGGCCCGCAGCAGCTTTTCGAGGTTGTCCTGCGTGATGGTGGGCATCTGGATGACCACGAAGCGGGAGGTCAGCGCCTCGTTCAGCTCGCGGGTGCCCGCATAGCCGTAGTTCATCGTGGCGATGAAGCGGGTCTCCTCGGCCAGCGGGATGCGCTCGTAGCCGGGCACATCGATGGCGCGGCGGAAGTCCAGCACGGCATGGAGGACGGCCAGCGCCTCGTTTTTGGCCATGTTGATCTCGTCCAGTACGCCGAAACCGCCGCACTGGGCGCAGCGGTAGACCGGGCCGGGCCGGAACTTGACGGCTCCGCCCTCAAAGGTATCCATGCCGATGAGGGAGGCCGCATCCATGTTCACATGGAACGAGATATCCCACGCCGGGCGGCCGAAGGCGGCGGCGAGGTTCTCAGCCAGCACATTCTTGCCGGTGGCCTTGCCGCCCGCCAGCAGCAGGTTCTCGCCGCAGAGCAGGGCGGCCAGCGCCTGTTCCCAGACCTCGTTTCCGTAATAAGTAAAGGCGGACGCCGGGATGCGGGGGCGCAGCCCCTCAGCCAGCGGGTGCGCGGTACGGTATTCCTCCACGGCGGAAAGCAGCGCGGGATCGACGCCTTCCTGCCGCAGCGTTTCAATCAGATCAGACATGAACGACACCTTCTTGTGGTTGGCAGTGCCAAACCGATTTTTCAGCCCTATCATAGCACAAACCGCAGCGGATGTGTAGATGCGGGCGGCAAGGATTCGGCAAAAATTTACTGGGAAGATTGTGGGCCGGAGAAAACCGTGCTAGAATGAAGAAAAACGGAAGGGGACAAGGGTCATGAAACACCAACACCGACGCTGGAAGGTCTGTTTTGCAAAAAATTACTGGGGGACGCAGAAGGGAACCGACCAAGGCGAGGAACTGCATCTGGACAGGGAATTTGAATGGAATGGTCACCGGTGGCTGATCCCGGCCCTCTACCGGTGCCGGCAGGGATTGGTCGTGGACTTTGCGATAGAGGTGCCGCAGGGAGAACTGCGGGCCTATATGAAAAAATGGTGCCTGACCGAAAACGGCGAATGCACCCGCACGTTGACCAGAGCGGAAGAACGCCAGATGGAGCAGGAGAATCCGCTGGATATTGGATTTTGTGCCTCTCTGAGGCTGAACGGGGTGCGTCTGCACCCCAGCGATGGCTGCGGAATGGGGTATCTTCCGGGAACTGACGCTGGAAGTGATGAGGCAGCGGCGCTGGTGCACTATTATGGGCTGGACGAAACGAAGGTCTGGCGGTTCTGGCGGAACAGCTACCCATGGGCAACAAAGAGCCGGAAGAGCCGTCCCAAACGATTCCGAACGCTGGAACTGGAATTGGAAGCGGAACTGGAGCAGCATCTGGCCGAACAGTTCCCGACACCGGCTGCGGGGGAGTCGGTGACGATCCACGAACCGGGAAACGAGAATGCCGCCTATCAATTGACGGTGCTGGATGTCCGGTCGGAAACGCTGGAGCTCCCGGATTGCGACGGCTGGGAACGTCCAAACTGTTTTTGCATGATGACGTACCGTCTGACGCCGAAAGCGGAACACTTCTACCTGACCGACTGCGCTGAGGGAGACCATCCGCGCCGCAAACCACGGAAGCTGCCGCCGGAACAGGCGGCACTTGCCCGGAAATACAGGCTGGAACCGCAGATGGAAGGGGATGCGGCCATTGCGGTCATCGGCGGGGCCGATGGGCCGACTGCCGTGTTCTGCACGGTGCGCGGAAGTGCCGAAAAAACGGAGGGAGCCGCTGCGGCAACCTCAGCCTGCTATTTTGCACCGGTGCGGCCGGAAACGGTCACATGGCAGGCGGAATTTGACCGAAAACCCTGCGGGGATACCACAGTTTCACTGATTTGTGACGTTTGAATCGGAAAAGATGAAAAAATCTCTTCTGCGCCTTGAAAAATTGACAGAACTGCAAAGATGCGATAAAATAACAACTATGTTTGCCGGGAAACACCCGGCGGCGGAAGTTGATTTTTCAGAGGTGTGGAAAGAACCATGATCGAAACCATTACGGCCGTGAACGATGCGGTCAACCATTTTATCTGGGGCATCCCAGCCATGATCAGCATCATCGGCGTGGGGCTGCTGCTCAGTGTGCGGACCCGCTTTTTGCAGATCCGCAAGTTTCCCTATGCCATCAAAACAACGATCGGACGCATGTTTCGCAAGAAGGACGCTACGGACGGCGCCATGACGCCGTTTCAGGCGGTCTGCACGGCGCTGGCGGCGACGGTGGGCACCGGCAACATCGCGGGCGTGGCGGGTGCCATCGCCATCGGCGGGCCGGGTGCGGTGTTCTGGATGTGGTGCTCGGCGCTGCTGGGCATGTGCACCAAGTTTTCGGAAGTGACGCTGGCCGTCCGTTTCCGGGAGCGCAGCGCCACCGGCGAGTGGGTCGGCGGCCCGATGTACTACATTAAAAATGGCCTGAGCAAAAACTGGCATTGGCTGGCGGCGCTCTATTCGCTGTTCGGCGTGCTGACCGTCTTCGGCACCGGCAACGCCACGCAGGTAAACACCATCGTCACGGCCATCGACTCGGCCCTGACCGCCTACGGCGACTTCAGCAAGAGTATGCTCTCCACCGTCAACCTTGTGGCGGGCGTGCTGGTGGCCATGCTGGTAGCCATGGTGCTGCTGGGCGGCATCAAGCGGATCGGCAGTGTCACCGAAAAGCTGGTGCCCTTTATGGCACTGTTCTATGTGGTGCTGGCGCTGGGCGTTGTCATTCTGAACATCCGGCGCTTCCCGGCGGTGCTGGCCTCCATCGTGGGCGGCGCGTTTGACCCACGGGCCTTCACGGGCGGTGCCATCGGCAGCGTTTTCCTCAGTATGCAGAAGGGCGTTTCCCGCGGCATCTTCTCCAATGAGGCCGGTCTGGGCACCGGCTCCATCGCCCACGCCTGTGCCGACACCCGCAAGCCGGTCAAGCAGGGGATGTTCGGTATCTTCGAAGTCTTTGCCGATACCATCGTCATCTGCACCCTGACCGCGCTGGTCATCCTGTGCAGCGGGGTGCCGGTGAACTACGGCTCTGCCGCCGGTGCCGAGCTGACCATCGCCGGATTCACCTCCACCTACGGCGGCTGGTCGTCCATCTTTACGGCGGTGGCGCTGTGCTGCTTCGCATTCTCCACCATCATCGGCTGGGGCCTGTACGGCTCCCGCTGCATCGAGTTCCTCTGCAAGACGGATAAGGTCGTGCGGCCCTTCCTCGTGGTCTACTCTTTCGTGGCCATTCTGGGCGCGACGGTGGACCTCGGCTTGCTGTGGAACATCGCCGATACCTTCAACGGCCTGATGAGCATCCCGAACCTCATCGCGCTGCTGCTGCTTTCCGGCACGGTGGTCAAACTGGTCAAGGAATTTTTTGAGGCCGAATCCTGAAACCGGACACTTTTTCCACAAACGACAAAACAATTGCGAAATTTCACAGGAAGCAATTGACAAAACGGGCCGTTTATCGTATAACCTATATAGAGACGTCATATCCGGGAAGGGTATGGCGTTCCCGGAACGTTTGGAAAGTGAGGCCGCAACATGAAGAAATTTCTGAAGAGGCTGATGCTGGGGGTCGTAACGCTGGCAGTGTTCTGCTGCATGACCCCGCTGGCGTTTGCCGCAGAAAAATATCACACCATCTATCTGGAGCCGCAGGGCGGTATCGGTGTGCCGACGCAGGTGTACGTTTACAAGTACGGCGACGTTTACCGCGCGTCCAGTCTGCCGACGCCTACCATGGAAGGCTACACCTTTGATGGGTGGTATGAGGATATCGTGGGCGGCACCGCGATCAAGGCGAGCAAGTACAACTTCAAAGAGGAAGGCCAGACGCTCTACGCTCACTGGACGGTCGCGGACGGCAGTTCTTCTTCCGCCGCGGCTGCACAGCCAGAGGAGACGAAACCCACCAAGACCTTTAAGATCGAAGAACATATGGGAGAAGTCCTGATCGTTGGCACGACCATTCTTGTGTTCACGCTGGTAGCGCTGCACGGCTGAAACGGTCAACTTTTGCCTGAAGTTATCTTAAAATTTTGAAAGCGAGGATTCCTTATTATGATGAACAATGAGATCAAACTGCCCGCCGCTTACGCTGCGATCGACGAGAACGAGATGGTCTACCTGAACGGCGGCTCCATCACCGACACGCAGGGCTGGCTGATCTTCATGAATGTCGGCGCCCTGTTCAACTACGTCGCCCGCGTTTTCTCCGCTGGCAGCTCCATCATCAACAACGTCAGGGTCATCGTCACCACCATTGAGGCTCTGAACAACTTCAAGCTGACCGGCAAAAACTAAACGAAATTTCCTGAAATGTCTGAAAAGCGCATCCGCAAAAAAGCGGATGCGCTTTTTTGCGCCGAAAGTGGCGAAAATCGGGCTTTCAGACGCCGGAAATCAGTGATATATTTTACGAAACCCGTTGCGAAAATAGAAGAGCGATGCTATAATCAACCGTAGTAAATGGGTAATTATGACAATCATCCGTTAGGGAGATAAACTACATGGCGGAACGTGAACTGCGGCGGATGAGCCGCACCGAATTGATCGAGATCATCTACGCGCTCAAGCAGCACGAAGAAGAGCTGGAACAGCAGAACGCGGCGCTCCAGAAGCAGCTGGACGACCGCACCCTGCGGCTGGAACATGCCGGTTCCATCGCGGAAGCGTCGCTGGCGCTGCATCAGGTGTTCGAAGCGGCTCAGGCCGCTGCCGATGCGTATCTGGAATCGGTGAAGGCAATGAATCCGCCCCTGCCCAGTGAACCACCGCAGTCTGCGGATAACGGAGGTGCGGACGCAGAATGAAGGGACGACACGTGAAACTGGCCACGATCCCCTCCATGGAGGAAGTGGACAAGGAACGGCAGCGTCTGGAATACCGGGACCGCTACGTGCGGGTACTGAAAAGTACGATCTACGCGCTGGTGGTGGTGGCTGCTGCGGCGGTGCTGCTGGCGACCATCCTCCTGCCGGTGCTGCAGGTGTCGGGCGACAGCATGAACCCGACCTTGCAGAGCGGAGATGTCCTGCTGCTGCTCAAGACCGATGATATGAAAACCGGCGATCTGTGCGGTTTTTATTGGCAGAATAAGCTTCTGCTCAAGCGGATCATCGGCGGGCCGGGGGATGTGATCTCCATCGACCGGAGCGGCGTTGTTACGGTGAACGGGGAGGCTCTGGAGGAGCCTTACGTCGATGAACTCGCGCTGGGCGAGTGCGACCTCAAGTTCCCGTATCAGGTGCCGGAAAATCGCTATTTCGTGATGGGCGACCATCGTTCAACTTCCATCGACAGCCGAAGCACCGTCATCGGCTGCGTGGACAAAAGCCAGATCGTCGGCAAGGTGTTCTTGAGGGTATGGCCCTTGTCACGTCTTTCATGGGTGCACTAAGGAGGTGCCATGATGAGGAATCAGTTCAATGAGATCATGCAGAAGCTGCGGGCGCAGCGCGTGAGAGCGCGGCGCTATACGGCGATGCTGCTGGTGCTTGCGATGCTGACATCACTCTCGGTCAGCTGGCGGCTGCATCAGGTGGGCACGGCGCTGACCACCGACAACGAATATTGCTGCGGCATGGAGGAGCACGTTCACACCGACGAATGCTATACCGAGGAGCTGGTCTGCGGTTACGAGGAAGGCGAGCCGGAAGAGCCGGACCCCGCCTTTTCCGTGGACTCGGAGCCGACCACGGAAGAACCGGAAGCCGAGCCGGAAGAGCCGGAGCCGGAAGAGATCGAACCGGAGGTGCACCACCACACGGCGGACTGCTACGAGACCGTGCTTGTTGAGCACAAGGAACTAACCTGCGGCGAAGAAGAACATACCCACGATGAAACCTGCCCGGTCGATCCCGATACAGGTGACTTCCTCTGCGGCTTTGAGGAGCACACCCACACGGACGACTGCTACACCACCGAGACGGAGACCGAGGAAAAACTCATCTGCGGCTACGAAGAGGGCCAAGTGCTCTCGGACGGTACGGCGGCAGACGAGGACGGCATTGCGGCGCTGGAAGATACCAACACCGCCACGTCTGTGGCGGAGGACAGCAGCAGCGAGGCCGTTTCCGAGCCGATGCTCCATCACCACACCGAGGCGTGCTATGAGAAGGTGCTGACCTGCACCATCCCCGAACACACGCACACGCTGGAGTGCCTTGCGGACTACAGCGCCGACGTGGAGACCGACGACGACTGGCAAAAATACAGCGTCGGCCTGAGCGATAACTGGAACGAGGCCCTGCTGGCCGTGGCACAGGAGCAGCTTGGCTACAAGGAAAGCGAAAAGAACTTCCAGACCGACGAGGCACTGGGCGACATCATCGACGTCCACCATTACACCCGCTACGGTGCGTTCTACGGGAACCCCTACGCCGATTGGGACGTCGCGTTCATCGCGTTCTGCCAGCATTATGCGGGCATCCCTAAGACGGAGATCCCGCAGCGCTTGGGCTTGGAGGCGCTGCGCGCCGATATGGATGCCATGGGCTTTGCCTACCTCACCGAGGGCGAAGATGCGGCTTACGAAGCCATCCCCGGCGATGTGGTCACCTATAATAAAAACGGAACTGCCGACGACGAGACCATCGGCATCGTGGAGACGGTAGGCGACGATTCGCTGACCGTTATTTCTGGTGCCGTCGAGGGCGCTGTCGCGGAAGTGACCGTTCCCTTCGCCGATGTCACCAGCACCATCCTCGTGGATCAGGCTTACGGCGACTACGTGGGCGAAGCCGATGACCGCGACGGCAGCCATGACGATGAGATCGCAGTGCAGCCGGCAGATGAAGTGGGCGCAATGGCGGTGGCGGCTGCGGGCGATGGTGATATTTTTAATACAGTTGGTGCACTCGACCTGAACGATACGCAAAATCAGGAAAAAGTGAATCTGAGCTTCACGCTCCAATATAAGCCGAATGGAAAAAACTGGGAAGATGTTCCTGATGGTTCAACGATTCAGGAGGGCACGGAAGTTTGCCTTGTCTTGGATATGAAAAATGTGCTGGAGAACACCTTTCATAAGGATACCACGAACGGCAACAAGGCTTACTATCAACTGCCTTATAAGCTGGCCAAGCCGGTAACGGAAAATATTTACGATGAAGACAACTCGACCAAAGTCATTGGCCACCTGAACGTGAATACAGAGGGTCTGGCAGTTATTACCTTTGACGATGGTGTGAAAGATTTTGATTATACGAAGACTTTCAAGGCGAACATCTATGTCAGTGGCTATATCGTTGCAGGCGGTACCGGCACCACTGAAGAAATCAAGATCTCGGACGATACGCACTTCATCCTGAAAAAGAATAGCGATATCAAAACGGAAAAAACGGCTGCGGCGGAAGTCGTGGAGAAAGGCGACAATACCTACTTCCAGTATACGGTCAAAGTATCGTCGCAGAACGGCACCGCCGGGCAGCCGGTCACGATCGATGATGTTATCACGAATCTTTATAATTTGACCGGCAGCTATGATGAAAACTCTTTCAAGCTGACGAAAAAAGACGGAGCCGTGGTTGATCTGACGGGCAAGCTTACATTTGCAAGCAATGGCAAGAGTTTTAAGATCAAGGAGCTTGAAGCGCTTGGTAAAGACGATTATTACGAGCTGACATATCTTTATGAGGTCAATGGTGCCAACAACTTTAAAGCCGAGAAGTGGGGCACGGTCGATAACACCGCGACGGCAACGTCGGGAGAGAATGTGTCGACCGATCCTGAAAAGAAATCGCTCAGCAGTGATGACATTACGGTTGAGAAGACCGGTGGAATTGGGGGGTATGGAAATGATCAGGCGGTTGGCAAAATCACGTGGACGGTTACGATCAATAACCCCAATGGCCGCGATTTGAATGGTTATGTAGTTGACGATGACCTTAAAACCAACGGAATCACCATCCGCGAGGGGGACAAGGTTAAGATTGAAGAATCGACGGATTCGTATAACTTCCATGACTTCAAAGTTGCTGGGGAAAAGCAGTATGGTACGATAAATGCGCAGTATACAGGCTTTACCTATACATTCCCCGAAGGTTCGACGGGGAAAAAATATCGGTTTACTTACTATACCACCATGCCGAATGGAACGGACGGAACCAAGGATGTTATAAATGGGGTAGATGTAAAGAAAGGGGAAAAAACATACCATGCCGAGGCCACCGCGCAAGACGTGGTGCGAAAGAGGAACCTGCTGAAGAACTCCAGCGGCAAGCTGGAAACGGTCAGCACCGGTAAAATGCAGGAAAAAAAGTGGAGTATTGCAGTCCGCACGGCCGCATCGGTGGGCAAAAAGAGTTCGTTCACCGTAACGGATACATTCCAAAAGCCGACCATTGGTGGCGTGGAAGCAACCGGGCTGAAGCACTATGCCGTCAAGAATGAGTTGGACACGCAGTTGAAGAATGGCATGAAGCTTTACTGGGTCAGCGGGGAAAATTCCGGTTCGGCAAAGTACAGCGAACTTACAAAACCGGAGTACAGCGGCGTAAAGATCGACATTACATATTACGGTGCTGACGGAAATGAGGTAACGGAGGATACCGATGAAGTGACGTCCTTCAAAATTATGGTTGACTGGACGAACGCCACGAATGAAAACCTTGTGATTACTCAGTTGAATGCGGAACCTTATTCTTCCTATGTGGAAGATGTGAGTTCACTGAACGCTGGCCAAACGCTTACGGTGACCAATCAGATCGAATACGAGGGCGATCATGTGAGCGCAAAGTCCGAATACACCAAACCGGCGGCGGGCAATCCGCAACTGGTAAAACGAGCGAGCGGCAATGTGCATTCAGGGTTTAATGAGTCGGCTAGCGTAGAATACGGAAAGGTCATTTGGTTCAAACTGATCCTGAAAAATATGACGGACAATACCGTGACTGTGACGGATACCCTGCCGGAAGGCTTGAAATTTGATCCCAATGACAATACGATCGGGGAGGGCTCGCCGTATTATGTGGGATTCTCAATGAACGATGGCGACGGTATCAATGCAAGTAGCTGTTTGGTTCCGCTAGATGGTACAGATGGCAGTCAGGTTTCAAGCCGCCAAGGCGTTGGATACCTTACGGTGAGTGCTGCTGATTATAAACAGGGCAAAAAACAGCAGGTGACATTTGAGCTGAAGAATTTGAACAAGGCTCAGGCGAACAACACGAAGAACAAGCCCATTGCCATCATTTTCGGCGTCCGAGTGGACGATGACAGATGGGAAGACATCAATTTTACCCAAGATACTTATACAAACACTGCAACGTGGGATAAAGATGAGAAAGAAAAGACAGCCGATGTTACGGTAAAACGCACGGATTTCGGCTTGTGGAAGACTGCCAAACCAAGCAGTGATAAGAATGCCGCAACCTATACCGTTGAGATCAACAAGGACGGCAAGCAGTGGCTGTCCACGCCGGGCAGCGAGCTGGAGCTGCACGATACCCTGACGATCCCCGCCGAGATCGATGCCGAGATCATCCGGCAGAGCGTCAAGCTGGAGAAATGTGTCGATAATTGGCAGTGGGTGGATGTAACAACAACCGACCTGCGGCGCTTTACCCTTGAGCCGATGCAGACCGATGGAACGAACAAAGTCTATAAGATGACGTTTGCCGTCCCGGATGGCTGCTACTATAAGCTGACGTATGAGTACCGCTTCCTCGTAGGCGATAGCAGTCTGGGAGACCAGCAGTTCCATATCAGCAACAAGGTGGATATGTTCGGGCACGGTGAAACCAACAACAATTACTACTATAATTATGTACGAGGCGGCGGCACCGCTTCGCAGACGAATACCAACACCCTGCAATTGCTCAAGGTGGAACGGAACAAGTACAATAACACCTTGCCGGGTGCAACGTTCACACTGACCCATTGGGACGGCAGCAAGTGGAGTGAGGCCGATGGTAACTACACGACAGATACAGACGGCCAGATCCTGTTCCGGTACACGGAGGATCAGGTGAAACCAAATGTTGTAAAGGTCAAGCGAGGCGTACTCTACAAGCTCGAAGAGACTACGCCCCCCAACGGTTACATCGGCGACAGCACCCCCCACTATTTCCTGATGCTGGCGGCAAACCAGACAAAGGATGACCCAGCGATTGCTGAGGTTGTGCGGGCGTCCGGCGTTGCAGAATCGGAGATCACCTTCGTTGCAGCCAACCAGACGGAGCAGATGTACGTTAAAAATACCGCCAAGCAGATCACCATCCGCAAGGTGTGGCAGGATGCAAACGGTAGGGAGGAGAAAAATGTCGACCATGAGCCCATTACGGTTAAGCTGACCCGTTACGGTGCGAATGGCCAAAAAGACGAGGGTTGGTCGGCCGACATCACCCTCTCGTCGGGTAACAACTGGACGTATACCTACCCGGATACCTCGAAGACGGTTGAACCCGATGAACCCTTGAAAGACGGCTACACCTACGCCGTGGAAGAGACAAACAAACCGGCTGACTACAATGTTTCCTATACCGACCAGTATGGCAAAGAAACGCAGACCGGCTTTACCAGCGGCGACAGCGTGACGATCACCAATATGAAAAAGACAGATTGGCTGAAGGTCGAAAAGAAGTGGCTTGCTGAAGACGGTAAGACTGCACTGAAAGGCACAGAACTGCCGGTGAGCATCACGGTTCAGCTTTATAAGGTGAACGATTCCGGTGTTGGCGAGAAGGTCGATGGTAAAACCTTAGAACTGAACGCTGGCAACAACTGGAAGGGCCAATTCACCGGTTTGGATGAAAATGCACAGTATTACGTCGTTGAGGAGCCGGAGGTTACGGGCTTTAAGGTGACGTACAGCCACACCGACTTGAACGCCGCGTCTACCGGCGATACCGTGAAGGTCACCAACACGAAGAAGCGCACCGAAACGACGCTGAATGTCGTGAAGAAGTGGGAGGATTCGGATAGTAACCCGCTGACGGAGAATCTGCCGGATAAGATTACGCTGGTTCTTTATGAAAAGGGTACGAATCAGGAAAAGGCCCGTGAGGAGGTAAGACCGGATGCCGATGGCAACTGGAAGTATACCTTCACCGAGCTTAACCCGGAGAAGGAGTACTATGTCGAGGAAGTTTCTGTGGAAGGTTACACGGTGAGCTACACCAACGATGCTGGAAACCCGGCTCAGCCCGGTGCCACCATCGTCGTGACCAACTGCAAGAATGCCCCCGGCTACGAACTCCCGGCGACCGGTTCCACCGGTACGGCCCCGTACACCACCGCCGGTGCGGTGCTGATGGGTGCCGCGCTGGTGGGTGGATACCGCAGAAAACGCAGACAGGAAAGGAGGGGCGAGTGACCCTCCCGCCCCTGCGGGCGGAGCACAGATCACCACAAGAAGCACAGATTTTGGGATTGCTTGGAAGCAAAAAGAAGCAAATTGGAAATGAGTTTATTTCACAAGGAGACGAAGAAAATGAAACACATGAAGAGATTCGTGGCGCTGTTTGCCGCGCTGGCTCTCGTGCTGGCGATGGCAGTTCCGGCGTTTGCGGCAACAGCAAGTCCGACGAATACGAAAGACCAAGGCACCGGTACAATTACAGTTGAAAATGCAAAAAATGGTGAGACGTATAGTCTTTATCGCATTTTCGATTTGGTAAGCTACACTCCTAAAAATGGAGATGAGGCTGCAAAAGCTGTTTATAAAGTAACGAGCGAGTGGAAGAGCTTTATTCAATCTCAGGGGACTTATATTACTCTGGATAAAAATGACCAGCCCACTTGGAAAGCGGATGCTGAGGTAGTCGCATTTGTGAAATTGGCAGAAACCGCTGCTGAGTCAATGAGTCCGGTGGCAACTGTGAAGGCCGCTGACAATGAAGCAAAGTTTACGAGTTTGAAGGATGGCTATTATTTGGTCAGCACGACGACAGGCACTCTTTGCAGTCTGAACACCGAAAACGGTACAGAAGAATTAAAGATCAGAGATAAGAATGATGTTCCCACAGTTGAGAAAAAGGTTGAAAAAACAAGCGGGGAAAACGTTTGGGATAAAGAAAATACTGCAAAAATTGGCGACACTGTAAGCTATCAGACCACAATTTCTGTTAAGGATGGTGCAAAGGGATATGTTCTGCACGATAAGATGGATGCTGGTCTGACGCTGGACAGCTCCTCGATTAAGGTGACGGTTGATGGTGCTGATGTTACTGCTGACGCAACTAAATGCACGATTAAAACAACCGGCAAGACTCACTCCGATTGCACGTTCGAAATTGAGTTTGCAGATAGTTATGTTGCGACGCTGGCAAACAAGGACATTATCGTTACCTATAAGGCAACATTGAATGATGCGGCAAAAATTGTAAATGAAACAAATAAAAATGAGACGTGGCTGAAATATGGCAATAGCAGCGAAAGTGTCCACAAAAAAACGGAGACCAAAGCGTATTCATTTGACTTGGTGAAGACGAATGAAAGTGGAAAACTTCTGAAGGATGCGAAGTTTGAACTATATGAGGACGCGGATTGTACGAATAAAATTGATCTCATCGAGGTTGATGAGAACACTTATCGTCCGGCTACGGTGACTGAAAAAAGTGCAACTGATTTTGCAAGTGCGGTAATCGTATCGAATGAGACAAAAGCGATTACAATTAAGGGCCTGAAGGGTGAAACAACCTATTATCTGAAAGAAATCAAAGCTCCGCAGGGCTACAATACACTGACAGATGCGGTTGTAGTAAAGATTGGAACGACTAATCTTAGTGCAACAATGAATGGTACTCAGTATACTAGCGGTGGCATTCACGTCATCAACAAGGCTGGCACCACCCTTCCGAGCACCGGCGGCATCGGCACCACGATCTTCTATCTGATCGGCGGCGGGCTGATGGTTGCAGCGGCCGTGCTGCTCATCGCGAAGAAGCGGATGGAAAACAAGTAAAACCAACCGGGAGCTGGCCGCTCCCCCGAAATAAGAGGGCATCTGCCCCGAACCTATCCTTATAACATTAGGGAGTAGCCCATGAAAAAGAATCGCAGCAACATCATTTTAATATTGATCTTTCTCGTGGGTCTATCCGTGATGTTATATCCGACCGTCAGTGACTATGTCAACCAGAAAAACCAGTCGCGCGCTGTGGCGAGCTACTCGGAAGAGGTTGAAAACCTGTCGGACGTGGACTATCAGGCCTATTTTGACGCCGCCGACGACTACAACCGGCGGCTGGCCGAAACGCCCGATGCCTTTTACCGGCCCGAAGAGGTGAGCGGCTACACCGACACCCTCGACGTCTCCGGTACCGGCATCATGGGGTACATCACCATCTCCAAGATCGGCGTGGAGCTGCCCGTCTACCACGGCACCAGCGACGGCGTTTTGCAGGTGGCGGCGGGCCATCTGGAGGGCAGCAGCCTTCCGGTGGGCGGCGCGGGCACCCACGCCGTCATCTCGGCCCACCGCGGGCTGCCCAGCGCCAAGCTCTTTACCAATCTGGATGAGCTGGAAGTGGGCGACACCTTCACCATCACGGTGCTGGACCGGGTGCTGACCTATGAGGTCGATCAGATCTCCATCGTCCTGCCCACCGAGACCGATCTTTTGCAGCCGGTGGAGGGCAAGGACTACGTCACCCTGATGACCTGTACCCCCTACGGCATCAACACCCACCGCCTTCTGGTGCGCGGCAAGCGGATCGAGAATGCGGAAAACCAGAAACACATCCGCGTAACGGCGGACGCGCTCCGCATCGAGCCCATTATCGTGGCCCCGGCACTGGCTGTGCCCATGCTGCTGGTGCTGCTGGTGGTCATGCTGGCCGTGCCGCATCTGCGCAAACGCAAAAATCAGCGAGAGGAGAACCATCATGAAGAGCATCCGTAAACGGCTGGCCGCTGTGCTTGCGGCGCTGACCCTGTTGGTGTGGTGCGCGGCTCCGGCCTTTGCCCTCGAAGTGGTCGATCTGAGCCGCACCGGTTCCATCAAGGTGTCGCTCTACGACAGCGAAACATCCGAGGCGGTGGGCGGCGGCACGCTGACCCTGTACCGCGTGGCCAAGGTCCAAAAGGACAACGCCAACCTGAGCTTTGTGTACACCAACGGCTTCGAGGACTGCGGCGTGGAGCTGGGGGATCTGTCGGAGGGGGAGCTGGCGGGCCGGCTTGCCGAGAAGATCGCCGCCACTGCCGAGTCCACTACCGTGGAGATCAGCGACCTCGGCGTAGCCGAGTTCGGCGACCTTGAGGTGGGCCTGTATCTGGTCGTTCAGACCACGGCGGCGGAGAATTACAACGTCATCAACCCGTTCCTTGTGTCGGTTCCTATTCAGGAGAACGGCAGCTACGTCTACGATGTGGACGCCCTGCCCAAGGTCTGTCTCTTATACACATCTCCGAGCCCACGAGACTGCAGCTAATCTCG
>ENA-OZGD01000257-OZGD01000257.1-human-gut-metagenome-genome-assembly--contig:-NODE-257-length-28447-cov-11.425507_pt1 | contig 28447 bp, 24 predicted proteins | sample MGYA00244653_ERZ653652 | MGnify/ENA primary metagenome ERZ653652 (study PRJEB26926, sample SAMN06164983) | human gut metagenome | biome: ENVO:00009003; feature: ENVO:2100002; material: ENVO:00002003... | reverse complement strand
AGGCGGAAAAGACCCGCTGTTTGGGCATGTTGACGGTTTTCAGATAGACCCTAAATTATTTTTATTTCCTACAGAAATCAGACGGACAGCTGAAGATCTGTCCGCTCCCATGGCATATCCGCCGCATTGCTCCCAAAGTGGCCATAGCAGGATACCCGGGAGAAAATGGGGTTCATCAGTCCGAATTTTTCCATGATCGCCATGGGGCGCATATCCACCACGCGGAGAACGGCGTTATAGATATCGTCCTTCTTCAGCCGTTCCGTGCCGAAGGTATCGAGCCGGAAGGACACCGGATCCGCCAATCCGATGGCATAGGCAAGCTGCACTTCACACCGGTCGGCCAGATCGGCGGCAACGATGTTCTTCGCAATGTACCGGGCAAGATACGCCCCGCTCCGGTCAACCTTGGAGGCATCCTTCCCGGAAAACGAACCGCCGCCATGACGGGCACAGCCGCCGTAGGTATCCGAAATCAGCTTGCGCCCCGTAACGCCGGAATCCGCCGCCGGGCCGCCCATGACGAACCGCCCTGTGGGATTGATGAAGAACTGGGTGTCCTTATCGATCAGCGCGGAGGGGATCGTCGGCAGGATCACATGCCCCAGAATGTCGTCCCGCAGCGTGTGAATGTCAACGCCTTCCCGGTGCTGGCTGGACACGATGACCGCCGCCACCCGGCAAGGCCGGTCCTGCCCGTCGTATTCCACCGTGACCTGCGTTTTCCCGTCGGGGAGAAGATATTGCAGTTCATTGCTGCGGCGCACCAGCTCCAGCCGCTTCGCCAGCGCGTGGGCCAGCTCGATGGGCAGCGGCATCCGGTTGACGGTTTCCTTACAGGCATAGCCAAACAGAATGCCCTGATCTCCGGCGCCGGTGTTGATGCGTTCCGCCTCGTTTCTGCGGGCAATGCCCCTTGCGATATCCGGGGACTGCTCGTGCAGATCTACTTTGATCCGGCACGTTTCCGCGTCAAACCCCCGGTTCGGTTCCGTATATCCAATTTCCTCAATGACCCGCCGGGCAAGACCGGCATAATCCGCTTCCGCCTTCGTGGTGACCTCCCCGAAAATATGTACCGCGTCGGTAGTGCAGGTCACCTCGCAGGCGACCCGGGATTGGGGGTCCTGTTCCAGCAGCGCGTCCAGAATTCTGTCCGCAATCTGGTCGCAGATTTTGTCCGGATGGCCGCAGGTGACGGATTCAGAGGTAAAATTGTTTCTGTTCATAACATTCTTCCTCGTATGACAGAGTTGTCATTGTCCGGCGGAATCCCACCTGACAATGACAACTTTACACCGTTTCCCCCGAAATGACCATGGTGGAAAACGGCGGTTCCTCCTAAATAGGAGAAACCGCCGTTTTTCTTCGATTTGGGGGAAATTGTCGAATTTGTGAGAAAATCGTTGTCCAGCGCGGCAAAACCACATTTCCCATCTTCTTGACATTTCCTGTCTTCCATAGTAAAATGCAATTAAATATTTAATTGCGTTTGTATATGGAGGCTTCCCAATGGGTCAGACAGATATTCTTACGCTGAAAGGAAAATTCACCGCCTGTCAGAAAATGCTGACAGTATTCGGGGACGAGGTCCGCCAGCGCCTCCTGCTCCTTATGCTGGAAAGCAATCCCAACGGCGTGCGGGTAGCGGACATTTCGGACAAAATGAAGCTGACGCCGCCGGCGGTTTCCCACCACATGCAGATTCTGAAGGATGCCGGGGTCGTTCACTGCCGCAAGGAAGGAAAGTATATGTACTATTTTCTGGATTCCAGCGGAAAGGACATCGACAAGCTGCTGGAATTGTTCGCGCAGATGAAAGAGATGCTCGCGCGCCGCTGAGCCGTTTTCCCACCGTCAAGAAAGAACAGGAGTAAAAAGCCATGGCGAACTACACAGAAAAAGCAATCTTCCGTGCGTTTGAGGAACTGCTGGAGGAAAAACCCTTTGACAAGATCACCGTTTCGGCCATCGTCTCCAAAAGCGAGGTCAGCGCGAACACCTTTTACTATCACTTTCAGGACATTTACGACCTGCTGGACAAATGGCTTGACCGGAAGAAAAACCAGGTTTTCGCAATGACACAGCTGACAGGCAGCTGGACAGACCGGCTGAAAGTATTGCTTCACGCCATGCAGGGAAACCCGAAGCTTGTCTATCACGTTTCCGATTCCATCACGCGGGAGCGCCTGGAACGGTATGTTTTCACGTCGATCGAGAACCAGTTCTACGATCTTATCGGGGAAAAAACTGCCGCCATGGAGATAACCGATGAAACGAGGAAAATGATGACCAGCTTCTTTTGCTGCTCCCTTCTCGGCTATGTCATGAAATTTCTCTGGGTCAATATGAACGTTGACATTGACGCTTCCGTTGACGACCTGAGCATCATTTTCTCCGGCGCGTTGGAAGCCATGCTCCGGAAGGAAATGGGACAATAGGAACCTTGAACACTGTAAACAGCCGGGCATTTGGATGCCCGGCTGTTTTTTCGCAGAGCGCTGCACACGCTCATTGATCTTTCCGCGCAATTTTCCGGTATTCATACTGAACTCCAATTAAAATCTTAAAAAAGGTTTTAATTGCCCGAAGGGCAAGGAGTTCAGTATCAAACGCACAGAGGCGGAGAACGGCAATGAAGCCCTAAAAAAGCCCGCAGCATGATTGCTGCGGGCAGAATGGGGCGATATGAAGTTGTGGTGGGGCGGCACATCCGGAAGAGGCTGAAAAGATAGCGGGGCACAGAGAATGTGTCCCAACAAGGTACAGCCTTGTTCCCTAAATTTGAGGGATGATGCGCCGAAGCCGTACATTTTTCCAAACGTAGAAAAAGCGCAACCCAAATCCCCCGCATCTTGAATTTGAAAAGGATAAATTGTTGCACTTTTGCTAGATTGCGACCAACGACCAAACAGTATTTGTGAATGCAAACCTCAAAGCAGTTTGCTCCATGCACGCTTTCTATCCTACGGCCTGTGTCAGCACACATGCCGTTGTGCTTTGCGACATGAACGGCAGGCAAATGCCGCTCTCACCCGCGCCGACCAGCAGCTCTGTGCCGCTCGGGCTGATCAGGAGGGGATACGTCTCACACAAATACATCGGACCGTCCGTGACGCCATAGTTTTTACCGCCCACAAGCGACAAGCTGAGCGTCACATAGCTCGGCCCGTCCGGAATGGTTTGAATCGCCCAGAAGCCGCTCCACATTTCCGTAAAGTCGTCGCTGCCTTCGTATGCCCAATCCAGATCGACCGTGCCGCCTGTCTCGTCTTCCGGATAGAAGCGCAGCGAGAAATAGGCATAGCGGCTGGTCTCCCCTGCCATGGTTTCTGTGATCCAGCCCATACCCGTACTCTCTGACCCCGCCAGGCCGAGCGCGGTCATGCCGCTCCAGCCGTCGGCAAGCCACGAGGAAAACTCGGCCGGGGCGTTGTACCAGGCATATTCCGTAAAGTCAAACGAAAGATAGTCTCCAGCTTCCGATATACACGGCGCAAGATGGCTCGTCGCGTCGAGGGACGGCTCCCATTCACAGGTATTCCCGTTGTTGTCGGTGATAAAGACCTGGGTGTCGGCCTCATATGCAACGCCGTCAAGATTCGCAAAGAGCAGCACCGGTTCGCCGCTCTCTGACCGGTAGAGCACCTCCGTGACCTCGTCGGTCTGTGTTTTTTCGTTCCACTGCACACGATTGATCGCAACCGTCGCATTTTCATCGACCGGCACGATGCAGTACAGATGCCCCGCACCGCCGATAATGTGCTCCTCGTCGATCTCAGCGATGAAGGGGTATTCAAGGAGCATTGCTTCATTGGTTTCCCACAGCCACGCGGGGAAGCCTGCCTCGAAGCCCTCGTCAAACAGCCCGCCGACATAACCGAGATACGCCGCGCCAAACATTGTCATTGGAAAGTCCATCCGGTCTCGCAGCCATCCCAGCGCAGTCTCAGCCTCCGGCGAAAGGGTATCCTGCGCCGGCTGGGTTTCCGGCGCTTCTCTGTCCGTCCCTGGGGGCAGCGTTACCGCTTCGGCGCTTCCCTTCTGGTCATTGGATTCTTCCTGCCGTCTCCCTTGCGCACAGGCGCACAGGGAAAGCAGCAGAGCAATCGCCAGCAGCAGCGCGCCTACCCGTTTGCATATTCCTTTCATGGCCGCGCCCTCAGAATTTTCCGCTCCGACCGGAGCCTCCGCCGCCGGACTCGCTTTGGCTGCTGCTCCCACTGGAAGAGCTGCGCTCGATCTTCCGACTGGAGGTCGTCTTATGGGTGAAATGATCTGTTTGCTCCGTAAGCCGGAGTCCCGCGGAGACGTAGGCGTTCGCGGTTGCTTTTTCTGATACAGTGTCCATTTTCTGCCATATCACGGCGACAACCGCGGCTGCTGCCAGCAGGGAAAGACCGATCACGATAAGGAGCGGATAGAACAAGCTCGCCCGGACGGGCTTTCCTGCGGAAGCCTTTTCCAGATAGACTCTGCATTCTTTGACGTAATCCTCAAAGCCGCCGTACCAGTCGTTCTCGCCGAAATTGTCGAGGAAGACCTTTTCCAGCTTCTCCTGACCATAGCTGTTGAACGCATACTCGCAGCGTGAGCCGTAGCAGAACATTGCCCAGTCGCGATCATCCATGCTGAGAAGGAGCATGATCCCGTCGCGGTTCGGCCCCTCGCCCATGGTGTAGTTATGATAGATGGTATAGGTTGCCTTGTAGACGCCGTCGGCGTGATAGTCCCGGAAATCCTCCACCGTCACAATGTAAACGCCGACACGGTATTTCTGGGAAACCGCTTCCGCCATTTTCTCCAGCCGCGCACGTTCACCTTCCCTGAGAAGTCCGGCGGCATCCGTCACATAGTTCAGCTGCGCTCCCGTCTGCACTGCCGCAGCTGCGCTCACGCAGAGGGCAAGCGCCGTCACGAGCACCAGCAGGAGGCATAATAACCGTTTCTTCATGTTTTCACCCTCCTACCGTGCCATAAGCAGAATCGCCGTCACGCTGATAGCAACAAGCAGCGCCGCGATCGCTGCAAACAGACCGATCACCCGCTTTGTGCTGACCGGCAGGTTGCCGACCAGCTTGCCCGTCTGGCCGTTCATGGCAAAGAGGAAGTCCTTGCCCTCCCATCTTGTGTTCAGGATCCAGACGGGAAGCAGCGCGTAATGCACCTTTCCGCGCTTCAACTGGATGCTCCGGCCCGTTTCATTGCAGGAGGCATAGCCGGTCACGGTTTCCTCCAGCGCATTCACCAGCGAGCCTGCGCAGCGCCGATCCGCCCGGTCCCGGCTGTCTTCCACACTAACATCATATTTATCCGCCAGAAATCCGGGCAGATACGCCGTGGAAAACGGCTTTAGCTCTGTATAATCGTACGGTTCGATGGAGTCCATATAATCGTCCGGCATTTTGCTGGATGCATCCACCGGGATTTTTTCAAAGGCAATGGAACCGGCGCGTCGCACGTCGTAGTGGCTCGTCTCCGTGATCTCATAATCTCCCGAGGTGTATTTATGTACCGTGGTGGCATGGAACTGGACGCTTCCGCTGGCCTTGCCGTCGTACATCCAGAAGGGCACGTACACGCCCTTGATTTCCTCCAGATGGTTGGCTTTGGAGAAGGTCGATGGGAGCAATGGCTTTTTGAGATAATGCTTCTTCAGCGCCTTGATGGCGTCCTCCTTGCTCAGCTTGAAGGGAAGCACAAAGTCGGGCTTCAAAGCGCCGGAGAACTGCCCCGGAATCACCGACGGATTTCCGCAGTATGGGCAGGACGTGGCTGCCGTCGTTGCGTCGCAGAGCAGTTCCGCACCGCATGATGGGCAGCAGTAGGCCTTCATGTTGACCGCATCCACGCCCCAGTCCTCGCTCAGACCGGAAGCATCCCAGTCGGAGCCGTCTGCGATGGCCTGTTCCGCTCCGGCGGCGTTTTGCGCCGCTTCTGCCGCATTCGCTTCTTTTTCCCCATAGAGCGCCTCAATTTCCGCTGTATTGAAGCTCGAACCGCAGTAGTCGCACTCCAATCTGCCGGATTCTCCCGTAAAATGGAGAGGCCCCATACAGGCGGGGCATTGATAATTTGTTACTTGTGTTGCCATCTAAAAATCCTCGTTTCCTGGACAGGCGTTACAGTCCGCAAGGGCAGCTTGCAGCGCCAAGCACAGGTATGATTGTGTTTTTCGGATATGTTCGCAGACTCACTGCTTATGATAGATCGGGTACGTGTCCTTTATGACGTTTTCCTCCGAATCGTACAAGACACGCACATCGGCCTGGTCGCTGTTGGCAAGCGTGATCGCGATCCGCTTTTCTGCGATCAGACCTGCCATGATGCGGAGCGCTTTGCGTTTCATGGCACCACCTCCGTTTTTTGCGAAAAGCCGGATTCTCCCGCTCCAAAATGGGGCGGGAGCCGGTTTTCATATGGTTTTCAGGAGGACGACGACCTTACCTGAATGACATGTTGCTGAGGATGATGTCCGGCATCGTTCCCGGGACGCAGTCCAAGTTGCGAAGGCCGATGGAAAGGGCACGGCTGTCGTCAAGCTGCGCGATATACTGAATCCATTCGTAGCCGATGTACTTATAGGTGCGGCCGCGGAAGGTGATGCCGCCGATCACGCGGTCCTCGATATCCTTGTAGTTTTCGAAGCTGTCCTTGTAGAAATCAAATTTTTCAACGTTCTCTCTTACCTCAAACTGAATGGCACCCGCGCCAAACGCTGTGGGATCGTCGTTTTCCACCAGGCTGCGCTTTCCGTCATCGAACGACCAGCCGGATACCGGGATCTTCGTCATGATTTTGACCTTAACATCGTCTTTTGCAAACTGGGCGATTTCCACGGAGAAGTCCTTCATCTCGGCGTTTGCAGACGCTGCCTTGTTTGCCTCCGCGGCTTCCGCTTTGACGGTGTCAAGATACTTCGCTATGGCCTCCTCGCCGGAGAAGCCGCTCGTATTGTATCCGCTCACCTCATAAATGCCCGGACTCTCTTCCTTGAAATTGACGTAGATGAAATGGGAGTCATCATCCGCAGAGATCCATTTGTAGTAGCGGTAGTTTGCCTTCATGTGGTCGCTGTACTCTTCCTTGACGAACTGACCTTCCACGCCGAAGTAGGCAACAATATCCTCGTAAGTAGCGTCAAAAATATTATTATTGACCTCGTTCATCCAGACGTAGCCCTTCTGTACCTGCTCTTCGGTCACGATGCCGCCTCCGCCGGATGCCGCAGCGTCCGTCTGGGTGAGCGGGGCGCTGTCATGCGGATTGAAGTCGTTCGACGGCTCTTCCCCGATGGCGTCCGGCATGGGCATGCCCGCGTCAATCAGCGGCAGGTACCAGTCGGTATAGCGGTAGGGATAGCCGCTCTCGTCCATGTCATCCCAGTACAGTCCCCAGGGGCGCAGATAGATGTCGTAGTGGAACGTGTCGTCGCCGTTTTCGTAGTCGCCGTCGATCCAGATCAGGTCGTCATAGTCCAGAAGGCCGGGATCGACGATCCAGTCCGCATGTGCCAGTGCCGTGTCCGTGAACCAGCCGCCCTCGGACATGACCGTGCCATGCTCGCCGGTTCCGGCTTCATTCAGGCTGACGGAGGCCAGCGCCATGGGGTCGGCTCTGGTGTAGTCCTCATCCCAGAGTGTGATGGTACCCGTATAGTCTGCGCCAATGGCGATCTCGCCGCAGACATCCCACCATTGCCCCTCCATGCTCTCGTAAGAACCCGAGCAACCGGTCATTTTCCACCAGCCGTACCATGCGCCGTTCCACCAGTCGAGCAGCGCGTCGCCGGTCGTGGCGGTCAGCCCGCCGTCATCCGTCATGCCCGTCTCCGTGGTCTCCACGCGGCTGAGCGTGGAGGGGTCGACGGTGATCTTGCCGCTTTTCTTGCCGAAGATCTGTTCAAAAGTCGCCTCCACCGCAGCGGTCGGGTCGCGCAGCACATAGGCCGTCTGCACCTCCAGCGTCGTACCCGGCGCGATGTCCGTGAACTGGCTGTTTATCACGGTTTCATAGCTCTCGTAGTCGGCAACGACTGTCGCGACCTCCAGCTCCGTGCCGTTCTGCATGACGGTTTCGTTGACACTCCAGAGATACGAGGCGTTTTCCTTGCCGTTGTTTGTGAAGTCCAGTGTCAGAACGATTGCGTCATTTCCGTCCGAATCTTCCATGATGCACGCGCCCTTGTAGAGCAGCTCATAGTCGCCGAGCTTGATCAAATTGGAATCTTTCGCCTTATCCTTTCCGCAGGCGGTGAGGCTGCTGAGCAGCATCGGCATCGCAAGAAGCAGGCATAGAAGCTTGGTCTTCGTCTGTTTCATAATTCCCTCCCAATATCCTTCAAGGATGCACAAATCTGCCGATCAACAGAAAATAACATATAATTCCAGAAAAACAACAGTGCATACCTGAGACATTTTGCTTTCCTTATTTCTTTTCCCGCCGAATCGCGTTTCCGTCCTTGTCGGTAAACTTGCCGCAGAGAATCTTGATAAAGTCAACAAGATATCCGATGCCGAACAGGCCAGCCGTCAGCAGGTAGAGGATGCCCGTGCCGATCTTGCCGACATAGAAGCGATGAACGCCGAGACCGCCAAGGAAGAAGCAGAGCAGGAAGGTTGTCAGCCAGTCCTTGGTATCGGCCGGGACCTCCGGTGCGACATAGTCCTCTACCTCCTCGCCGTTCAGAATCTTCTTCACGGTTTCGGTCACGGTGTCGATATAGCCGCCGCGCTCCGTTGCAAGGCCGACCGTTGCGCCCTTGAGACCCTTGCGCAGCGCACTGTTCTTATCAACGCGCATTCCGCCAACCGACATCTTGGCCTCGGTGATGACCGGCTGGATCCGGATATGCGTGCCGTCCTTCAGGAAAAGCCAGAGACCGACGTCCACATTCGGCTCCTTTTCAAACGAGATGCGTTGGCCTGGCACGCCGCCCTTGATCTGGAACGGCATCTGGAACGCCGCCCTGCGGGCATTGAGCTTCTCCATGATCTCTTCCAGTGTGGTGGAATAGGAAAGATCAAATTCACGGGGACTGGTTGCGAATGCTGCCTCTTTCATGCCGTCGGTAAAGTTTGCCATGGTGCTGTCTCCTTTCAAAAATCAAGTATGTGTCTGACGTGTGGTGTGCTGCCTGATCTTTTTGTGACGGTTCTGCGCCTGATACTAGTTTTTAAGGCAGCACCGCACAATTCGGCAAGAAGTCTCAGACAGGATTTTTGTCCCAATTCAAAGTTTGGAAAACGAAGGAATACTGTATGTACCCGCAAGGGGTATGCCGCATCCGTAAGCCAGCTTGCGCTGGCAACGGCTGCGCTATATTTCTCGTTTTTCAAGCTGAAGAAGTGGGGCAAAAAGGCGGCTGAGACTCGCAGACGCAATTGTGCGGTGTTGCCTTAATAAAACGGTTAAAAACCGTTTTATTCGGTTGCTGTTTCAGCAGCCAGCGGCGCAGCCGCAAAAAACGTAAGTCCATACATTTCTCGCCGCTACCGGCGGCCTGCGAAGGATTCGCAGGATAAAATGGTGTTAACCATTTTATCGAGAAATAGTATGAAAGCCATGCCGGGGCTTTTGCCCCTTCCGGCTCAGCCGCCGATCGCGCTGCCGCAGTATTCGCAGCAGCCGCTGGCATCCGGCGTGGTGGTCGCGCCGCAGTAGGGGCAGGTGACGGCCGTCTTGGGTGCGGCGGCCTGCTCGATCTTTTCACGCACGTCCCTGCGAACCTGCGTCAGCGCCTGTCGGATTTCCTCGCCGAGCCTCTTACAGCTGCGGTACTCAACATTGGTCTCCGGGTTGTATCCGCCCGCCATGCCCGGACGCAATGCGGGCGGCGGTGTGATGTCCACGGAGCTTGAGTTGAGTCGGAAGCGCATTTCGTCAAAGTAAGGGTTGTTGACGAAAATGGTAATGTAGAAATCGTAGGAGTATTCGTAGCGCGGCGGGTTGTAGCTGACCTCCTTGCCGTCCTTATCCTCCCGCATGAGCTCCGAGCGGCTCTCGTCAATGTCGAGATTACAGCCGGTCACGTCTGCAAAGTCCAGAACATCCGGGTTTGCCTCTTGCAGATCTCTTGCTCTTGTTACCATAAATTTTCCCGCGTCCTCGTCAAGAAGCACTTTGGTGTCCGTGCCGAGTGTTCTGGTCGTGTGGAATGCCGCTACCTTTCCCTGGTTTTCTTCCCGGTAGGCAAGCTGCGCCTTGATTTCTTCGACGGTGCTATTGCGCCGGTCGGAAAACCACGGCGAGAGCTTTTTGGCACAGTTTTTGCAGAGATTGCCGTTTTCCAGCTTGCGGTTGCCAAGCAAGCCGATCTTTTCCCCGCAAATGTCGCAATATTTCTTATCGAACAGTCCCATGTATGTATCAATCTCCTTCCTCACTATTGTTATGCCCACGGGTCTTGTGCCGCGGGAATACGGATTCCGCTGAGAATGCTGGAATACTCCCACAAAAACCACTGGCCGGTCGAGGTCTTCTGCCGCAGCTTCATAGGCCGCGGCGAATCCGCGCCCGCCGTTTTAAGGAACACGCGCATATAGCCCGGCTCTATATCCTGAGGCCTTGGGTCTGATAGCACGTTCAGCGTGTACGGCATACGCGGCTGATAACCGTTTTCCGGCGCTGCGCCTTCAAAATACGCCAGCGGCAGATAGGCTTTTCCACGCAGCCGGTCGCGCAGGAACTGGCAGTCATACGGTGTCATGGGTCTTGGCCCCCGCAAAATATCCATTGCGGCAGTGCCCGCATCTTTGTCCCTGTCAAACAGTGCCAGCGCACACAGGAACAGCGCGCATATGTGCTCCGGCTGCCGCCCTTTGGCGGCGAGTATTTCAAATTCCTGCAAATTCTCAGGAATTTTCTGTATAACGACCTGCAATATAACCACTCCTTTCTAAAGCGTGTCGATCACACCGGCGAGGTAAGTCGGCGATACCGACGCATAAATAAAATTGTCTGCCAACTGATCCTTCACCGCCTGCCGCACCTCGGAGGCAAGCAGTTCGTCCGCGTTTTCATCCACCAGAAGCAGAACCTTGCAGACCCAACCGAGCTGCTTTACAGTATTGCAGAGCTTGAGCCGTTCGCTCAGCTTCCATATGCCCTGCCGGATGACCTCCATCACCAACACATTGGCACGGCAGGTCCGGCACAGGGCAAGCGTTTCCTCCGGCTTTGAGGAAAGGTAGACAAGAAAATCCGGGTCGCATCCCGAAAGCGATTGCATGACCGCCTCCGCCAGAAGTCCGCCCTTCATATCCAACACAATTCTTCGCATCCGTGCTCTTCACCGCCTTTCTCTCCTTTTGCAGTTTCCGTTATTATTTTAGCCGTTATCGCTCCTTTTTGCCCCCGCCGATTGGATAGGGTTTGCAATTATTTTTTGTTCATACTATTTCTCGATAAAATGGTTAACACCATTTTATCCTGCGAATCCTTCGCAGGCCGCCGGTGGCGGCGAGAAATGTATGGACTTACGTTTTTTGCGGCTACGCCGCTGGCTGCTGAAACAGCAGCCGAATAAAACGGTTTTTAACCGTTTTATTGAAAACTAGTATCAAGTGCCATAATCTGACTCGTTTCTTCCAACAAAGGGCGCAAAACTGTGTTGCCTTTTTCTATCCGCATGTTATACTATCAGTACAGACGTGCACAGTTGGGAGGCATGCGGCATGAGCAAGGCGGCAAAAAAAAGCATCTTATACGCGCTGGGCGTGTTGGCGCTCATTGCGCTTGCCATGTGGCTCCGATACGCAAGCCGGCATATTTTTCATTCTCCGGCTGTCAGCCACCTGCGAAGCGGGATCTATGTGTTTTTGTTCAGCGTGTGGTGCTACTTCCTATGGATCCGCATCGTGCAGACGCAGGCACGGCGCTATCTGCTGGCGATTTCGGTGCTGATGGTGCTGTGGATTCTTCTTCGCTCAATCAAATATTCCATTGAAAACACGGATGTAGAGCGCTGGCTGTGGTATTTCTACTATTTCCCGATGCTGTTCATCCCCATGCTGTCGGTCTTTGTTTCCCGATCGCTGGGCAAGGGAGAGGATTTTCGGCTGCCGCGATGGACCAAGATTCTGTATGTTCCAACGCTGCTGCTTCTCTTGCTCGTTCTGACCAATGATCTGCACCAGCAGGTGTTTTCCTTCCCGTCCGGCGTTTTATCGGATCGGGAGTATCGGTATGAGGGCGGCTATTTCTTTGTGATGGGTTGGGAGGCCCTGTGCGCGGGGTTCGCGTTTCTTTCGATGGCGAAAAACTGCCGCATCCCACGCAGCAGGAGAATTCGCTGGCTGCCGCTGGTTCCGCTTGCGCTTTCGTTGGCCTATGCTTGCGCGTATGTTAAAAAAGTCTATTGGGTCTGGGTGCTTGCGGGCGATATGACGGTGTCGCAGTGCCTGATTTTTGCGAGCATCCTTGAATGCTGCATTCAATGCGGGCTGATCCAGTCCAACCTCGGATACGACGAACTTTTTGAGGCAACGAGTTTGCCTGTCCAAATCACGGATCAGGCATTTTGCTCCCAATATGTGTCTGTTGCCATGCGGGGGGCTTTGCCGCCAAATGAGCTGCGGCAGATGCGGGTGGATACCATCCATCTGGGCGATGATACGCTTTTGAAGCGGCACCGGCTGCGCAGCGGCTGGGTGTTCTGGAAGGAGGACATCTCCGCGCTGAATCAGATCCGAAAGGAGCTGGAGCTGACAAGGGACGAGCTGCGTGATACCGGCGATGTTCTGGCAGCGGAGAATGCACAGCGCGCAAGATGGCTGAAGCTGACGGAGGAAAACCGCCTGTATGACATGATGGAAGCGCAAACCGCCCGGCAGATCGCGATGCTGCGGGATCTTCTTGCTGAACTGCAAAAGACGGAGGATCCGGACAGAGCCAGGCACCTGCTCGGGCAGGTCATCATCATCGGAACCTACGTCAAGCGTAGAAGCAATCTGATTTTTGTCGGCGTGCAGCGCGGCGCAATCAGCGTGCAGGAGCTTCGGCTGTGCCTCAATGAATCTTCCGAGAATATCAGTGTCTCCGGCGCCGACTGCAAGACGATTGTCAAAGGGGACGGGCAGCTTACCGTCGAGCAGGCAACGCAGGTCTACGATCTGTTTGAGGCGGTTGTGGAGACGGAACTGGAATCGCTGCGTGCGCTGCTGATCTCCATAGAGGTCGGTAAGCGGGTAGAGGTTGCTCTCTGTGTCGCGGCGGCGGAGCCGCTCCGGGGGCTGTGCGGACGGTTTCCGGGTCTGGAATGGGAGCAGGACGAGGACGGACTGCAATATCTGACGTGGGAACCGGAAAAAGCAAGGGGGTAAAGACGTATGGACAGGATTAAGGAGAGCTTCGACAATCTGCCCATCGCTGCCTGCTTCTTCGATAAAAATGGCGTGGTGCGGCTCATCAACCGCCGGATGCTTGCCATTGCGAACTGGCTGCGAAAAGGCGGCATACAGTCCCTTGCGGAGATGCGGAACGCTCTTCACTCGCCGCCCGCAAACGTTCGCTGTCTGGACCCGCGCCTTTGGATTTACCGCTTTCCGGATGGGACGGCGTTGCGCTTTGCGCAGGAGCAGATCACAACAAAAGCGGGCGTCCGCTATACGCAGATCACTGCCGCGGACGTTACGGAGCTGATCCGGAAACAGGACCAGCTGAAAGCGGAAAACGCGAAGCTGGCGGAAGTGAATGAGCGGCTTCGGCTGCTGCTTGTACAGATGCCGGAGATCATCCGGGAGGAAGAGACATTGGCGATGAAGCTGCGTGTGCACGATGACATTGGACACAGCATTCTCGCGGCGCGCCGTGTGCTGCTCCAACACACGGACCCGGAGGAAATTCGCGCAAACGCGGCGCTGTGGGAACAGTCAATTTCGGTGCTTTATCGCTCCAGCCAGATAACGGCGCAATCCGAACCGCTGGAGGCGGCGAAAAAACGAGCGGAAGAATTGGGCGTCAGCGTTCTGCTGACAGGGAACGAGCCGCAAAGGCAGTGGATACGCGCACTGAGCGCACTGGCGATCTGCGAATGTGCGGCAAACTGTGTCCGTCACGCAGATGGCACAGAACTGTATGTGTTCTTTTTGCAGAAGCCGGACTGCACGGAGGTCTCCCTGACCAACAACGGCGCGGTGCCGAAGGAAAAGATCACAGAGGGCGGGGGCCTTTCCATGCTGCGTCAGCGTATAGAAGAAGCAGGCGGCAAAATGGAGGTTTGGAGCAGCCCTCGCTTTCAGCTGATGCTCAGTCTGCCGGAACAGGAGGAAGCAGTACATGAGAGTGATGATCGTTGAAGACCAGACCATGATCCGCAGTCTGCTGGAAAGCTATTTCCGTGCCGAGGACGGATACCGGATCGCGGCATCCCTCCCCGGTGCAAAGCAGGCGGTTGAGGTGTGCCGGACAAACTCTGTCGATCTGATTTTGATGGATGTGCAGACGGAGAACCGCGAGAACGGTCTGACTGCCGTTCGTCAGATCAAAGCCATACAACCGAAGATCAAAATCATTGTTGTGACCTCGCTGATCGACTGCGCCGTTCTGGACGAGGCAAAGAGGGCCGGGGCCGACAGCCTGTGGTATAAGGACTCTACGCAGAAACGTTTGATGGATGTTGTCCGGCAAACGATGGCGGGTGAACATATCTTCCCGGACGCGCCTCCGACGGTTGAGATCGGCATGGCAAAAAGCACGGAATTTACAAAGACGGAATTGAAAGTTCTGCGGCATCTGATGCGGGGCTTGTCTTACACGCGCATCGCGGCGGAGATGGGCTGCGAGATGTCGACGGTCAAATTCCATGTGGCAAACATGCTGCAAAAAACCGGGCTGGAAAACAAGCTTCAGCTTGCCCTGGCAGTCAGTGACGTCAAGTTGATTGCCGATCTGGCGGAAGAATGATGGGATTTGATTTTCTGCTTGTACAGCCACAGGCATTTATTGAAAAGAAGAAGCCGCATCTGATACTATTTCCTGATTAAAATCTTAATTTTAATCAGGAAGGCATCGCCTGACGGCGCTGCCTGTTTTGTGATTGAAAAGGAAAGAAATCACAAAACAAGTCTCATATGAACTCCATGCCCTTCAGGCAGTTAAAATCTTTTTTAAAGATTTTAATTGGAGTTCAGTATCAAAGGAAAAAACTTTCTGCAATTCTTGATGAGCTTGAAGAACAACCGAACACATAATCTTGAGTATTGAAAGCTGGGGAAAATATGATAATAAATCCTAACACAATAATAGGTGAATGTCTGGAAACAGCATGGGGATTGCCCCAGTACATGGACATTATTTCCAAAGTAAATAAGAATGACTTCAAGGCATCGGCAGACTTCAGAACAAGCTTTAATGCCTATTACAGAGTAAGGCAGAGAAAAACTGAATGGTATGATGCTTATTACGAATTGATGGAGAATCAAAAACACTATCCTCTTTCATTTGAACAGTTGCTCCGTAAGCTCATGACATTCGGAAACATTGAGACATCTTTTTCAAGTAAACTTCTTGCTACTGTGGATGTTGATCGTCCGATATGGGATCAGTATGTTCTTAAAAGTCTGGGTCGCTATAAAGAGTGGAAATCCTTCAACGGGAAAGATAAAGAAGAGCGTATCAGTAAAGCTGTCGAGATTTATGCCGACATTGAAAAGTGGTATGCAGATTTTTTGAACAGTAAAGACGGGAAAGAGTGCGTGAAAAAGTTTGATACCATTCTTCCTGATTACGCCGGAAAAGTATCCGATGTAAAGAAAATTGATTTTATGCTTGTAAGTAAAAGGTAGGCTGAGCCATGATTAAACTTAATGATCTGCTGCATGGCATTTCAGAAGAGACCATTTTTCAGAAGGTTCTTTGATTTCCGATTCAATTGGAAACGGGGCATTGCTAAGGTACTTTGAGGCATTAAGCTTTCCAAATATATAATGAAATCGCCAAAGAGCTCACTCGCCAAAGATGAATAAGAAATTCTAATTTATTGTCCATTTTCAATCGTGTAAACTCATGTTGCGGAAATGTAAAGTTGTAGTGGTGGAGTAAAAAACGCCTTTTGGTTATTATGTAGCCATAAAAAAGCAAGGAGGAGCAACATGAACATAACAGAAAAGCTCATACAGTTACGAAAATCAAAAGGCATATCTCAGGAAGAATTGGCAGAGAAACTTGATGTATCTCGTCAGGCCATACCTCGTTGGGAGACCGGAACTGCATTACCGGATGCAAATAATATTCTTGCCTTAAGCAAGTTATGGTAATATCCGAAACGCCCTCCGCCGTTTTAGCCAAAATAAAATCCTGGTACACCTCCGCCACGGACTGTCCAATGTGTCCATTCATTGTGATTTTTCTGCCCAAAATAAGACCGCATCCCTTCATCCAAAAGTGATAGAATGGGATGCGGTCTGACTGTATTCTTCAAAACAGAGAAATTCAAGATTTTCTTACGTAAAAGTGTCGAAAGCAAAAGAAAGCCTCTGAAACCCGAAGGTTTCAGAGGCTTTGTGTCTGTTCAACACTTTAGATGCAGATGTTTTAGGCTGCTTCTGCCTATAAATTCTCGAAAAACTAGGCAACTTTCGTTCGCAAGTTTCGACATGACATAGTGTATGATTGAATCATAGATTCGAAACTAAAAAGCATTGTAGCATAACGTTTTTACAAGGTAAACGGCTTTTTACTGAGCACCAATGACATAAATCCGAGTTTCTTTTCAATCTTATACCATTGCTTTTTCTGTTAAAGAAACATCTATTGAAAATCTATCAATCTTTTGCTTTTCTTCTGATAAGCATCTATCTGCTTTTCCTAACTGTTCTTCCAGTTTCTTTAATTCATCAGCCAGAATTGCATATTCACTTTCCAATGCTAGATAGCGCTCTTCAGAATAGCGTCGAATACTATTTTGTTTTTCTCTAACCTTACTGTTAATCCGCTTCCGGACTCCTTCATATGTTATCTTTTTCCCACACCATAAGGCGACTAGCCATGCAAGGATTGGAGCAACAAATGTAGCAAGGCCAATAGCCCAATCGTACTTCGCGCCAAATAAGACGGCCAGTACACATGTAACTATTGCAAGTAGCGAGATTATTACATTGAGCGTCAAGATTCTCGAGCGCACGATGCGATCAATTTCAGCCCTGACAAGCAGTAGTTCGTCTTTTTCTTTCTTAACTGCAGTCATTCGCTCCTTTCTTGTCTTTACTTTTTCACGAAGTAATTGCACTTGACCTTCGAGGCCAGATATAACAGCCTTTTGTTTTTCAATTTCGAGTTGTAGTTTATCAGCCTCGCTTTGTTTTGTTAATGAATCCACCTCTGCTTGTCTTGATGCGCTACCCATTTCAAAGGATTCTTTTCCTAGCTCTTTTAAGATTTCCAGAGGTGTAGCGTCAATGAATCTGGTTGGATCGTTCATTGTTTTCTGCGAGAGTAATTGCTGGGCAACAGGATTGACCTTCAATAAATAGCACTGTTCTGGTGTAATAGCACCATCTTTTTCTAATTGAGAAAGTCTTTCATTAAGTTTCCTTATTAACTCATCATTTGGGCGGAACGCTGCATACGCGGCTGAAACCAGTCGGGGGCGGTTAATGGAAGAAAGTAATGCAGGGCTATTGAACCAAATAAGCGTACCCCATTTTATATCATTCATTACAACTGGAATAAATACGTCTTTAGATTGAACCAATGAATATGAAAGTTTATATCCAACCGCAGCCAAAGAATTATTTGTTGTAATAAACACATTTCGAATATCATTTAGTCGATAGGCAACGTTGTTCCCGTTTTTGTGCTGTGTGTAGAAGATGGAAAGGGCATCTCTGTCTATCGTATAAGTCAACGCATCAATCTCATTTTCAGATCGGTTCTCTTTATATCGCTCAACGATCATGGCTCGGATATCCTCCTCATGCGGAGTATGGATATCCTCATGTTTGGGATACGACATGTCATCTATTTTTATGTTAAACTCATTCTCTAATCTGTAGCGAAGACTAGATGATAATTCATCAATTTCTCCAACACTCCAACCGTTGGTTACAAAAAAATACGTTGCTTCGGAACTGAGTGTAGCGTCAAAATCCGGATTACCAATCCAATGCTTTGAGCCTTCAATAATTCCAATCATTTCGTTCACGGTGTGTTCATAAACCATGACACGAATACCAATACGTTGCATATTTCGGATATATTGAATATAACTATTTTCATGATTAGAACTATCAATACCAAATATTTTGAATAGCAAACCGGTATCGAGATAAGCATGGACATTTTTCGCAGTAAATGTTTCCGGGGTTTCGCAATATGTAAAAATTTCAGAGAGTGCAAGGCCTATAGTATATTCGTTAAGATAATTTAGAGTTTCACTATTTCCATTCTCCTCACAGCACACCAAAAATTCCGCAAAGAAATAATCGTCTTTTTCTGTTATCTTTCGAAGAAGCGTACGGTCTATCTTAGATTTAATACCAAACCTCTCAATAAACGCACGAATTCTTTCATCAAGGTCTTCGGGCGATGAATATATACCGTGTTTTGAAATAAGAAAATCCCCGAATTGTCCAAGGAGCTTTTTGTAGTTACTTTCTTTCGCGTTGATAATACCAGCAAAATTATCTTCTGCGATCATCCGAGGATCTGGGAAAAAAGAGTGGGCTGCTGAGTTGTATGTAAAGAATCCAAGACGAACACATTGATCCATTATTGTTCGCATTGGGTGGTATGGTACTTTAAAGCCATATAAAGCCTCGAAGTCTATTACCAGTCTTTCAGCCTCGCACTTTTGATATTTGTTCTTTTGAACAAGAGCAGCAACCATTCTTGCATAAGCAGACAGTATGTCCTTTTGAGTGCAGCTACTCAGCGCCGCATAGCATGCAACTGACGAAAAAGAACTCATTTGTACTCCCCCTCCTTACAGCTTTTTAAAAGACATGCTAATCGTGGTATATCATCAAACGTGTCTCAGCCTGTTTTACACGTTTGTATCGCAAATCCCAGCAAATCACCTAGGCGATTTGCTTTCTTCCGTTGTTTTCATAGCTATTTATCCTAAATATCCTTACCTTCTAGCCTTACCCAATGATATACCCTGTTCTGGTGGACAATGTCTTAAAAGGTATGCTGAGATCGCTAGGCAACCCATTAAATATCCGCTCAACACCTTGCAGTATCTCCACCACATATTTTGATATAGCCTTCGCTTTGTACTCAGCCTCTGCATTGGGAATGGTTTCGACAAGTTGCCTATAATACGTTCCACGCTTCCATATCTTGAAAGCATCTTCTAAAACAATATCTGCCAGCGCAACAGCTGCGTCAGGGTTCTCACTGTTCAAAGCTTCTACTGCGGACAAGTATACAGCAGCGAAACTGTGCATATCGCAGGTAGAAGTACAACACATAAATGGTGCCATCAATTCTTTGGAAACATTATAATTCTGTTTACGGATTTGGTGCAAAATCGTTCCGGCATTAAAATTGATAAAAGTAGCGTCTCTTAACAATCCATACAAAGCTTCGGCAAGCATCTCCTGATCATTTGCAAATGATTTGTAACAGACGGCAGGAATGCTTATAAATTCAATATTCTTATCCACCCCAAGTTCAGGTATCTGCTGGAATCTCCACGCTGTCACGTCACAATATAGATACGGAATTTTGTAAGTGTAGGCGATACTACAACACGCCGTGAAATCAGAGGAAAAAATCTCAGTCACGGCACTTTCTTCATCAGTAAACCCATTGGGTTCAAATACGACATTGCTGGATACCCGAAACCAAGTGAGGATATCAGACAGGCAATCGAATCCATAGCTAAGGAATAATTGCTGAATCGTAGCAATTGACCCGTAATTTACATAGACTTGAGAAAAGCCGTCAAAAGCAGGTAGACAACTATGGTATGCAATGATTATAAGCGTCAATGCATCAACAACTACGGCCTGTCGAAGCCGTTTACAATCGTCCATAAGCTTCTCGTAATTCCCTTGCGCCAAGTTCAGCTTATGCTCCATTGCGAAACTGAAAAGGCGTAAAATATTTCCATCGTACCATTTAAGAATCATGCTGATCGGAACAACGCCTTGCTTATATAGCTTAGCCATTTGTTTTTCATGTTCTAAATAACTTGCATGGTCAGGAGCAAATTCATCAAGAGCATTCTGTATGCAAGATACGACGTCTTCTTCGGACTCAGGAACCGAGAATTTATAGAGCCAATTTACAACTACCGGATGTTCCTCCTTATACTCAAGGATATCCTCGAATGCCTCTCGGTGGTTACAACGAAATGCTCTAGCAAGGAACGCTTGATGACTTCGATCGTACGGATTTGTACTCGTAAACTCATGTGCCTTCTTTGCCCACAGGAAGCTGTCATCTAAATTGCCCTGTAGCAGAAGAATATCGCTAATCAGCCAAAACAATTTAACTTTATCATCATTTTTTTCAGTTCGTTCCTCTAAGCTGTAGCAGATGTTGATTGCTTTATCATACTTCAATAGGCGTGTAGCACAAAGTGCAGTATTGTATGCATTTGTGAACTCACCATCTGCACACGAAAGTTCAGTAAGACAATTGAGTAATTCAGGAGAGTTACATGTAGCACTATAATACGATGCATACAACTGTAACCTACACTTCGCAGAAACAAGCTGAGCCGGTAACTCGGACAGAATCTTTTCAATAACTGGATCTCTCCGTGCGATAAAGAATTTATTTACATCCTGATAAAGTAATTCGGCATTTGCAATATACATAGATTTCGTAATGATAAGCTCATGCATGCGTAGAAACAGCGCTCTTATCTCGTCGGTGCAGTTATTTCGGAAGTAAAACCTCAAAGTATTTTCCAAAATATTATCATCTGCAGAAGACAAAGCAATTTTATCAAACAAAAGCTTTGCTTGCCGGAGGTTACCATCAAGTTCAAACGCACAAGCGTCCATTGATTCTAACACGTCACCACAAATACCATAATCGCCTGCGCTGCTTCGGAATTTCCAATAATCGTTAGATGACTTGGTCATTAAGCAGGTCTGCAGCAAAACATGAAAAACAGGTGCAGATACGTTTTGATTTCCTTTCTCAATCAACCCGATTATATACTCCCTGCATGCTTCTCCGTTGCCACTATCCATCATGTCTCTCACTGTGCAAAACACGCGATCCTCCGGTTCGAGAAGTGAAAGCTGCGAATCGGTCAGCGCTTCTGATGCACCTAAGAGAATAGACCGTAGATCCTCGTACTCCAGCCCTTCATAGATATAGTCATCAACTGGAGACAAGTCATGTTTCTTACCTATGGCTGCACAAGCAGATGTATAGAGTGTAACTGCGCGCTTGCAAACATTATCGTAGTCAACATTACTTTTTATTGCATCAATTATCTCGTTAAGGAGAGTGATTGCCTTTAGTAAAACACTTTGATTGACGGAAGGAGCCAACAGCCGCTGTCCCTTTGGCACGGCCGCAGTTGCCTCACAGTACATCGTAGCGGCGATGTTTAATTTTGTGTATACAGGATCATAGCCATAGGTTTCTGCACTGTTGAAATCCTCAATGGCTTCAGAATAGAAATCTGCATACATATTGATTAATCCATGAAATTGATAGTATTCTACTATATTATCGCGGTCTTCGCCCTTGGAAATAATACCGTCGAAGTGTTCTTCCATGTCATGCAAGGCATTTTGTGCTTTTTCTTGGTGAAGGTTTACAAGCAAAAACTGCCTTACTATAAAAGCACTGTGATAGTTTGGGTCTATTTTCAGCGCTGCATCAATATGGCTCAATGCAGCACTGTAGTTTTCGATGTCATTCTGCTGGACATACAGTAACGCATATACAAAATGGTACACTTTACTTTTGGATGCCGTATCTGGCGGAATGTCCAACAGACTTTGAAATGCCTTTTCTGGCAAGCCTATATTAACCTGACAAAGCGCAATATTACAATTCAGAATACAAATAAGTGTATTGACTTCCTCTTGTGAATAGCCTATTAAGGTGCTGGCAATATTTTGCAGCAATTCGTAATATCGTGATAGGGCATCACTAAACCTATGTTTCTTTTGATACTCTTTCTCTATCTCCTTGATTTTCTGGGTGACTAGCGCTACATCTTCAGGACATTTTCCGATGGCTTCAGTTGCAATGTCAGCAATACCGTTAGCAACCAACAGCGGTTGCCTTTCCTGTATGTTTTCTAGGATTTTATCCAATTTGGAATCTATTACTTGCTGTCCACCCAAAATTGTTGCTGTAGAGATTTCCATTGTTCGTTGAAGTTTTCCATGGTCAGAGTGGGGATTAAGGGACATCACCGAGGTAACCACAATATTAAATATCTCGCCGAAAATTCCTGGAATTCTTGAAGATACAACTTTATTTCGCCTGTATTGAGGATTATGTTCAATAAACCTTTTCGCATTAAGATTTTTGAATTGCCGCTCAGTCTGGGGCTGTGCATTAGATTTACCTCGGATTGCTTTAAATAAAAGATCTATTACGTTATTTGCTGTAATATAGCCATCCAAATCATTATAATACACTTCGTTGCCGTATTTCTTTAGCAAATATGCGCAGACTTTTTCTTTTATCTGCTTGTCATAATATATCGAATCGGCAAGTTCAACCGCATAACTCTCAATTTTGGGCTCAACAGTTTTTCCCAAAATATTAGTAACAAGGTCCTTGATTAACACGATAACACCCCTAGGTATGGATTCAATTGTGATTTGGCATATTCTTTCAAATATATCCAGAATAATCGTGCGCCCCAATAGCCATTGGTATAACACCTGATTTCACCGCTAAAAAGAGGCCTAGTTACTCTAGCCTCCCCGACCCAAAGATAAAATTGCAATGTTACTGCTAAGCAACATTTTCTCCATCGAATTTTAAAAGGCGGTCGATTGGCAGAGGATAATAAGGTACTACTCCGTATTCATTTTACACCATATTCTCTCGTTCCGCAACATATTTTCTTTTTTTCACGGCAAAAAGCAGTATTTATTAGGCAGCAACTTATTTCTGTATTGGCATATGTGCCTTCTATTCGCGGCAAGTCCTGAGGTGACCTACACGTGTCCACATGCCATCACCATGTTGCGTACTCTCTGGGTGACATGTCATAAATTCTTTCGTCCGCATAAACAATTCTCTCTGACAGGATATTTCATTCTCCTACACATCCAAACATTCAGGCCATCCAGCTACTCACAATCGGACTATTCTTCCTCTTTGATAACATCGAGCAAAAAATCAAATAAAATAAGGAGCGCCGGTTTCATTCAGATCCCGGCGCTCTTGATTTCTATTTGCTGTATAACGATTATGAGCCAGACTCGCCTCCTGCGCCCAGCTCGTAGAGCAATTGCAATTCCCCGTATAACGTACTCCACGCATGGAATCGCCACACTGTTGCCCAGGGCTTTGTAACGGGCGGAATCTGATGCCCCTGGGATGTTTGTCCAACCGGCTGGGAAACCCTGCAAACGCTCGCACTCAAGAGGCGTCAGGCGGCGAATCAGGTTTCGGGATTCCACAATGCACTTATCGTCGCCGACATACTGATTGCTGATGCCCTTATGGTCTGACCGAACCAGTGTGCCTACCGCATCCTGATAAGGCTGCGCCACCAGATCCGTGGCATCCTTGTGCTGCCGGGCGCTTTCCGTACTGACCACTTCGTTCTCTGTGAACACATCCACCCGTTGGCGGCTGAAGACCGCGTGGTGATCTGTCGCCGTCAGGGTATAGGCAATGTCCCTCTGATACCCGATCCCATTACCGCCGTTCTGTGGCTGACGGTCAATGGCATTGCCGACGATACAGTAAACGGACGTATCCTGCTCCACCAGCGGCACATTATTACCACCCGTACCGTATCGTGCTGACATAGTGGGTGCTACCCTGTGAGGGCCAGTATAGCGGGCATCAATGCCGTGATATGTGGTTGAGTTCATTTCTTCATAGTTCATGCTAAATCTCCTTCAAAATCAATAGTTTCATGTATAAGCTGCTCACATAATATTTTGAAATGCTATAATGGTTTCGTTAAAAACAGGAGGTGTAACAAGTAATGAACGAAACCATACGAGGATTGATAGCCACCACTATTAACCGTTTGGCCAATGCTGGCTATAGTGAGACAATCGTGGAAACGTACCAAGCAGTTTATAACGGGTTGGTACGTTTTTGTGAAACTGATGGTGTAAAGGCTTACACCACAGAAGTTGGGGAATGCTTTTGGAATCACTTCCAAAAAGAAAACCCAAATATGAGCAGAGACAGAGTATCTGCATACCGAACAGGGATTAAACACTTAGATTGTGTTTTCCTTGGTTCAGAGTTTAAAAAAGGTCCTTTCGGACGGGTTCCATTGCCATATGAAGATTCGTGCTTTAACGGCATACGGGATACATATAAATGCTATCTCGACGAGTCAAGAAAATCGACCAAGGATATACGCAGTAGAATTCTATGTGTATCGCGTTTTCTGAAATTCATAGAGGGTCGAGGAGTCAAAGAACTTTCCAATTTGTCTGTGAATGACATCTACGCTGCTTTCCAAGAGTCGACTGATAAAGGTCGTTTCCGCCGCTTGGTCGGTCATTTCTTAACCTATGCCTACAAATATGGGCTAATCGAGGAAAACCTTTATTTGGTTATTCCGTCTCCCATTAGGCATAAAGCTGTACCGTCTGTGTTTTCTCCCGACGAAGTTGAGCGAATCATTTCTGCCATAGACAGAACTACAAATATCGGGAAGCGGAATTATGCGGTTGTGCTGATTGCCGCAAGGCTTGGATTAAGAGCTTCAGACATTGCTGGATTAACATTTAGCTCTCTATCAACAAAGGATGGAAAGGTCAGGATAACGCAAAAGAAAACAAAGCAATTTTTGACCTTGCCTCTGCTGGCTGAGGTGAGAGATGCCATTGACGATTACATCAATCACGTGCGTCAAAATACTGCCGATGACCATGTATTTTTGAATGTGGCAAACAACGATCCGATTACAGCTGCCAATGTAGGCAAAATTGTAGAGATGACGATTACGGCTTCCGGGATAGACACCACAAACAAGCGAAGAGGTTCTCATAGTCTGCGATCCAGCCTGGCTACAGCTCTGATTGCGGAAGGAAATGGGTATGCTACTGTACAGCAGGTGCTGGGTCACAGCGATATACGCTCCACAAAAGCCTATGCCGAAGTCAGCGTGGAGCAGCTTCGTCCTTATGCGATACCAGTCCCTGCTCCAAGCGGATATTTCAAAGAGATTCTGGAGCAAGGAGGTATGTGATGAAATCGTATATTTTTCAAAGCATTCTGAAGGATGAGTTCAACGCATTCCTCGATTTGAGACATAGTCAAGGGTTCAAAAACCATAACCGTTACATTTGGGAGTATATTGATAGATATCTTACAGATTCCCATGTCAGCGAGAAATCGATGACGCCGGAGAGGGTCGAGGGCTGGATTTCATCCGATTGCGCAGGTCTAAAGGACAAGTCAGTTGATGGTTTTATTGCAGCATACAATGTTTTCGCGAAATACTTGATTTCCGTTGGCATCCCGGCGTACATCTATCCACATGCTTTGTCTATGCGGCGCAGCAAATATGTACCATATGTTTTCACAAACGACGAGATGACCACGATGTTCAGAATCGCAGATAGTGGAGGATCTTCTAAAGACCGACTCTCCAGAATCCAATTTCCTGCACTCTTGAGAATCCTGTATGGATGCGGGCTTCGCTTGAGTGAGGCACTTGCTTTACGGATACGAGATGTCGATTTTGACATCGGTGTCCTACTGATACGCAACGGGAAAGGCAACAAGGACAGGTTGGTTGCAATGGATACGTCACTTACTGAGGCGTTGAAGTTATACCAAGCGTCCGTGCTTTCGGGCAAATCCAAGGATGCGTATCTGTTTGAAAGTAACTACAAGGATGGCAGCCGTAACTGTGCTGGGCATCACCGCAGCCCAAGCTGGGCAAGGCATAACTTCAGCAGAATTGTGGAGCGGGCAGGCATTTCCATCATCACAGAGAAGAACGAGCGCGGTATCTGCCCACACTGTCTGAGGCATACATTTGTGGATCATTCTTTAGCCAGACAGAGTGAGAACGGTGTGAGCAACTATTGCGCTCTGCCGCTTATCTCTATCTATTTAGGTCATGAAGATTTGACAGAAACACAGGATTACGCTCATTTGACAGCCAGTGAATGTACTGCAATCTTAAAAAAGACATCAGAAAAATACAGTGGAATATTCCCGGAGGTTCCAAAATGAAAAAGAATATCTTTCTAACTCAGTTGGGTGATTATTTTGATGTGTATCTTCCCAATATTCGCAGAGCAAGCCCCAACACGATAGCCGCATACGGATATTCTTTCTCTATCTTTTTTGAATTTCTCTACGAAGTGATGGATGTCCAGCACACCTCGGTCACCTACAAACACCTTACGCCCGCGCTTTTTGACGAGTTCGTCTTATGGATGACGAATACCAAAAATTATTCTGCGACTTCGGTTCGGCAACGGATGACGGCAATATCGTCATTTCTGAAATATGCCTCACAACGGGAAATGTCTGCGCTTAAACCGTACACGTCGGTAATGGATGCAAAACGTCCAAATGCTCCGCAGGAGGAATTCTCATATTTTACAGTTAATGAAATGAAGTTCCTTCTCTCTTTGCCAAATCCCCAGAAATATCTCGGGTCACGAGATATTGTGTTTCTGTCGGTTTTGTATGATTCCGCTGCACGCGCGCAAGAGATGTGTGATTTGCGGGTTGGGGACATTAGATTCGGCAATCCTGTTAAGCTGAAAATTCACGGAAAAGGAAAGAAAGAGCGTGAAGTCCCCATTTCTGACGAGGTTGCGGAGCTGCTGAAATACCATCTAAAGCAGCTCGGCCTTACTAATAAGGACAAGGACTCATACATTTTCCTGAGCCAAACCAATGAGAAAATGACAACTGCCTGCGTCCGCAGCATCGTTAAAAAATACGTCGGTCTTGCGCAGAAGGTACACCCCGAACTTTTTGTGGAATCCAGCTATTCCCCACATAGCTTCAGACACAGCAAAGCAGTACACATGGTTGAAGCAGGAGTGGATCTCATATACATTCGTAATTTCCTCGGGCATGAGCACATTAGCACGACTGAGATCTATGCTCGCGTGGGACAGGAGGCAGTAACCAAAGCGTTGACAGATAGGAGAATCCCAAAGGTTTCTGCCACTGTCCCTAAATACGAGTCGGCTGGGCGTGAGATCCCTGACTTCATCAAGAAGGCAAGGAAAAATATGTGAGCAACTTTCTCTCAAAATACTTAAAAACTGGAGGTTAACAAGATGAAATCATCAGATTCAGACTTCAACGCATATCACGGCTTATGTGACTCACCACATAAGCCGTGGTTCTCGTAGACCAGCGGCTGGTGTCCATGCTCCTGAGCGCGGAGTGTTCCGGTCACATCTTGGGAACACTCCATGATGCTGCCGCCCTGATCGTTTAAGCATAGGACGCTCGGTATCATATTTGTGCCGCTGTCAGACGCCTTCAGGGTTGGTGCGCATTCCTCCTGATAGCCAATGCCTCCGGCTTTGCTCCCCTGCCCTGCGGAAAAGCCAGCAGCAATAAATGTCTGCTGCTTCATACCCGGCTGTGCGCCCAGCGCCCCGGCAACATCGTGCAGATCCCGAACCTCGTCTCTTTGGTTCGCTGCGAACGCAATGGGCTGAATTGCTCCGTCGCAGCCTTCATTCTCCTTTCCATCCGGCTGGGTGACAAAGGTCTGCATCTGCATATTGCTGGTCGCCATCAACGCTCCGGATACGCCGTGAAGGTCGATTCCCTCGTCTCTCTGGTTGATATGGTAGGCTTCCAGTTTCGTGGGCCTGCCATCCGGCAGAACGAGACCAGCTTGGATCTCCAGCGCCCACTTCAGCTTTTCAGGAAGTTCCTTCCCCCGTTCAGCGGCTCTACGCAGGATACCCAAGCAGGCTTTCCTGGTCAAATAGTATCTTTTCAGCGGATTGTCCTGCAAAATCCGCGACAAGGAAGATTCGTTTTCTTCTCTGGGGGACACCCCAGTATTGAGCGTCGAGGCATCTCCACGCCATGGAGAAATCAGCTCCCAATACGATTCGCCCAGCAGGTTGCCATGGCCAGGGGTAAGGTCGAGGGATTGAAACACCACCGACCTTAATTCTGACGATCTCCTCGAGGACACACCGAAAGTCTTCTCCTTTTGGCGTTCCGCTGGAGAAGGCTCCGGGAACATTTTCCCACACCAAGAATCGAGGTCGTATATCGAGAGCTGTTCTGCCTCGCAATTCGTCTGCATTTCTCATCTCCTTTGTAAGTCTGACCTGTTCCATAAAAAGGCCGGAACGCGCACCGGCCAGACCGGCTCTGG
>ENA-OZGD01000254-OZGD01000254.1-human-gut-metagenome-genome-assembly--contig:-NODE-254-length-28536-cov-6.225624_pt1 | contig 28536 bp, 20 predicted proteins | sample MGYA00244653_ERZ653652 | MGnify/ENA primary metagenome ERZ653652 (study PRJEB26926, sample SAMN06164983) | human gut metagenome | biome: ENVO:00009003; feature: ENVO:2100002; material: ENVO:00002003... | reverse complement strand
GTCGGCAGCGTCAGATGTGTATAAGAGACAGCAGATATTCTTGCTATTTTTTCAAGCATATTAAATCACCTCTGAATCTGTAATCATATTATAATATTCATCAACTGATATGTATAATTCACGAACAAAATCTTTCGATTTACTATATGCATTATATAGTTTTTCTGAAATATCATAAGTGCCCATCATAGATTCAAATTCATTCCATTTAATTTTCCTTCGCCTATTTCCTATTTTAACATTAACTTCAGCGTCATTGTATTCTTTTGAATCATTAATTTCTGCCTTTATTAATGCAAAAGCTTCATTTGAAGGAATTCTGCGTAATTGAAAATCTCTAAAAATCCGCATGATACTATTATTTTCATTAACACTTAAATTCAATCCTAATTCACGCACCAGATAGCTTTTCTTATGTTTACCTATATTATCAGCAACATCTGATGAGATTACATCTTTTTTATACTGAAGAGTAATCTTTGTTGGAGTGGCATCGATAACTGAATTGCTCATAGGCATAATTAATTCCATCTCAAGTTTAATACCTCGAGATTTGATTGCTTTATTTGCGGTTTCAAGGAAAACGCTCTTACATCCCGATCCATTCTGTCTATGGAAGATAGCAATAATTGAATCAGATTTTTGATAAAAAAACACATGATGGTTATATAAAGCCGCCGTATCCGATCCATAATTATATCTTTTCTTTGTATGTATTTTAACAACTGTAACAGGCTGTCCTTGTTTTCCAGCACTCATAATTATATGCCATTTACAAATATCGTTTTGCTCTGAATAATCTATATTATCTTGAGATAAAGAAATTGCTCTATGAGAACTTTCGCCCACAGCAATATCCTTAGTATACTCTGTGTAGTCATTCAAAAATTCCAAGAAGGAATAATCTGGTTTTTTATCATCTTTTATGGCATTTCTCTGTTCGCCTATTAATGGATTATTACGCTGCAAAAATCTAAATGAGCATTTATACGCCGTGAGTGTATCTATCATTTCCGTTATACCTCCAAATAAAACCATATACCTATGTACATATTATAGCATTTTGTCTTATTATTTGCAATATCTAAACTACACATTATTTATTAAATGTCATCCAAGCGCTAATTTCTATACGGCTATCAATTTCGATTGAAGTCAAATCCAGCAAGCACGGCATCCCTGCATTACAAATTTCAAATTTGAATGCTGGATACATAGCTTGACAGGGGTTCTACCCCTATGCCCCGAACGATAATAGATGAAGATCTGATACAAAATTATTGACCACAAGTGAGCAAAAACACCGAGCCTGATGACTCGGATACAGAGAAGTACCAAGGGGGCATAATCAATCCCAGCAAGCTCGGTATCTCCGCATTACAAATTTTCAGATTTGAATGCTCCGATACATAGCTTGACAGGAGCTCTGCTCCTATGACCCCGACCGAGATTTTTACAAGAACTGATGCTATCCCTTGAACCACAAGTGAGCAAAAATACCGAGCCTGATGGCTCGGAAACAGAGATGCCCCCAAGGGACAAAATTCAACCTCAGCAAGCACGGTATATCGTTCCCACAAGTTTCGTGAGAAACGACATACAATGCTTGCTGAGGGATGCCCCCAATCCCCCGAATCTAAGCAGAAAAAATGCATCGAATAATCCACTCTACGGAGCGTGGATTGACGTGACTTCCGCACGGGTTTATAATAAAAACATCAGCAGAAACATCGAGGAGTGGGAGGAGAAAGAATCTTTATAAACAAAGCTAAAAAGAACAATATCCAAATAATATCTTTTCAATATTAGGATGGTTTAATTCAGCTTTTTCAGAACTACTTTGCCAAATAAATCTCTTGCGTTTTTGGTATAGCATATGAAATCTTTACCGGTTGCATTGACTGGTGCTCCGTCTTTTCCACTTACGCTGATACTTGAAAGATTATCGAGATGTATTGTTTTTCCTCGTTTTATACTTTTTAATCGTTCATCAAGAATAATCGCTCTTAATTCACATTGATGTGAATAATTTGCTTTATCCTTGAAAAATATCTCAATATGTTTATCAATAGCATCATTAAAGTTAAAACCGTATTTTTCATATAGCTTATCTTTAAATATGTCGAATTCGGTATCCATATCAATATAAGTAACTTTTTGATAGAATAATCCTTTATTTTTAAATTCGTTCAATACTTTTCGAGGCTGTATCGTTACAGCATCTATTTTGTCTGAGTCGATAGAAAACTCCGACAAATATTTATCAGATATTCCAAGCGGGAATTTATCAACAGTTATTTCTTCTGCATCTCCACAATTGTTTATGATTTCCTCGATTCGAGCCTTTTCTTTTTCAGGGAAAAACTCTATTGATGTATTATTATCCAAACTATAAAAACAAATTGCTGGAATATATAAGGAAGATATTCTTCTTAATAATACATAATCTCCTTCTTGTTCGATTTTTAAATCTTTTTTAAAAAGTGTCTTATAATACTTCACTGGCTTTCTACTGTTCTTCCTTTTATATTTGGCAAATACACCTTCATATTTATCTCCTTGTCCTTTTCCAAATCCTTTTTTAGCAATATCTACCCAGTTTCCACAACACGAAAAATAGAAATTTCCTTTAGCAAAATTATCAATATACTCAATTGGCATGATTTTAAATAAAAAATATACATCAACGGTGTTGCTCATATAAAAACCTCCGATAATTCTTTCTAATCAATACATAAATGTCTGCTGATTTAGCATTTACTAGAATTCTTTTCAAATATCATAGCACACATACTCGAAAAAGTCAATTAGCATCACAGCGCAATGCACTGGGGAAAAACATACTTTTGCTGCGCCTTTCACAAGAATTATTACAATCATTCTAATATGCTGGACTCCGGTAGTTTTATCGGATATAATGGATTCACGATAAAAATTATGGAGGTACACAGCTATGTTGAAAACACCAGAATTGGCAATGCCGAGAACAAACAAGGTCACTACCGTATGCAATGGCAAGCGTGAAGTCTGGACGGACTATGAACAGGCTAAGGCATATTTCCTTGAAATAATGATGTCCACGGACGGCGAGGAGCACGACCGAGCAGAGTGCGTATACATTCAGCTTATACACGGGCTTAACGAGTGTTCGGACGAAGATTGAAAGGAGCAGACTATGTTGAATAAGATCATGATGTCATGCAGGCTTCTAAGCGAGCCTGCTGTTACTACCAAAGATGACCCTAAATACTGTAAATTCAGTATCGCCGTTGAGCAGCCTAAGCAGAAAGGCGTTGAGGATGTCGAGAGCGATACTTTCACCTGCCTCGCTTTTGATGATAATGCAAGTGCTGTGAGTTTTCTCTATTCCAAAGGCGGTACGATTACCTTTGTTGGTTCACTCAGGAACACTCCCGATAACACCGCTGTTCTCATCGTGGAGGAACTGCACTTTCAGAATAAGTTTGCTGTTAAGGTGGACGTTAATTCGGAGCAAATTTTCTGATAGTGCAGGTGGTATGCTCTCAGGCGAACGAAAATGGCTCACTGCGGCTGTCAGATACAGCATCCGTTCTGATATCTATAAATACGAAACGAGGCTTTCAGAGTGATTCTGAGAGCCTCGTTCTATACGACAAGAAAAATGCACAATGCATATACATAAACTTAGTATAAATATCACGAAATAACACTAAACCTCTTGTAATTTTCAAACCGATATAGTATAATCATAATGGATTGTTATATATTTCATCTACTACAAGAGGTGATAAAATGGGAAATAGCGCTGTTAATGAAAAATGGATAAGCCTTGAAGAGGCAGCTGAACACTTAGGAATCAAGCCTGTTACTATCCGAAGTTGGATTCGCAATAATAAAGATATCCCTGCCCACAAAATCGGTAAGCAGTGGAAATTCAAACGCTCGGAGCTTGATGCATGGGTAAAAAGCGGCAAAAGTGCTATTGAGTAGGAAATATAGCAACTTAATTGTAAGGAGATTCGTATTATGGCGGTTAAGAAAACGGAATTATATAGTTCACTATGGGCAAGTTGTGATGCACTGCGCGGAGGAATGGATGCATCACAGTATAAGGATTACATACTAACCCTTTTGTTTATGAAGTATGTAACGGATAAGTATAAGGGACATAAATACGGAGATTTGACCGTTTTCGATAAAGAACATGATCCCAATCCTGATCCCGAAAAAAGAATAGGCTGTTCTTTTGATGACTTTATTGCACTCAAGAACAAGAAGAATATTGGCGAAGGTATAGATAAAATCATCGCTCGCCTTGCTGAAGTAAATGACAGTCTAAAAGGTGTAATTGACATCGCACATTTCAATGATGAAGCAAAAATCGGTAAAGGACAGGAAATGGTCGATAAGCTCACAAAGCTTATAGCCATTTTTCAGCGTCCTGAATTGGATTTCTCAAATAATAAAGCTGACGGTGACGATATCATTGGCGATGCTTATGAATACCTTATGAGAAACTTTGCCACCGAAAGCGGTAAAAGTAAGGGGCAGTTCTATACCCCGGCAGAAGTATCACGCATTCTTGCAAAGGTTATAGGCATAGATAAATGTACGGATCATGATGCCACAGTATGTGATCCTGCTTGTGGTAGTGGTTCATTACTTATCAGAGCACTTGCAGAGGTTCCTTTTGAGATATCAGGTTATGGACAGGAAAAAGAGAGTTCGACGGCAGGTCTTGCTAAAATGAATGCCGTTCTTCATAATAAAGCTACTATCAAGATCATGGCAGGTAATACTTTTTCTGATCCTCAGTTTATCAAAAATGAAGATTCTTCCGAACTGGAACGCTTCGACTATATTGTTGCGAATCCCCCTTTTTCTCTTAAAAACTGGTCAGATGGTTTGAAGGAGTATGGAAGGTTCTCCGGTTATGGAGATAGACCACCTGAGAAAAACGGCGACTATGCCTGGTTGATGCACATATTAAAAACGCTGAAATCTACGGGTAAAGCTGCTGTCATTCTCCCTCATGGTGTTCTGTTCCGTGGAAATGCTGAAGGTACTATTCGTCAGGCTATCGTTGATAAGGGCTGGATCAAAGGCATTATCAGTCTGCCGCCTAACCTGTTTTACGGTACGGGAATACCTGCTTGTATTATTATAATCGATAAAGAGGGTGCTGAAAACCGTTCCGGAATCTTTATGATAGATGCAGGAAAGGGATTTGTTAAGGACGGAAACAAGAACAGACTGCGTGAACAGGATATCTATCGCATAGTCACTACATTCAATGAGCAGATTACAGATGATCCTAAATATGCTCGCTTTGTTCCCAATAAGGAGATCAAAGAGAAGAATGGCTATAACCTGAATATTTCCCGTTATATAGATTCTTCCGAGCCTGAGGATATTCAGGATATTTATGCTCATATTCACGGCGGTATCCCTGCTGTGGATATAGATGCACTGAGTAAATACTGGGATGCATTCCCGACGCTGAAAGATGAGTTGCTCAGTTCGCTTAGTGATGGCTATTATAAGCTGAATGTGGAAGAAAACGACATTCGCAGAATGATATATGCTAATGGTGAATTCTCGGCATATGGGGATCTTATCGACAAGGCATTCACAGACTGGAAATCTTTTGCAGATACAAAGTTGAAAAAACTTGATAGCTCCGTTTCTGCCAAAATTCTCATATCCGAGTTGGCAGAGAATATAATGAAAGCATTTGAAGATATCTTGCTTATCAACAAGTATGATATTTACCAGATACTTCTTGCATACTGGAACGAAGTGCTTAATGACGATGTTTCTTTGATAATCTCGGATGATAAGGGCTATGAAATTGCAAGAGAGACCGAGAACATCATGAAGGAGACAAAGAAAACCGATGCTGACGGCAACCCTGAGCTAAAGGTTGCAGGCTGGGAAGGTAAGCTTATTCCGAAGAAAATAGTTATCTCAGAGCTATTCCCCGAGGAGAAAAAGGCGATAGATGACCTTATGGATATTGTCGCAGAGACCGATTCAAGACTCATGGCAATGATCGAGAAATCGGCAGAAGACTCGGCATTATCGGAACTTGCAGAGGGTGGAAAAGTCAAGAGCAAGGACATTCAGGAGAAAATCGACAAGATCATGGAAAATGTCCATACTCCGCTTATTGACAGCCTTGTAACGCTTTTGAATCTTCTTCCGTCAATGAAAAAGAAGGAATATACACAGTATATCGACAAGCACGCTGAACTGGAAGTTGCGTATACCGATAAAGGAACAGTAACCAAAACATCCATAAATAATGCTTTAAGTGCAGCCCGTGCAGAAGCGCCTGCACCTGCTGCATACGCCGATGACTATGAAGAGTTAAAGAAAGCGTTTGAGCTTGCACAAAGGTCTGAGGAGTCTACAAAGCTTATAAAAGAAATGGATAAGGCACTTGATGAAAAGGCTCGTGAGAGATATGCGTCACTTACCGATGATGAGATCAAGGAACTGCTTGTAGACAAGAAGTGGTATTATGCCATAGGCAAGGGAATAATTGATCTGTACACAGCAATTTCTCATAAGCTTGCCGAGCGTATCACTGAGCTTTCAAAAAGATATAAGCTTACACTTACAGACCTTGACGGTCAGATAAACGAAGCAGAATCATCACTGTCAGATATGCTTGGTGAATTAACAGGCAATGATTATGATATGAAAGCTTTTGCAGAGTTAATAGAATTGCTCGGAGGTTCAAACGATGTCGAATAATAACAAAACTCCGGCGATAAGATTCAAAGGATTTACTGACACTTGGGAACAGCGTGAGTTAAGGACCGCTGCGACATTTTCCAAAGGATCAGGATATTCAAAGAACGATTTGAAAGAAAATGGCACTCCCATAATTCTTTATGGTAGGCTCTACACAAAGTATGAAACTGTTATCAGCGAGGTCGATACTTTCGTAGATGTTCAGCCTAATTCTGTTTATAGCACTGGACACGAAGTTATCGTGCCTGCATCTGGCGAAACGGCAGAAGATATTTCAAGGGCTTCATTTGTCGCAAAATCGGGCATTTTGCTTGGTGGCGATTTGAATATTATTGTTCCTGACGATTATATCAATCCTGTTTTCCTTGCCCTGACGATTTCAAACGGAAATCAGCAAAAAGAGCTTTCAAAAAGAGCGCAGGGAAAATCTGTTGTTCATATTCATAATTCGGATTTGGAAAATGTAGTTTTGCTTTATCCGAAATATGAGGAACAAGAAAAAATCGGAGAGTATTTTTCAAAGCTCGACACCCTTATCACCCTTCATCAGCGTAAGTGTGACAAGTTGATTCAATTCAAAGCGGCTATGCTGAAAAAAATGTTTCCCCAAAATGGTGCTGATAAGCCTGAACTAAGATTCAAAGGATTTACTGACGCTTGGGAACAACGTAAGTTGGGTGAGCTGATGGAAATAACATCTGTAAAACGAATTCATCAGTCCGATTGGACAGATTCAGGTGTAAGATTTTTAAGAGCAAGAGATATTGTAGCAGTATCAAAAAACGAAGAAGTTTCTGAACCGTTATTTATATCACAAGAGAAATATGATGAGTACAGTGCTTTATCGGGCAAAGTGAAAATTGGTGATTTGCTTGTAACGGGTGTTGGAACAATAGGCGTTCCAATGTTGATAAACAACGAAGAACCGCTATACTTCAAGGATGGAAATATTATTTGGTTCAAAAATGAAGATAGAATAGATGGCGAATTTTTCTATCATTCTTTTAACGGTAGTTTCATTCAGAACTTTATAAAAGAATCTGCTGGAATAGGAACAGTCGGAACTTATACTATCGAAAGCGGGAAAAAGACACCTATTTTATTACCTACTCAAAAAGATGAACAGCAAAAAATCGGAACCTTTTTCTCTCAACTTGACACCCTTATCACCCTTCACCAGCGTAAGTGTGATAAATATAAAAGCATAAAAGCAGGATTGATCAGAAAGTTTTTTCCATGAAATAACAAACACATTAAGGAGGAATGTACGTATGAGTATCGGTGATACCGAGAGAACCACGCAAAATCGTGTAATTGATTTCTTTAAGAACAGAAATATCCTCGATTATAAATATATTGGCAACCTGAAAGACACAGCAAATAAAAATATCCGTGAAGACCGACTTCGTGCGTACCTGCGCCTTAGCGGTTACAGTGAAAGGCTGATAGACGGTGCTGTTGCCGAACTTGTGAAAGCTGCTGATGATATGACACATGGGCTTTATGATGCTAACCATAAGGTCTATACGCTGCTGAAATACGGTGCCAAGGTCAAGGAAACTCCCGAAAGCTCCCCTAAGACGGTTTACTTCATTGATGTTGATAACCCTACAAATAATGATTTTGCAATAGCCGAGGAAGTAACGGTTATTGACCGTCAGGAGAAAAGACCAGATCTTGTTATTTATGTCAACGGCATCGCCATGGCAGTTATAGAGCTGAAAAAGAGCAGCGTGTCCGTTTCAAACGGTATCAGGCAGAACCTTACCAATCAGAAGGACGGCTTTATTGCATCGTTCTTTACCACAGTGCAGTTTTGTATGGCAGGCAATGAAATAGAAGGTCTGCGTTACGGCACTATTCTGACAGGCGAAAAATACTATATGGAATGGAAGCCTGACGGATTCCATGAAAACGAAGACGAGCGTGATCCTGAAGATGCACGTATTATGGAATACTGCGATCATATTGATAACCTCCTGCTTCAGCAGCTGTATCAGATGTTCGATAAGAAACGCTTTATAGACCTCATTGAGAATTTTGTAGTTTTCGATAAGGGCATTAAGAAGGTATGCCGCTATAATCAGTTTTTCGGCATAAAACGTACTCAGAACAGATTAGCAAAACAGCGTGGCGGTATTCTATGGCATACTCAAGGCAGCGGTAAAACGTTGACAATGGTATGGCTGTCAAAATGGATCCTTGCCAATTGTAAAGAAGAAAACTCTCGTGTGCTTATCGTCACCGACCGTGATGAACTGGATGAGCAGATTGAAAAGACATACATTGGTGTTGATGAAAAGATCACCAGAACCAAGAGCTGTGATGATCTGCTCCGTAAGTTGAATTCCTATGACAGTTCACTCTTATGTTCATTGGTGCATAAATTTGGTCGTCGTGGCGGAGAAGCTACTGAATCCGATTATGACAAGTATATTGATGAGTTGAAGAAGTCGCTCCCTGCTGACTTTAAGGCGAAAGGAAAAATCTTTGTCTTTGTTGATGAATGTCACAGAACGCAGTCAGGCAAGCTCCACGCAGCAATGCAGGCAATCATGCCTGATGCGATATTCATCGGTTTTACAGGAACACCGCTTCTGAAAAAAGATAAGAAGACAAGCATAGAAGTGTTTGGCACTTATATTCATACCTATAAGTATAACGAAGCTGTGCGTGACGGTGTTGTGCTTGATCTGAGATATGAATACAGAGATATCCCCCAGGAGCTTAGCGCTCATGACAGAGTTGACCAATGGTTTGACGTTAAAACACGTTCTCTTTCAAGCAGAGCTAAAGCAAAGCTGAAAGAGAAATGGGCAAGTATGCAGAAAATCTATAGTTCCCGTTCAAGGCTTGAACGTGTCGCTTGGGATATAATTCAGGATTTTGATTTGAAGCCTCGCCTAATGGACGGAAATGGAAATGCAATTCTCGTTTCAGATTCGATCTATACTGCTTGCAAGTATTATGAGATCTTCCAGCAGAGAGGTTTCAAGAAGTGTGCGATTATCTCCTCTTACACTCCGCAAGCCGGTGATCTGAGAACTGATACTGTAAGTGCCGATGATGAAACTGAAACTTTTGAAAAATACGAGATATATCTCCGTATGTTAGGACTTGATCCTGATAATCTTCCTGAAAAGCTTTCAATACAGAAAAAAGTCGAGGACTTTGAAAAAGATGTTAAAGATAAGTTTATCAACCAGCCTGCAAACATGAAACTGCTCATTGTGGTTGATAAGCTGCTCACAGGATTTGATGCTCCGCCGTGTACATATCTGTATATTGACAAGAGTATGCAGGATCACGGTTTGTTCCAAGCTATTTGCCGTGTTAACAGACTGGATGGTGACACAAAGGAATTTGGATATATCGTTGATTATAAGCAGCTTTTCGGAGACCTAAAGAATGCTATGGACACCTATACATCAGGTGCATTTGAAAACTATGATCCGGAAGATGTCGATGGACTTATCAAAGATAGAAGCGCTGAAGCAATCAAGCATTTCAATGAAGTGTACGATCAGTTGGAAGAACTATGCGAAGGCGTAGAAGCTCCAAAGGGTGATTTACAGTATATGCATTATTTCTGCGGAGAATCCGGCATGAGCGAAGAAACTGATGAGATCTATTCTCGCCTTAGAGAGAGGCTTTATAAGCTTGTAAGCGGTTTAGTTCGTGCATTTGCAGAAGCCAAGCCATACATGGTTGATATTTATACTGCCAAAGAAGTATCTGCATACGATGAAAAAGTAAAATTCTATGTTGAGCTGAAACAGACAATCGGAAATAAAAGTGGAGACTTCTTGGATTTTAAAGCTTATGAGCCGGATATGCGCAAACTGATCGACAACTATATTACAGCTTCAGATAGCGTTAAAATCGGTGAGTTCGATGATCTAACACTACTTGATTTCGTAGCAGAACAGGGAGAAATCATGACCGAAGAAGATGCCCCCTCAGATAAAAAAGAAGGAGCAGCTGAAGCAATTGAAAATAATATTCGTCGTAAAATGGTAGAAAAAGTTGCGGTCAACCCTAAGTATTATGAAAAGATGTCAACAATACTGGATGAGCTGATTCAAAAAAGAAAGCAAGGCGTTATCTCTTATAAGGAACTCCTTGAGGAACAAATAAAACTTGCTAAAAATGTTGAACATCCGGAACAAAATGAAGACTATCCTGAAAGCATAAGAAAAAGTAAGGCTTTGCAAGCTCTATACGATAATACTGACGGTAATGAAATATTAGCAATCAAACTTCATAATGCTGTTCTTAGCAGTAAAATGAGTGGATTCCGTGGTGATCCTATAAAAGAAAATAGAATAAAGAAAGCTTTATTCATTATTCTTAATGATGATTCTGAAGTCGAAAGATTATTTAAAATCATCGAAAAGCAGGAGGAATACTAATATATGACAATTATGATTTCTGGCATACCTATTGATATCCATAAAAAGAATATCAAGAATATGCATCTTCAGGTCAAGCCTCCTGATGGACACGTCGTTATCTCTGCTCCGTCATCTATTGATGATAAGGTAATAGAAATATATGCCCGAACAAATCTTATTTGGATCAAAAAACAGATTGAAAAGTTTCAACATCAGGCAAGAAGCACTAAACGTCAGTATGTAAGCGGAGAAACGCTTTTCATATGGGGAAAACAATATTATCTATCCTTTCAGCCTAATTCACAAAAGAACGGATTTGAAATAAAAGGAGATAAGGTAATACTCTCTATGCGTGAAGAAAGTACAGTAAAGCAAAGAGAAAACTATGTGCGAGAGCAGTACCGTATCTTACTAAAAGCGGAAATTGAAAGATTACTTCCGAAGTGGGAAAGGCTTACCGAGCTATACTGTGATTCTTGGCAAACCAAATATATGTTAACTCGCTGGGGAACTTGTAATACAGAGAAGAAAAAACTATGGTTTAATTTACAGCTTGCACAGAAACCAATCGAGTGTTTAGAGTATGTAATATTGCATGAACTTCTCCATTTAAAGGAACGTACACATAATTCAGTTTTTATTTCATGTATGGATTTGTACATGAAGGATTGGCGGGCTGTACGAAAAGAACTTAATGATTTAAGACTAGATTATTATAATAAGGTTGAATGATGCGATTGTTTGCCTTAGGCAGAGAAAGGAGTAAAAAATGTTAGAGCAGCCCAAAGAACTAATAGAAAAGCACATAAAAACGCATACTGAAAGATCAGCAGAAGACGAAGCTGCTGTCTCTACATTAGAATTCTTTTTTCGTTCAAATGGGCGGATTAACCCATTATTTGCATCTAATGATAAGTGGCCTAATACTGATGGAACGTTTGAATATGTAGCAGATCCTGATGTATCAAGGCGACCTAAGCAAAATTTCTTTGTTCAGATAAAAGGATCTCATTCATACAGAGAGGATAATGGGAAAATCAAATATTCATTGCAAAGTCTTGGTTTTCCTGCAACGATGGCTATGGATGTCACCTTAGACCCCGGAATACTCTTTGTTGTACTTAATCCTGATGAAAGAGGCTCTGAACGTGTTTTCTGGAAGTATATGTCTGTAGACTATATCAACTCTATAAATTTCACTCAAGGAAGTATAACGGTTGATTTCGCCCCCTCAGAGGAAATTTATAATACTGATGAAAGTATTATTGATTTTTGTAAAAAACTTGATCGTATAATTGAACATCATTCATTTGTAAATAAGCTTAGTTCAACTCAGCTTAATCTTGATGAGATCAAAAGAATTGTAATGGCTTGTAATAGGTCGATAGTCAGAAGTATTGATACAATAGAAAGCCTTGGCGCAACTAGAGATGAAGTCTCACAAGATATTCTACCGAAATTATATGATCTTTGTAGAGCGGCTCTTTTACTAAACTCTTATAATCTTGGATGCTCAAAGCCAAATCTTCAATTAGCATATGAACAAGCTCAACTCGATTTGAGAACTAAATATCTTGCTAATTTTTTAAGAGGATTGAAGTATATTGATTGCCGTATTCCGGAAGATGGTCAATCTGAAAGATTGATGCTAAAATACTATAACTTCATGTGGCAGATTAGAGAATTTTTCGATAATATTTACAAGATTTTAATCTTGCAAAACCTTGAAAAGTTCCCACTAAATACGGATCAACTTGACAACGAGTACTATAATATAGTTGCAAAAGCTATTGAATCTACGGATTTATCACCTCGTTCTATGGAAAGCACACGTTTTTATGTTCAAAAGAAAATGCCATTTTATGTTGGCACCAAACGTTATTATGAAATCACCTTGCAATTAGCCAATAAATATGCTACTAAATTTAATAGAATAACTGTTTATTCAAAGCAGAATATTTCAACTGGTTATTCAATTAATATTGGCTATACCGACACAACGATTGATTTATGGGGTATTGCTTCAAATATAAAAATCATCACAAACTGGAGGGTATCCATTGCACCTACTTGTTTAAACAAACTTGGAAGAATATTAAATATTCCATTAAGTTTGAATGCAAACTATGGCGAGTATGCTGAATTAATGAGTTTTCTCACCAAAACGGGAATGACGTTGCTTGATCTTATTGATTTACAAGAAATGGATTTCCATTCAATTACTGATCAAATATATGGTAATACAAACACTAAACACTTTAGAGAAGTGATTGAGATATTGAGAAGAGATTATTCTTCCGATTCCGTAATATTTGGAAAAAATGTTGTTCGTTATCTTTTGATTAATCTTCGTGAAAAAAGTCTAATTGATGTAATGCCTAATAGATTCACAAAAATGCTAGCTGGTTCCCCTCTTTACCTTGCATCAGGATGTCGTCCATTTGAACGCAATCCGCTTCTAGCAAATTTACCACATAGTAAAACAGCTGAAGTTAGTATAACAAAAATACTTAGTGCATCTGGAACAGAAAAAATCAATATTCTTTTACCATATCTAAGAATAAGAAATGCGATAAATAAATCGGGTGAATTATATTTCAAAGCAAGCGAAATTGCTTCAGACAAATCCATTAACGATTATAATGAGTATTTAGTTGAGTGGGAGCAAGATCAAGGATATAGCATAGTAAATGATAGTGGCTTAGTTACAATATCTGCCTATGAAACCATTACACTTAAGATTCTACAGAGATTGTTAGATTTTACGCAAGCAGGAATTAAAGGTCAAAAAGAACTAAACGCACGATTTATAAAAGATCATTCAGCACTCTTTGACAAGGTTGATGTTTCCAAGCAAAAAGCAATTAAATATGCTTTTGTTAATTCAAGAATACTGTTGATATATGGTGCTGCTGGAACGGGTAAAACAACACTTATTAATTATATATCTAGTCTTATGCCCAAATCAAAAAAGCTTTTTCTTACTAAAACACATGCTGCCATTCAACACCTTCAAAGAAGAATTGATAATCCAGGATCAGATTCTGATTTTATTTGTATTGATAGTTTTACAAGAAGAGTTAATTTGCCAGATTATGATATTATTTTTGTAGATGAGTGCAGTACAATAGATAATCGAACGATGCTTAACTTTATTAGTAAAATTAGTTCGGATTCATTGATTGTCCTTGCAGGAGACATCAATCAAATCGAATCAATTGATTTTGGTAACTGGTTTTATTATGCTAAAGATATCATAACTACACATGGAGCTAACGTTGAATTACTTGATACTTGGCGGACTCGGGAAGAAAACTTACTGAGCCTATGGGAAGAAGTAAGGAACAATGATGTTAGGATCACCGAAAAACTCGTCATAGACGGGCCCTTTTCAAAGGAAATCGGATCAGATATTTTTACTTCTGACGTTAAAGATGAAGTTGTTTTATGCTTGAACTATGATGGGAAATTCGGGTTAAATAATATAAACAGTTATTTCCAAAATGCAAATCCAAATGGAGAAGCTATAATATGGCAAAGCTGGAGGTTTAAAAAGGGAGACAAAATTCTCTTTAATGATAACTCTCGTTTCACATATCTTTATAATAATCTTAAAGGGATCATCGTTGAAATTGAAAAGGCTGATGATCAAATAGCGTTTACTATTGATGTGGAAACAATAATTACTGAACAACAATGTAAATCAGATCAAATAGAGTACATTGACACCATAGACGAAAAAACTCGGATTAAACTCATTGTATATGCTTTCGATGAAGATGAAGTTGATGACGAGGAAAACGCTAAGAAGACTATTATACCTTTCCAGTTAGCATATGCCGTTTCGATTCATAAAGCACAAGGCTTAGAATATGATTCTGTAAAAGTTGTTATTCCGAGCGTTAATACCGAAAAAATAACAAAAGGTGTATTTTACACAGCGATAACTCGCACAAAGAAAAAACTAACCATTTACTGGAGTTCCGAAACGATGGAAGCAATTATTTCTGGTTTTTCATCTGAACATAATGGTTTTAAAAGTCTGGAAATCATAAAGAATAAATTAGTTCAGACCACTAGTTCCAGTTAAATCTAATAACGGAAGTCGTTTCTTCTATGTAAAAAGACAGATACCTCTCTTGTGGAAGTATCTGTCTTTCATTTTCATAGCTCGCTGTTTTGGTCTTAATATAGTAGTTGGGATTATACTGCTATATCAGCGCCGCACTTTCGGTCGGGGCTTTTTTTCACATGGTTTTCACTTTGCATTAAGGTCTGTTTAAGTAAGGAACGCTATAATATAGTCATAACAAAACCGAGACGGGAGGCGTTCTTGTGAACGTAAGTAATATGGCTATTCTTATTATTGCGGCTGTGCTGCTTTCTTTGCCGCTTGTTTTATCTGCTGCATTTTGTGTTGAAGAACGCTGGGGCTTTCTTTCACGAAAACATGATAAGTGGATAGACGAACATTACAGATAATAGGCAGACAGATAAGCATGAGTTGTCCGTCATACAAATACAAGCGTATTTCACAAACATACACCAAAAAAACTATAAAAATTAGTCCATTTATACATTGACTTAATCACGCAAATTCGGTATACTATTTATTGTAACGTCAGCGTGGGAAAAGTACGCAGACAGGATTAATTCTATAGTTTATAAGGGGTTTGTGAAATGACAAAGGTTGTAAAATTCGGTGGAAGCTCTCTTGCAAGTGCTGAGCAGTTCAAAAAGGTTAAGGAGATAATCACAGCGGAAAGCTCAAGAAGATTTGTTGTGCCGTCTGCTCCTGGTAAAAGATTTTCAAACGATACAAAGGTAACTGATATGCTTTACGGCTGCTATGATCTTGCTGCAAAGGGCAAGGATTTCAGCAGCGAGTTCGACGCTATCAAGGAAAGATATTACGGCATAATCAATGATTTGGGTCTTGACCTTTCTCTTGAAAAGGAGTTTGAAACTATCAAGGCTTGCTTTATCGGCAAGGCAGGACGTGACTATGCGGCTTCCCGTGGCGAGTATCTTAACGGTATCGTTCTTGCTAACTATCTTGGATATAACTTTGTTGACGCTGCTGATGTTATCTATTTTAACGATCAGGGTCAGTTTGATTCTGCAAGAACAAACGAGGTGCTTCCTCAGAGATTAGCTACACTTGACAATGCGGTAATACCTGGTTTCTACGGCTCAATGCCAAACGATACTATCAAGACATTTTCAAGAGGCGGTTCTGACGTAACAGGCTCTATCGTTGCCGCAGCAGTAAACGCTGATCTTTATGAGAACTGGACAGACGTATCAGGCTTCCTGGTATGCGACCCTAGAATTATCGACAACCCACAGCCTATCACTACCATAACATATAAGGAACTGAGAGAGCTTTCTTACATGGGTGCAGGCGTACTTCATGAGGACGCTATTTTCCCTGTAAGAAAAGCAGGTATCCCAATAAACATCAAGAACACAAACAAGCCTGAGGATATGGGTACAATGATCGTTGAGTCCACATCTCAGAAGCCTGCATTCACGATCACAGGTATAGCAGGAAAGAAGGGCTTTACTGTAGTTAATATCGAAAAGGATATGATGAACGCAGAGCTTGGTTTCGGCAGAAGAGTGCTTGAAGTATTCGAGAAGAATGGTATCTGCTTTGAGCATATGCCTTCAGGTATCGACACAATGTCTGTCGTTGTTCATCAGGCAGAGTTTGCTCCAAAGGAGCAGGAGATAATGTCAGGTCTGCACAGAAACTGTCACCCTGATACAATTGATATTGAAACAGACCTTGCACTTATTGCAGTTGTTGGACGTGCAATGAAGTCAAACAGAGGTACAGCAGGCAGAATATTCTCAGCCCTTGCACACGCTCATGTAAACGTAAAGATGATAGATCAGGGCTCTAGCGAGCTTAACATCATCATCGGTGTAAACGAGGCTGATTTTGAATCTGCAATGAAGGCTATCTATACAATTTTTGTTGATACACAGCTTTAATACAATATAAAAAATATGGCGGACGGCTTTGGCTGTCCGCTTTTTTGGTGCAAAAAAAGCGTCCCGAAAATTATCGGAACGCTCTTATTTATTTCTTCTTGTCAGAAAGCTCAGTAATTATCTGAATGAACGAATCAACGTCAGAGAAGTCCTTGTAAACGGAAGCAAAACGCACATATGCAACGTGGTCAAGCTTTTTCAGACCCATAAGCACCATATCGCCTATTTCGCTGGTGGTGGTTTCAGTCTGCATTTTGTTTGCAAAGGTGTTCTCTATATCGTCAACAAGGTTTTTCATATCATCAACACTGACAGGACGCTTTTTGATAGCGTTCTGAATGCCTTTTATAAGCTTCTGTCTGTCAAAAGGCTCAAACGAGCCGTCACGCTTGTATACCATAAGCTGTGGCTTTTCAACCACCTCGTAAGTAGTGAAACGCTTTCCGCATTTCGGACACTCACGGCGGCGACGCTTTTTTCCCTCGCTTGGACGTGAATCTATTACTCTTGTATCTTCATAGTTGCAAAAAGGACATCTCATTATAAACACTCCTTAGTTAAGAGAAAATTTTGTGCGTGATATTGCATATATTGTGCTTTTATTAATTAATTATACCATAGATTGTGGACGATTGCAAGAGGGTATATAAAAAAAGTTGCGGTAAAGGGACTCAGCAGTTTTGCGGCAGACAAACCATAGCATAATTGTAGAGGACGACGTCCCCTACATGGGTAGTGCAATATTTATGCACGGATATCGCAGACTTGAAAAAAGTTTTAGTGTACAAAAAAACAGACAGCAGAAGCCGTCTGTTTGTGTTTGATATATTACTTGTTAAGATATTCGAGATTTTTTCTGATAAGATCGCATCTCTGCTTTACGCAGTCAACAGAACGCAGTGGGTCTGACGGAGTGTTGAATGTGTAATCCATAAGCTTGTCGATCGTTGTTGCCGCAACGTGAAGTCTTGTGTCTGATGAAGCATAGTAAATATATACGTCACCGTTTTCACGAACGATCGCGCCGTTTGTGAACGCAACGTTTGATACGTCACCCACTCTTTCACTGCCGTGTGGTGCTATGAAAAGTCCTGACGGCGATGCGATTAGCTTAGAAGGGTCTTTAAGGTCAGTTGCGAATACATAAATTACGTATCTAAGACCTGCGGCTGTGTTTCTTACGCCATGTGCAATGTGTATCCAACCCTTTGGTGTCTTGATAGGCACTGCGCCTGCACCGTTCTTTACTTCTGTGATTGTGTGATACTGCCTTGGTGAGATAACAACTTCGTCTGTGCAGATAACAGGGTTTGTGATGTCTTCGCAAAGACCGAAGCATACTCCTCCGCCTGAGCCAGTTTCGATAAAATCGTCCTGTGGACGTGTGTAGAATGCGTACTTTCCGTCAACGAACTCAGGGTGAAGTACAACGTTTCTCTGCTGTGGTGACTTGGACTTGAGATTAGGAAGTCTTTCCCATGTCTTAAGATCCTTTGTCCTTACGATTCCAGCCTGAGCTGTAGCGGCAGAAAGATCGTTTGAAGTCTTGTCCTTGCTCTCTGAGCAGAATACACCGTATATCCAGCCGTCCTCATGCTGAGTAAGTCTCATATCGTATACGTTTGTTTCCTCCGGTTCAGTGTCAGGAAGCTGAACAGGGAAGTCCCAGAAACGGAAGCCGTCAACAGGGCTGTCGCTCTCTGCTACTGCAAAAAATGATTTTCTGTCATTGCCCTCAACTCTTGCAACAAGGTAATACTTGCCGTTGAGATAAATAGCGCCTGAGTTCAGTACTGCGTTTATGCCCAATCTCTCCATGAAGTATGGATTTGTCTCAGGGTTCATGTCATATTTCCAGATAATAGGTGCGTGTGCGGCTGTCAGAACAGGGTAAACGTATCTGTCATAAATTCCGTTGTAGCTGTCGGACACAATGTTTTTTCTGTTGATGAGAGCCTCGTATTCGGCTGTCACCCTTGCTTTGTTTCTTTCAAAATCTGTCATATCAAGCAATTTCCTTTCGGTAAAAAATCTTCTTAAACAAGTATACTATAATAATTCGCTAATTACAAGTACCACTGAAAACATCAAACGATTACATGAAAAAAGTTTTACGAACTGCATAAATGCTGTACATATTTTGCTGTTTTGGTTAATGTTTTCTACAAAAAGCTCTTGTATTTGTTTTATATTCATTCAAAACGGGCATATTGAATATTTGAACTTTATGCGCATATTTTAAACTATATTGATTGTAATATTGTGTTTTAACGATACATATGGTTTTAATTGTGCAAAGTGTACAATGAAATTGCTGATAATTGTGCTATAATGGTGATTGACAATAGCTTTATATGTGTTGTATAATTATAGCAAGATTTAATATATGAACTCATCAACTACATACGGACAGCTTTGACGCTAAAATATTTAATTATGGAGGAATATTTTATGAATTACAAAAAGTACATAGCGGCTGTAATGGCTTTGTCAATGGCAACAGGAGTAGCGGGTTGCGGAAGCTCATCAAACTCTTCAAGCAAGGCGGAGGACGATTTTTCTGCAACAGAGAACGTTGCGGTAGCTGACACGGAATCTATCGAGGCTATCCCTGAGGGTGCTGAAAAAGAGATACTTTATCTCGGTGAGGGCGACCTTAACCCTACTAAGGGCAGTCCTGAGAAGAGCACAGAGCTTCAGCTTTTTGAGAGCAAGGGCGGAAAGATAAGATTCCAGCAGACTTCAAATGAGGACAGATTTGATAATCTTGCTGCTGCTATCACAGCTAACAAGGATATTCCTGATATATTCAAGTATGAGTGGCTTGCATTCCCTTCACAGGTAGTAAAGGATATGTATCAGCCTATCGACAGCATAGTTGATTTCAGCCAGCCTTTGTGGTCTGCAACAAAGGATACAGCAGATCAGTTCATGCTCAATGGAAAGCATTATGTTGCACCTCTTGGCTATTCTGCTTCTGCTATGCTCTGCTATGATAAGGATATCATTGACGCAGAGGGCCTTGACGATCCATATGAGCTTTATGTAAACAATGAGTGGACTTGGAAGAATTGGGAGGATATCATGTCCTCATATGTTGGCAACGCACCGGCTGATACTGAGCGTTACGGCGTAAACGGCTTCTTCAGAGCGCACGTTGTTCAGCAGACGGGCAAGCGTCTTGTAAACTATGATCCTGCAACAAACGAGTTTTCAAGCAATCTTAACGACCCCGATATCGAAAAGGCTCAGAACTTCCTTTATAATATGATGAAGGACGGACTTATCCTCAACGGCTGGGTAGGCTCTGCAAGAGATTGCTTCAATCAGAACTGCTTGTTCTATGCAATGGGCGAGTGGGCTTACACAGGCAACCAAACTCCAAAGGAGGGCGAGAACTGGGGCGTTGTTCCTATCCCTCAGTATGACGATAATCAGCAGAAGATAACAACTTCTGATATGACAGCTTTCATGTGGGTAAAAGGTTCAACAAGAAGCGAAGCTGTTAAGTGCTGGTTCGAGTGCGTAAGAGCTTCAAAGACAGATCCTAAGTATGAGCAGACAAACAAGGACAAGTTCATGGAGAACAACCCTAATTGGACAGACGAGATGTATGATGTGAAAATGGACGTTGTTTCTGACGATTACCTTATGCTCTTTGACTATGCTTACGGTATATCTTCCGCTCTCGGCGACAGAAAGCAGTTTGACGGAAACCAGTGCCTTGTTGACGCACTCTACAGTGATGCTTCAAATGTTAATGAAGAGGGTGTACAGTCCACATGGACGCAGGTTCGTGAGAAGTATTCTGCAACTGTAGATTCCGAGATCAAGGAACTCAACCAGAAGATCGCAAGCCTTAAATCATAATAAATAACTCCTGATAAAAAAATAACGCAGGCTGTAAAAAGTCTGCGTTATTTTTATGCGTATTTTAGAATAGCCCAAGACCTAAAGCTGTGCGGACTGTGATGAAGATAAGCCCGGCAAAGGCGAGTATGGTAACTGGTGCGGTGAAATAGATGACTATCTTTTTGCCTTGTGAAACGTCAGGGCAGAAGTTTATGAGCCTGAAGCTGTCACGGTGATACCTAAGCTCTTTTACAAAAAGTACAAGTCCTACTATCATAAGACCGAAAGAGAGAAGAGCGACAGCAATTATTATCATTGGTGCTGTGCCTGTGATCTGACCTTTTTCAAGATCTGCGGCAAACTTGTCAAAGTCTATGGAACCAAGTGCGACGCTCTGAATTGCTCCGATAGTGTTCATGGTGAAGTGAAGTATCAGAGACGGGAAGATAGATCCTGTTTTTGCAACCATAAAGCAGGCACACATTCCCATGACAGCCGCATAGAGTATCTGCTGATAGCTTCCATGCCAAAGACCGAATGTCAGCCCCACCATTATTATGCCTGTGAGCTGTCCGCATTTTTCAGCATTTCTGAAAAGCGTACCTCTGAACATAAGCTCCTCAAAAAACGGTGCAAGCACTGACATTGCCAGCACGCTCGTTACGCCGCCCAGGGCAGTGCCACTTGAAGTGAAGTCAACGCCTTTAAGGCTCGTTCCCGAAGCTTTCTGCACATATGAGAAAATAAATGTGTTGATATAATTTGCGGCGTAGATAAGCCCGAATGATATGACTATCCACTTCGCCACCCATTTTGCAGGCATTGAGGGCTTTCTGAAACAGGCTGTTATTTTAAGCCCCTCTTTTTTGCCACTCACAAGTCTGAATGCAACAAGAACTATTGGCACAACCACGAGATACTGTATGCAGTAGCTCACAAGCTGAGCGATATCCTCATAGTAGGCTGACTTTCCTGCGATATGGTACACCGCCAAGTCGCCAAGTCTTATAAGTGCGATATCAAGCATATAGAAAATTATCACCATAAGTGAATTTACGTTTGAGGTTTTGCGTATAAGTTTTATTGTATCGTTATTCATTTTATGATCTCCATATTTGCGTTATGTGTTTTACAAGAAAATTATATCACAGGTGGAGTTTTGTGTCAATCGAAACGTTGTAATAATAGTGAGGAATGAGGAGTGAGGAATGAGGAATTATGGTATCGCCTGCGGCGATGTATTTTTTTGTATGAAAAAAGACCGCTTTTTGATGAGCGGTCTTTTGGTTGAAAGTTTTTAAAAGGTGGACGAACACTGTTCGCCCCTACAAATCAACAGTTGTATGTACTGCGATATTAGAGCTTTACTATCTCACCGTACTGCTCTCTGCCTGCGCCTACAGCGTTTGACTCGTCTGTATCAATGTGCATAGCAAGAGCGAACTTGTCGCTTACTCTGATAACAGTGTCGCAGAGGATAGCTGTTCTTTCTGCAGACTCTATCTTTACTGCAACGATATCCTTATCCTTTACACCGAATGTTTCAGCGTCAGCAGGTGTCATATGGATATGTCTTTTAGCAACGATAACGCCCTCAGAACACTCTACTTCGCCACATGGGCCAACAAGCTTGCAAGCGCCTGAACCTGCTGTGTCGCCTGATTCTCTGATAGGAGCGGCAACACCGATAGAACGTGCGTCTGTAGCTGAAAGCTCGATCTGGTCTGCTTTTCTTACAGGACCGAGGATAGAAACATTTGCAAGCTCTTTCTTAGGACCTACAACTGTAACTCTCTCCTCGCAAGCAAACTGACCAGGCTGTGAAAGATCTTTCTTCTTTGTAAGTGTTGCACCCTTTCCGAACAGTATCTCAAGAGTTTCCTGAGTAACGTGAACGTGACGTGCAGATGTTTCAACGATAAACTTTGGCATGATGAACATTCCTTTCAATTATTGTATTTACATTTCTATTTTACTACTATTTTCGCCACAGGTCAAGGGGTAATTTAACTTTGGGTAACAAATTTTTTGTCATGTTGATCAAAAAACAGCGGCTGCCGTTTGAGACAACCGCTGTGTGCAGTTAAGAGATCAGTTATTTCTTGTGTTTTTTCTTTATTCCCATTGCCGCACCGCCGCTTATCAACAGCATTGCAAGCCAAAGGCTCATACCACTGCCGCTTCCGGTCTGTGGATTTTTCTGCTCGCTCTTAGGCTTATCAGCCGTGGAGCTGTCTGCCTTGATTTCGCTTGAATCGTTTTTCGGCTTATCTGGCTTTGAGTTATCTTTTTTGTCATCACTTGGAGTGTCTTTCAGCTTATCTGTAATAGTGTCTGCCTTTTGTATCTCCTTTGTGCCGTCCTTGTCGCCGAAATACTTGCCGCATTCTTCGCAGTACCAATACTCGATATTTCCCTCTTTGTCACGTGTTGCGTCAACTTTATCTATATGTGTGAGCTTTCCATTATTGTTCGGGTCGATATCGCCGTATTCACTGCCGCAGATATCGCAGGTGGCTTTCTTTGTGCAGGTCGCTTTGCCGCCGGAATGTGTACACTTGTATCCGCACTCTGTACATTCGCCTGCGTTCCATTCGTGGGGTTCTCTCTCGATAGTCACCTCGCCACAGCAATCATATTTTTTCTCGTGTTCTTTGCTGTCAAATTTCCAAACAGGTTTGCCTGTGTGATTTGTCGGGTCAAGGTCGCCGTATTCTTTATTACAGAATTTGCACTTTGCTTTTTCAGTACAAGTTGCAGTGCCGCCCACATGGTTTTCCAGCACGGTTACTTCTTTTTCACCTGTGATGACAAAACCGTCTTTGAGTTTTGCCGAAGCGTAAATCGTCATTGTTCCGCTCTCAAGATCTGACGCACTTACCTTTGCGGTGTAAAGATTGTCTTTTGCGGTAAACGCCAATTCCGTACCGTCGTCTGCAAATCTGAATCCTGCTGTCACGTCAGTACAGCCCTCAGGCAGAGCAAATGTAAATTCATAATCACCTAAAGGACAGGTCTCGTCAGTTCCGTTTATGGATATCTTCAAAATAGTTGATTTTTTCGTTTCATATCCGCAAATTGTACATTTCTGCCAATATTCGCCGTCTTCCGTATTCCACTTGTAGGCGTGAAGTTCCTTTTGGCTGTCAGTTCCGCACTCACTGCACTGCTTCCAATGTCCGTTTTCATCGGATATATAATCGCCGAAGCTGTGTTCGATAGGCTCGCCCTCAGTAGCCTGACAGCGTTTGCAGGTCTTTGGAGCTGTGCAGGTCGCTTCTTTCCAATCATGTCCCAATGGGTTTATAGGCTCATCTTTGTACTGTGAACATTCGGAGCAATTAAACCTTTTCACACCCTTATCGATGCAAGTCGGCTCGGAGATTATCGTTCCCTCGTCAAATATATGTCCGTCTACTGCGCAGTTTCTTATTACTGTAAGCGTTGCTTTTTCCGATACCCAAGTACCCACATAGTCCGCATTTTCAGCGTTCTTGACCGTACATCTGTACATATATCCGTTAAAGCTTATGTTCGTTGCACAGGTGGTGAATGTAGTCGACCATTCTTCCTTGCCGTCCACGACTTTTGAATCAAGAGAGAACGTTCCGTCAGCTTCGGTAACGTCTGCAAAAGTCTTTCCATCGTCCTTGCTCACCTGCCATATCACCTCAGCTCCGTAAGGATTTCCCTGAGCGATAGGAAGTGTGAACGTAGCCTTTTCTCCGCTGTTTATGGTCTTATTGCCGAGTGAGGCTGTAAACTCAGGAGAATAATATATTGTAAGCTTTGCCGCATTTGAAACTACAGAGCCGTATTCATTTGATACAACACAGCGCACAAGCTTTCCGTTGTTTTCTTTTCGCACTTTTAATGAATGTGAATTGTCGTTGGTATATGGGATATCCACGAAAGTTTCTCCGTTATCGCTGCTTTCCTGCCACTGATATTGGAGCGGTTCACTGCCTGTTGCTTCTACATTGAAGAAATAGTAACGTTCAATTACGATAGTTATTTCTCCGGGCTTAACAGGTTTAGGCTGGCTAGGAGCGTTTGTTGCACCGCTTTGCGGGTGTTTTACTATGACCGGTGCTTTTTCGGAGAAGTTTATCGTAACAGGGCCGAAAACGGTCGGCTCAGTTTTTTGTCCGTCGCCTGTTGATACCCATGTTTTGCATCTTATCTGCCAGCCGTTCATTTGGCTTTCTATAGTAGGCTCGTAAACAGAAGAAGTTTCGCCGTCAATGGCGGTGAAAGTCTTTCCGCCGTCCTTGCTCACTTCCCATAGGTAATTCAGCCGTACTGCGCCATTTGGTGTATTGTTTGTGACCTCGAATTTTGCCTTTTTATCCAAGTGGAATTTGTCAGGAGCAGTAAATACCGGCTCGTCAATGAAGATATATGCGTCATAGGTATATGAATGATTGAGCTTGGAATCCCAGCCTAAATAATATACATCTGCCTGATAATGCGTACCATTGTCACTGTTGCCCATACGCCCCACATACATGCTTGTGCCATGGGCATTTATTTTTGTGCGCTTGTCGTTTTCAACACTGTACCATTCTACTCGGATATCACTGTCTTGCAGTGAGGACGGCTCGTTTTCCATTGTTTTCAGCGTAACGACGTCGTTCTTTTTCACAACAAAGTATTTTAATGTTATAGGATCAAAAGGTATCCTATGCTCTAAGATATTCGTTCCATAACGCAGATTAAAATAGGTGTTCTCATCTTCAAGAGTGCCGTCAGCTTTTATTTTAAAAGCATTCACGCCATAAATGGAATCCTGTGACTTGAGCCAGAGATGAAGCTTGTTTCCGTCATGGAATATTTCTGAGCGGTTATAGCCATAAAAATCGTCATATGGCGGCTGACGTGTGTTAGCACTGCCTATAAACTCATTGCCATCTGCACCCCTTGCAACATAGGTGTACTTGTGTACCGAGTTTCCTTTTGCGTCCACAGCCTTGCCGTTGTCATTGAAGTCAGCGCTTCCGCCTGATATCTGCAAGACCACGTTGTCGCCAAGCGTTCCAGAGTAGTTTCCGCTATCAATGATGACCTTGCCCTCTCCTACAATGTTAAGTCCTCGGACGATCGCACTGTTTGTAAATTCTATCGTGCCGCCTTTCAACTCGATAGGATAAGTGAAATTATATGTTTTATCAGGGGAGGTCTTTAATTTTAAAGTTGCGCCGTCATAGACAATGATCTTCGGAAGCTCAAAACCGCTTTTGATATCTATGTTCATTTTGATATCGCCTGAAAGTATGTTTACATCAAATGGAACGTTGGTGTCCAGATCGATTTCATATATATCTTTTAGATCTATTCCGCTTGCTAAATAAAATGTTTCATAATCATGCATATCCTTGAAATATGACATTTTACCACGGCCATTATCATCTTTTATATAGATGTCATCCATGTTTTCTGTATAATATTCTGTATACCCTCCGAAGCCATACTGCGCAAACTTCTTGAAGTCAGCGGGACAAGTATCGCTTTCATAGAGTTTCAGCCGTCCCGAAACTGTTATTTCGTTGCCGCCTGATTTACGGAAACCACGATTGACGCTTTCATAATCCACATACTCTGTTCCGGCACGGACACGTCCTCTTCCTAAAAATTTTATGGCGTAATGGTGAACTTGTACGCCATATTCCATGAATCCCGGCGTGGACGGATTAATGTTTCTGCCTTCTACTGTGGCGTTGTTCTTTATTACAATACCGCCTGCTTCAAGGCCTGAGGTGTATTCTGAATCATACTCTTGTGGTTTGTATATCTCTTTAAAGACGTTACCTTCGACCTTACTGCCGTCAACTGTCAAAATTCCATATACCATTATTCCTGCAATAGTTGAACCTGCATTGTTGAAATATCCGCCTGAAGTGAGATTTTTAGGTCTGTAGTGTGTGTAATTGGTGCACTCTCCCTTAACAGGTCTGTATGTAGCACGGCCCTCCACAGTGGTATTAGTGCCGTTTACATAAAGCGAACCCTCAACATAAATGCCGTTCATGCCCACAGTTGGTCCGTTTGCGCAAGCCCAAACAGTACTGTAGTCATTAACTATCATATTATACTTTACGATAATGCAAGCGCCGAAGCTTTCGCACGATACATTAGTAGCGTTTTGTTCAGTACCGTCGCCGATAGTAAGATTTGAGCAGTATATTGCTGCGTCATGTGTTACTGCTGAAAACGTTCCGCTGCCAATGATCGTGATATTACTGTCAGGAGCATAAATTCCGCTGTAGCTCTCATTGTATTTGGTTGCAGCTTGGCTTGAAAACGGGCTGTCACCAAGATCAATGCTGCCGACAAGCTTTATGTTCAGATCTTGTTCGCCTTCAACGTATATAAGACCAAATCGGCTGGGCCTTTCGCTGTTGCCGTTTATACGTTTGCCTATAGTCGCCATATTGTAGCCAAGAAGCGTCAGGGTCTTGCTTTGTATATCGTATTTCCAGCCCTGTTTGCTCCATGTTTTATCAGATGTTACCTGTTCGTCGCCTATCCATATGCCATATTCTGTGACCGCAAATGCGTTCAATGGTGTAATGGACATTACCATACATAGAGTAAGTATGATGCTCAATAACCGTTTTTTCACCTTGTTTCCCCCTCTTCATCATCTTTTGAAAGTTTAAAATCGAATGTCATTTCCAACATTGCAAACAGCTTATACATGACCTCTGTGGCGATAGCTCTAATATCAAGCGATCCGATAAATGCAAGCACTTTTGCCTGTTCTTCCTCTGGTACTTTATAAACCCGCATTGCCGCCGTCAGAAAACGTCTAAGCTTGTGGTCAAGAGGAAAATGGATATCGCATTTTCTTGCCATATAGTTGCGCATTATTCCTGATGTTCCGATTTCCATTTCATAGAAATCGCTTTCGGTATAGCCCGGAAAATTCGAGCCGAATATCTGTTTCAGTTCCGCCGTAGTGTGGACATAGATATACTCAGCCGTTTCAGGCATAGTATAAGCTTCAATGTAGATCTCTCGGAGATTTTCATTCAGCTCAGTGAGGGTTATCTGTATGGCAGTTTCCACAGCATATGTGTATATCGGCGACATATTATCACCAACAATGTTCTTAGCCACTCCAAATTGTCCGCTGAACATCGTGCCCACAAGTTCCATTAGAATAGCGTCTTTTGTGGAGAATAAGTTCTGAAAGCTTCCTCTTGCAACGCCAGCTTTTTTCACTATCTGTGAGATAGTTGTCTGTTTATACCCCTGTTCCAGAAACAGTTGGACGCATACAGTGAGTATCTTTTTTTTCGTTTCGATACCGTCTTTTCTTGTAGAAATATGTATCACCTCTTTTCATTATTTATTAATAATGATTTATAAATTAGTATGTGTATTAGTTATAACATATATAACACAAATTGTCAAGTATCAGAAAGGGGTAACAGCGAAATTTTACAATGGGCAACGATTTTTTGTATTATTTTTGCCTTAATGATTTAAAGCAAATGTTATGTTACAATAGATAGTTGACAAAACAAATTGAAAAACAACTTCCAAA